>Ga0256407_10014346_pt1 | contig 10442 bp, 7 predicted proteins | sample RumenRJG_04DNA_FD_193489 | JGI IMG/M metagenome (GOLD analysis project Ga0256407, IMG submission 193489) | Bovine rumen microbial communities from Lethbridge, Alberta, Canada - RJG_04 | ecosystem: Host-associated > Mammals > Digestive system > Stomach > Rumen | place: Canada: Alberta | collected... | reverse complement strand
GATAAAAATGATATAATATCAAAAATAAAGGATTTATTTAAAATTTTATATTCAAATCAAATTCAATGCTTATTAGGTTTAATTAAAATTTTAGAATCTCAAAAAGAAATTTATTATTCTTTAAAAATATTTTTAATGAGATTATATTATAATGAAGGATTTAAAAAATATGAGAAAAAAGAATATAAAATTGCAAAATATTATTTATTAGAATCTCAAAATTTTTTCCATAATACAGATAATTTAATTCAATTTAATGATATATATGTTGAATATAAAGATATATTTGAATCAACTACATTTTATTTAAAAAGAATAAAAATAAATCAATTAATGAAAATTGCATATACTTATTATAAAAATGCAATATTTGAATCAGAAAATTTAGATATGGCTCTTATATATATTTCATTAGATAAATATCGAGAAATATTAAAAGAAATCTATGAACAAAAGAAAGAAATTGATATTGAATATGAAATAAAATGTTTATATTATATTATAATTATTCAATATAAAGTTTTAAAATCAAAAGAATTCAATAATATAAATATATTAATAATGCAATTTTTAAATCTTTCACAATCATTAAATTCTGAAAATTCTGAAAATGAACAATATAAAGAAATAAAGAGAATACATGATGAAATTTCAAAACAATCTATAGATTTAAAAAAAACAGATGAAGAATTTAAGGAACAAATGAAGAAAGAAAAACCTCAAATTTTTGAAGAAATTGAAAAATACAATAATCATTATCCAAATATTGAATTCATTAAATTGATTATAGAAAAATATCCTTATAAAGGTTATAATCCCAATGAGAATATTTTAACAGAATATCAAGAAAATAATATTAAATGTTTAAAAAAATTATGTCAAAAATATCATCCTGATAGATATAAAAAAAAAACTTATGAAGAAAGAGAATTTTATATTATTATATGTACTATTTCACCTATATTAAATCATTTTTATTCTATTTTGGAAAGTAATACCAATTTTTGAATAATAATTCAATTAATATAATAAAAAAATATTTTTTATTATTTATTCCTTTCTGAAATAGAGTTTTGATAAGTTTCAATTTTATTAGGAAATAATGAAGTATTATTTTGATTATTTGAATTACTTCTTGATAAAAAAGATTTTGGCATATTATAATTTCCTAATCTTTGTGAAAATTCATCTTTAATTGAGATTTTATTTTTAAAAAAATTATTATGAGACTCTTCACTATAAAATTCTTTTTCAATTACATTTGAATTTTTCTTTTCAAATAATATATCTTTAAAAATCTTACAAACATCATTTAAAAATATAATTTGATACAATTGATTAATTTTTTTAAACTCATTATAATTATTAATTTGTTCAAATTCTTTTTTAATTTTATCATAAGAAAGAATTAATATTTTATTAATATTTATTTGGGTTAAATGAATTTGTTCCATTTTTTGAATATATTCTTCTTTATAAGAGTTTAAATATTGAATTAATTCATCAATTTGTTTAACTGAATTTTCTAATGTTTCTTTAAAAACATTTTCAAAATCATTATTTGAACTTAATTTTTTTTTAATTAATTCATCCCAATTATAAATTTTAAAAAAATTGATATTATTAGTACAATCTTTAATAAATTGATTTAATTTACAAATTTTATGTTGAGAATGATTAAAAGAAATACAACAATTACAAACTAATTCATTACATTTAATACAAAAATTATTAATTTTCATTTCATGAATTTGACATTTTAATTGTGAAATTTCATTCCTTTCTTTTACTAATTTATGATGTGAATTCCCAATTTCATTATGAATTTTTATACATTCATTACAATACCATTGATCACATTGTTCACAAAAATATTCTGTTTTATTTTTATGCATTTTACAATTTGGATTTTTTATATTATCTAAATTTTCATTTTCTTTAACGTTAAATATTGATAAAAAAATATTTTGATCTAATTCAATTTTTCCTAAATTACAAATTGGACATTCTATTTTTATTTTATTTGAATATATTAAATTTCTTAAGATTGTAAAATGGTCTTTAAAAAATGATTGAAATAAACATTCATAACATAATAAATGTTTACATGATAAAATATGTATATTATTTTCTTTTATAAATAATTGACATTTTGAACATTTAAAGGATTCCATTTAAAATATTGATAATATTAAATAATAATCTTATTAATAAGTTCATTTCAAATTTTTTTTTCATTTTTAATTGACAAATAATAATAATTAATTAAAATATTCTTAAAACTTTTTAACAATTAAAACCATTTTTTATTAATAAAAATATATAAATTAAATAAAACCAAATTAAATTTTCTTCAAAAAAACTAATAACTCATTACAAAGATTTAATTATTTTTATAAATAATTAATGAGAATTAACTTTTTCAATCATATTTAACATATTAAGAAAGAAAATACTATTAAGATGTTCTTGAGTAGAAATTTTATTTTTAATTTCATTTGAATGTTTAATTAAATAATTAATCCCAGGAACAATAGAATCAATTTCTTTTTTCAAATCATAAATTGATTTATTAGTAAGTCCAATTTCTTTTTTATATTGAGAAATATTTTTTTCTTCATCTAAATATAATTTTTTATATTCACTTGTTTCATTATTTAAATCTTTAATCTTTTTTCCAATTTCTTCAATTTCTTCTGCAATATTTTCTAATTCTTTTGCAGAACCAGAATATTTTTGTTTAACATATAATAATGTATTTATTCTTTTTTCTAATTTAAAATTTTCATAATCATTTTTTTTTTTATCTATATGATAACTTTTTAAAAATACTGTTAATTTATCTATATTATTATTTATTTGTTCTTTTTTTTCTAATTTTTCTATTCTTTTCTTTTCATATTTTTCTCTTTCATAATCTTTTAAAATATCTATCATTTTTTGAAATGAATTCATATTATATTTATTTTCATTTGGTAAATTATTATATAATTTATATGATAATGTATTAACATATTTTTTAGAAAATCTTACTTTCATATCTTGAAGTAAATTAGTTAAACTTGGTGAAGGAGATAAAGTTCTTTTTAAAGATTTAATACTATTTTTTTCATTAATAACATTAATATTAGTATTATTATTTCCATTTATTTTTGAATTTATTATTTCATTTAAAATATCTGCTAAATTCTTATTATTTTTATAATAATTATTATTATAATTATTACCAAATTGATTTAAACTCTGAGTTGCTGAAGAATATGTTGAAGTTGTAGTTTTTTTATCAATAATATTATAAGAGTTAGATATTTTATTACTTCCTCTTGAAAGAGATGGTTTTCTCATTTTTTTCATTTTATCTGAATAAAATTTTCCAATCGAAGCTGAAACAGGTCTACTTTTTAATTGAAAATTAGTATCAATATTTCTTTTTTTCATTAAACAAAATAATATTTATAAAAATAATTATATTTCTAAAAAAAAATTTATTTATTTTAATATATATAAAATAAACATATTTTAAATTTTAAATAAAATATATTTAAATATACTATAATCAATAAACTTTAATTTTCAAATCTTTGAGGATTAAAAATATTATCTAAATTATCAATAGTATTCCTATGACCTTCATTCCTAGGAAATAAAAACTCAGGCATAAAATTAAAAGGTTCAAATGGAATTTCCCCAGTTTTATATAAGTAAATATTATAATAAATAGCTGAAACAGAAAAAATAATAATTCCAATAACAATAATAAAAATAATAAAAATTGTTATAAAACCAAATCCTTCAAGATCATCATATTCACATTTACCAGATGACTGAAATGAATTTACATTATTAAAATTTTGACATCTATTTAATTTTTCATTATCTGTTAGATAATATGGAATACATAATTCATGAAGTGATATAAAATTATTATTATTATTTTTATCAATTGAACCACATTGAATTACTGTACATGAAAGTCTTTTACATTTTCTACAATCTTCTATATTACTTTGACCACAATATGATAAAGAATTTTCATTTGGGAATTTACATCCTTCACTTTCTGGTTTTATTTCTACTTTTATTGAAAGAGAACTTTTTATTTTTTCATTTTCTTTTTTTAATAAAATATATATTTCTTTTATACATATTGAATTAAGGAAATTTATTTCTGAATTTCGAGATATTGTTCTTACTAAATTTGATTAAATATTAATTTTTTTATATTGTACTTTGACAAAAATTTGATGTTTCATTACATAATAATATATCATTTGTTTCTTTTACATCTGTTATTTGTATTATTTTTATATTAGTAATAGAGTAAATTTTTACTGAAATTGTTTTATAATTTGTTCCAATTTTATAAATTTGAATATCTGAATTTTTATCATCAATTGTATATGATAAATCAGTTCCTAATTTAATATTAATAATTTCATTTCCTAAAGAAAAATTACATAATAAAAAAAACAAATGAAAAAGAAATAAAAACCTAAAAATCATTTTAAAAAAAAAAAAAAATAAAAAAAATATAATAAACAAAAAGAAAAAAGAAAAAATAAAAAAAAATGTATGACTACTTTATGAGTATAAAAAGACCAAGAGATAACGAACCAGATGATAGAGATGTAGATCCAGATAAATATTTATATTATATTCAAAGACATGGGAAAGAATGTGATAGAATAGAACCTCAATTAAATGGGCTTTTTGTAAAAACAAAAGATATAGAAAGTCCTGAAACTCCTTTTGTAAAAGGTTCAAATTATTTTTTTTATCCTGATCAAAGAAAAAATTATCAAAGACCTCCTTCTGATAATTTTAGAAGATATGATAATGGGAATTTAAATGAAGATAATAAAATGAATATGAATAGAAATAAATCTCAAATTTATAGAATTGAAAGAACTTTAGATAATAATATTGGATATAATAATCCTTATATTGGAAGAGAATTAATTGATACTAATAAAAATAATTATATTAAAGATGAACCTATGAGAAGTCAAATTATTCAAAAACATGTTAGATATAAACCTTATAAATTAGATAAAAATCATTATGATGATATTTATTATAATCCAAGGACTTATTTAACTAAAAAAGAGATTATTGGAAATTATAATGAATATAAAAATAGATTAGATTCTCCATTAATTGATCAAAATATTGATTTATATCCTGAAAATTTAAAAAAGAATTCTTATTTTAAAACAAAAGAAAAAAATGAAAATTATTTAAATAATTATCAATATAATAAAAGATATGATTCTTTTCAAAATGATGATGATTCATATACTAGAAATGCTATTTCTCAAACTCTTCCTAATTATCAATTAAATGAAAGTAAAACTAATAATGTAAATCGTTTTAATTATAATGCACAAGAACATAGTGATTATAGAAGATATAGTCCTTATACTAATCATTATGGAGAAAATAAAAATTATTTTTTTTAAAATATGTTTATATTTTTATTTTATTGAGTGTTATTTTTTTAATTGAATTTTTAATTTTAGAGATTTATTTATTTTTATAAATCTAGTTTTTAAATTAATTAAAAAATATTTTATGTTTATTATTTATATTAACATAATATTAATCAATTAATTTATTAATATTAAAATCTTATTAATTGTTGATGTAATTTATAAAATTGATTTTCTTTTTTCTAAATATGATTTGATATATGCTAATTCTTTTGTGATATATTTTTCAGTATTTAATTTTGTCTCTTTATTTCCTTTTTTTTCTAATATTTCAATTATTTTAAGATCAATTTTATTTATTGTAATAATAAATAAGATATTTGATAAATAAAAAAAATATTTTTTATATACTTTATTATATTCTTTATTGATCTTGAAATTCAATTCTATTAATAATTTTTTTATGAAAGTAAAATTATTATAATTAAATTTAATTACATCATTATCTTTTAACTTATCATTTTCAAATTTTTTAATTTCAATTAATTTATCTCTTGAAATTTCTATAGATTTACCTTCCTCATTTGATTTATTATATTGTTCATATTCTAATTTATTTATTTCTCTTTGAATTTTATTTCCTAATATTAAATTATTCTTTAAAGTTTCTTTTTGAATTATATTATTAAATGATTTATTATCAGTTAAAATATTATTTTTTTTTGATTTATAAGGTAATATAAATGTTATATTATTTGAATAATCAATTAAGATTTTCCTTTGAAAAGATTTAATATTTTCTTCTTTATTAATAACATTAGAAAATTTATTCATTAAATTCATTAATTTATTAAATTTAAGTAATAATATATCACAATTATTCATATTATCAATTTTTATTTGGTTTTTTAAATTTTGATTATTTTGATTAATTTTATGAAACTGATTTTGATTATTATTATTATTTAAAGTTTGCAATTTATTTAAATCCTTTTGAAGTGTTAAGTTTTGGCAAAGATTAATTTTTGATGTGTTATTAAAAAGTATTTCTTTACTTTGATTTTTTTCAAAAAAATCATTTTGAAGATTCATCCTTAATTTAAATAAAAAAAATTGAACTCATTAAATAATTAAATTTAAATTTTTTTAAAATTATTCCTTTTATATGATTTTAATATTTGATAAAAAAAATATTAGAAAAAAAATATTTTTTTTCAATATTTATAATTTAAATATATATTTTTATCAAATTTTAAGTGTTTAAATATTTAAATATAATATCAAATATTCAAAAATAAAAAATATATTTATATCTATATATATGATTACAAAATGAAATTATAAATAAAAAAATCATTTGGTTGATTTATTTAAAATATTTTTCGCCATTGATGAATTAAATTTATTATAAAATTCCCTAATTGCTAAATAATTAACATTTTTCTCATTATTCAAATTAAAAGATTCAGTTAAAATTGATTCTTTATTTTCATTTTCTTTTTTACCTTTAATTTTCCTTAAACTTTTTTCCCTAAGTATTTCATTTCTTAACTTTACATAAGAAGGACTTTGAATTCTATTAGGAGAATAAATTTTAGGAAAAATAATTTTTTTACTAATTAATTTATTATTTGGTTTCCTATTAAGTAAAGATGTAGTATAATTTTCAGTTTTAATTTTTTCTAAAGAAAAACAATTCCTTTGATTATTTTTATTATATTTATCAATATATATTTCAGGAGAAAAATTTGAATATCTATCATTTTTTTTTTCTTCATTTTCAATTGTTTTCAAAGAAGCATAAGACTTTGCAGGTTTATGATAAATAAATTTCCTAATATTATTATTATTTAAAGGTTTTAAAGAATTATTTATATCCATTGATTTAACTGAATGATGATGTGCTCCTAATAAAACATTTTTTAAATGATTATTTATATTTGAAGAATGATTAATTGGTTTCATTATATTTTTAACATCAAATATATTAAATTTTTGTGTTAAAGCATTTTCTTCTTCTTTTTTCATTTTTGTAAATTCAATATCTGTTTTCATTAATACTGAATTTTTCAAAAAAATTAATCTTTCTATATAATTTTTTATTTGTTGATAAGCATCTATTTTAATTTGATTTTTTAATAATTCACTATCTTGAATTTTTTCATGTATTTCATCTAAAAATAATTCAATATTCATTTTATAAAATATTGCTTTATCACTTTTTACTTTTACAGAATAACATGTATATCTATCATTAAAACAATATTCCCAAATTCCAAAAGATTCTTTTGTATTTATTACAAAAAGTGAATAATTATTTTTTTGATTTATATAATTTTTCATTGATATTAATGAATTTTTTAATTTTATAGTATCATCAAATTCAGGTTTTAAAAATGATTTATCAAAATCTTTAAATTTTTGAATTAATTTTTTAATATCTATTATATTTTTATTAAATAAATTAACTTCAACCATTCCTTTTTTTAAAATATAAATAAATTTTAATTTTTCTCCTTCAGAAAAAATTTCTTCACCTTTTGAATATTCAACTTTTTCTAAATTATAAAAATAATATTTTTCAAAATTATGTCTTCTAATAGAAGAAAAAATAGTTCCATTATAAATTTTATCAACTTCATTTTCTTTAACTTGAATTTGATCAGAAGAAATACAACCACTATATAATTTTTTATTAACAATTAATAATAAAGTATTATCACTTTGAACAATTGCAGTATTTCTTCTAATATCACCTCCATCTTCTAATCTAAATAAACCAAAATATTCTTTTTCAATTAAAGTTTTAATTAAAGTATTTTCCATTATTTTAACTTTTTTAATATCATTTGTAATACTTGTAAAATAATTACTTTCAGATTCTGTTAATTTATTATTTATTGTTGCAAAATATTCATCCATTGTTAATTCACCATTTTCTAATTGATCAAAATCAAAATCTTTTGGATCTTTATTATGTAATCTTATATGACTTAATATTGTACTTCTTTTTGAACCTTTATATATTAATTCCATTAATTTTACTTTAAATAATATTTCATCAAAATTTTCAATATCTGAAAAATCATGTACTGGAAAAATATTTTTATTTGCTTCTATTGTTTTATTTAATATAAAATCATCTTTTTGATTTTCATAAGATGTTTCTAAATATTTATAATAATCAAATGCATTCATATTTTTAGTTTCGAAATTTAATTTAAATAAATTAACATTTCCTTTTATTAAAATATAAAAAGTTTCTGCTTTATCACCTTCATAATAAATAATATCATTTTTATTAAAATATTTAAAATTCATAAATTGAGTAGAAAAAAAAATTAATTGTTGTAAATCTAAATGTCCTTCTTCAATTTCTTCTCTCATATTATAAGAAAATCTAGTTGATTCTAAAAATTCATTTAAATCACTTAAATCTTTTGGAGTTCTATTTCTTACTCCTCTTTTAAATATTCCATCAACAATTTGAATTAATTCATTATATGTTCTTCTTAATCTTTTTTTTGGAGAAATTGGAGATAATGTACTATTTTCTGATATTGGTGATTTTGGTGATAAGGCATCTATATTTGTGTTTGGAACATATGTTAAATATTGCTTTGAGATGTTTGCTATTGGTGAATTTTTTGGTAATTCCATTTATTTTTTTATTATTTATGCTAATTTTAATTTAGGTTTATATTTTATATTTTAAATTTTATTTGGTTATTTTTATTCTTTTTATTTTTTATTGATTTAAATTTCAGATAAATATTTATTGGGTTTTTTAGTTTTTTATTTATTGTTTATTAAAGAATATATTAAAATTTTTTAGGGAAGTTATAACATTTATATTTTTTTATTTATGAATAAATACAATCTTCTTATGTGTAAAAAGGTCTAATAATTTCATTAAATAAAATTTTTTAATTAATTAATATAAAAATTAATTATTAAATTCCTTATTCTTTTTCCTAAATACATAAATTAAAAAAATCATATAAAAATAATTAAATTAATATTTAATATTTTAAATTTTTATTCAAATATATTATCCATTTGAATACTAATTATAATAAAATATATAACTTATTATTTGGTAAAAATCCTATCCTTGAAGAATGAATATAAAATAATCAAAATAACAGCAATAACAAATATAATTATAAATATAATACAATATAATCTACTCCTATTAGACCTTTGTAATCTAGCAATTTCCTTTATATTTCTATGTCCTTCATCAACATTTTTTTCCATTTCTTCAATACTATCTTCAATATTATTAATCATTTCACCTTGTTTTTCTACATTTTCATTCATTTCTTTAGTTAAAGAATTAACTTGTGATGCAATTTGTTGAATATTTAATAATTCTTCTTTTCTTTTTTCTAAATATTTAGAATTATTGTCTAATTTATGAATTTGAATGTTTTCAGATAAATAATCATTTTTTTTATTTATATTTGAATTATATTTATTGTCATTTTCTAATGCATCAAGTTCTCTTTTTTTATTTTCTAAATCTAAAATTTTCATTTTCATTTTATTTCTATATTCATCTAAATCATTATCTATTTTATTTATTACATTTTCTGCTTTTTGTTTTAATTCATTATCCATGGAATCTATATTTTCTTCTAAATTCTTTTTTAATATAGTTATTTCATCATTTATTTTATTATATGATTCAATTGTTGGTGTTATATTTCCTTTTTTTTCTTGTATTCTATTTGGAAGTAAATTATATAATTCATCAATTAATTGACCTTTTCTTTTAAAGTCTAAAAATTTAGATGATAAATTTTTAATTTGATTTGAATATTGCTCTTGTGTATGAGTTGGCTAATATATTATTTTTTATTATTTTTACAATTAAATTTTCTGTGTAATCATCATCCTCTTGATAAAATGCCATTTTTAATTTTAATAGATTGGAAAAATTAAAAATTAATATTATATAATAATTTAATAATTATAAATTTAAAAGAATAAATTTTATTTTGAATTCTT
>Ga0256407_10014344_pt1 | contig 10443 bp, 4 predicted proteins | sample RumenRJG_04DNA_FD_193489 | JGI IMG/M metagenome (GOLD analysis project Ga0256407, IMG submission 193489) | Bovine rumen microbial communities from Lethbridge, Alberta, Canada - RJG_04 | ecosystem: Host-associated > Mammals > Digestive system > Stomach > Rumen | place: Canada: Alberta | collected... | reverse complement strand
AAAAAAAATTTTTTTCAATAATAAAAATAAAAAAAAAGCTTTTTACCATAAAAAAAAATAAAAAAAATGAGTTCAGAAAAAAAATCAAAGAAAGAAAAGGAAATAAAAGAAAATGAAAAGTCTGAAAAAGATAAAAAAGAAGAAAAAGAAAAAGAATCCCAAGAAGTAGAGAAAGAATCATCAATAACAAAAGCCTCAGGAACATATGGGATAACAGTAAAAGAATTAGAAGATTTAATGGGAGCATATAAAGAAAGAGGATCAGAATTTAGAGATTTAAAATTTATAGAATCACTTGGTGGAGTTGATTCAATATTAAAAAAATTAAAAACAGATTCAAAATATGGTTATATAACAGATGAAAATCGATTAAATGATTTTGGTTCAAATAAAGTTTTTGTAGAACCAGTTCCACCTTTTTGTGCTTATGTTTGGGAAGCACTTGAAGATTTAATGGTTAGAATATTAATCGCTGCTGCTATTGTACAAATTGTATTAGGTGCTACTTTAAGTGAAGATCCTTCTAAAGATTGGATTGATGGTTTGAGTATTGTTGTTGCTGTTCTTGTAGTTACTTTAGTTGGTTCTATTACTAATTGGAAAAAAGAACATAAATTTCATGAATTAAATGATATACAAAATGAAGGTACTACTTATAAAGTTATTAGAAATGGTAATCCTTTTGATATTCCTAGTGATGATTTAGTAGTTGGTGATTTAATTCAAATTATGGTTGGTGATATTATGCCTGCTGATTTACTTTTAGTTGATGGTAATGGAATTAAAATGGATGAAAGTTCTTTAACTGGAGAAAGTGAAACTTTGAAAAAAGATATTTATGATAAATGTATGGATTATCTTAAACATAAAAAAGGAGAAAAACCTCCTTCTCCTTTGTTACTTTCTGGAACTAATTTAGTTGAAGGTACTGGAAGTGCTATTGTAATTGCTGTTGGGGATCATAGTCAAAAAGGTATTATTAGAAGGACTGTTGATAATGCACAAGAAAATAATAAAACACCACTTGAGGAAAAATTAGAAGATATTGCAGAAAAAATTGGTTATTTTGGAATGTTTGCTGGTATTGTTACTTTAATTGCTCTTATTATTAGATTTATTATTAGTTTTATTGCAAATACTGATGAATATCATAGAATGACTGCTGAACAAGGATTGCTTAGTGCTTATGTACAAAATAATCATCATGAATTAAATAATGGACAAATTATGTCGTCTGTAAATGCTGAATTGACTAATCCTAAAAAAGATATTACTAGTGATTTACTTGATATTATTATGTTATGTGTTTCTATTATTGTTGTTGCTATTCCTGAAGGATTACCACTTGCTGTTACTTTAAGTTTAGCATTTTCTATCAAAAAATTAATGGACCAACAAAATCTAGTTAGAAAAATGCATGCTTGTGAAACTATGGGTGGTGCTAATTTTATTTGCACTGATAAAACTGGGACACTTACTAAAAATGAAATGAATATTTTTAAGATATTAACAGCCAAAAATGAAATTGTTTTAAAAGAAACTATGGATGTTGAACACAGTGAAAATTTACATAAAAAAAATGATGCTTCTAATAAAAAAATGAGAGAAGATCATCAAACATATTTTCCAAATGAAAAATATTGGGAAATACTTAAAACAAGTATTGCACTTAATACAGATGGTACTATTAAAATATTAAATAAACCAAATATTAATGGTGATTTGGAAGAATGTGAAACAAAAAATAAAACAGATAATGCATTCATAGATTTTCTTTATAGATTTAAATCACCAATTAGTGCCGAAAGAAAAATATATCAAAAAGATAAAAGATTTTATAAACAAATACCATTTGATTCAAAACGTAAAAGAATGACAACATTTATTGCAAATGATAAACTTCCAACAAAATATCGTTTATTTACAAAAGGTGGAGCCGAAAATGTTAAAAACATATGTAAATATTATGTTGATCCAGATACAGGTGAAAAAAAACAAATAGGAGACCAGCAATTAAATTTAATAAAAGATACTATAGAAAATTTCAATAAACAAATGTTACGTTCATTATATATATGTTATAAAGATATGACAAAAGATGAATTTAAAAATGCAGAAACATACAAAAATTCAAAAGGTTTATCCTTAGATCAATATGATTTAGTTTTTGTAGCAGTAGTTGGGATTCGTGATTCACTTCGTAATGGAGTAAAAGAAGCAGTTTTAAAATGTCAAAAAGCTAGAGTAACAGTAATAATGGTAACTGGTGATAATATAATAACAGCAACTGCTATTGCTAAAGATTGTCATATTTTAGGTGAAGATGTAAATTTAGAAAATATGACACCACAAGATATAGAAGAAGATACTGATTTAACAAATGATCCTAATAAAAGGGATGCTCATTTAGAAATAGTTTTAAAAAATAAACCTAAAGCTATTACTGGCAATACTTTTTATCAAGCTGTTGGAGGATTAATTTGTAGAGTTTGTGGTGAAGATACTAATTCTTGTAAATGTCCTAAAACACTTGCTGAAGCAGAACAAATTGCAAAGGAAACTGGTCAACCTCAAAAGGAAGTTAAAAGTGATACAATTAAAGAAAAAGAAAAATTTATTGAATTAACAGAAAATTTAAGAGTTATGGCAAGATCACAACCTATTCATAAATATGCTCTTGTTCTTGGTTTAAAAGAACTTGATAAAATCGTTGCTGTTACTGGGGATGGTACTAACGATGCACCTGCTTTAAGTAAAAGTGATGTTGGTTTTGCTATGTTTGCAGGTACTGATATTGCAAAAGAAGCTAGTGATATTATTATTATGGATAATAACTTTTCATCTTTGGTTATTGCTATTATTTATGGAAGAAATATTTATGATAATATTAGGAAATTTTTACAATTTCAATTAAGTGTTAATTTCTGTGCTTGTCTCCTTGTTTTTATATGTGCTTGTATTGGGAATGAAAGTCCTTTAAGGACTATTCAAATGTTATGGATTAATTTAATTATGGATTCCTTGGGTAGTTTGGCATTAGCAACTGAACCACCTTATGATGCTTTATTAGACAGAGAACCAACAAAAAAAGATGAAAGTATTATTAATGGTAAAATGTGGAAACATATTGGAGGACAATCTTTATTCCAATTATTTTTATTATTATTTTTATATCTTTATGCTCCTCATTTTATAAGAGAAACTGATTATGTTAGATTAGCTGAAAATTACATTATTAATTATTGTTATGGTAAATTACCAGGTAATATTAAAAATTTAGATAATATAATTTATGGTACTGGAACTTATTGGGGAACAAAAGATAAATTAAAACATGGAATGAATGAAATTCAATGTGGAATGTATGCTGATAGACAGGATTTATCAGTTGCATTTACAGAATATACAAATGTAAATGGAAATTCTGCTCATATGTCAATTGTATTTAATGTATTTGTCATATATACACTTTTCAATCAAATTAATTGTAGAGTTCTGGATGATTCATTAAATATCTTTATAAGAATTAATAATAATTTCTTCTTCCCATTAATTACTTGTTTGGAATTATTGTTACAAGTTATTTTAATAGAATGTGGTAAAGAAGCTTTTAAAGTTACAGAAAGAGGTTTATCATATCAACAATGGTTAATTTGTATTGGATTTTCTGCTTGTACATTTATATTATGTGTAATTTTGAAATTTATCCCAATTGATAAGAAAATACAAGAATTTTTAGATAATAATGCTAAAGGAAGTAAAGTTGGAAATATTGATGATTTAGAAGCAAATGCATCTGGTTCAAAAGATAAGTTAGTTGAAAAAAATAATATTAATTTAAGTGTTATTGCTAATAAAAAAGATGAAGTTGCTCAAGAAAATAATGATAAGAAATTAGAAAAACAAGAAAGTAAAATATCAAGAAGTAATAAAAGAAAAGCTAGTATAGGTGGTACTATGAGAAATAAGAAAAAAGATGTAAATTTTACAAACAATAATAATTAAAAGATTTTATAAAATATATTTTTAATTTTTCTATATTTTTAAATATAAATAAAATATTTTTTAGTTTAAAAATAATATTTTTTATTTATAATATTTATAATTATTTATTATATTAAATTATAAATACTATTTTCATTTTATTTTGAATATAAATCTGAATTTTTATTTATTTCTTCCATTTCTAATTTATTTAAATCCTCATTATCTTCTTTAAACCAAATATGTTTTAATGCATCATCAGCAGTAATTCTTCTTTGTGGATTTAACTCAAGCATTTTTTTTAAAAAATCAATTCCATTATCACTAATACCACTTTTTCCAAAAATTTCATCAATTCTATTTTCATAATTTTTAAATTTTACCTTAGTCAAATTTTTCCCAACTAAATTTTTCCAATTAGGCCAAATTTTACTATTAACAGTTCCACAAATAGAAAATATTTTATCTAATTGATCAATTTCATTCTCACCTTGAAAAATGGGTTTATTTAAAATTAATTCTCCTAATAAACAACCAATACTCCAAATATCAATTTCAGGACCATATCTATTAACAAATAATAATAATTCAGGAGCTCTATACCATAATGTAACAACAACAGGAGTATAATGTCCTAATGGAGAAGAATATTTTCTACTTAAACCAAAATCTCCTATTTTTACTATTCCATTTTTATTAATTAGAATATTTGAAGATTTAATATCTCTATGAATTACCCAATTAGAATGAATATAATTTACACCTTTTAAAATTTGATATATTATACTTTTTATATTTCTCATTGAAAACATATAATGATGTGTTATTATTAAATTTTTTAATTCATAATCCATATATTCCATTATTGCATATATTTTATCATATGATGAACCACAAACTATTTCTTTATATGATATTATATTCATGTGATTTAATGAAAATAAAATTTTTATTTCACGTATAGAAGTTATTGGGAAACCATTATCACTATTTAGATTTAATTTTATTTTTTTTATTGCTACTATTTCATTATTATTTTTATCTTTTGCTTTATAAACAATTCCATAACTTCCTTCATTTATTTTTCTTATTGGAATAAAACTTTCAATATCCCTTTGATTGAATATTAAAGAATATTTATTATTATTTTGCATTTATTATATAAAAAGACATTTGTAAAAAATAATATTAAATAAATATGTCAATGAATAAAAGATATGATATCCAAATTAATTGTTTCAACGAACTCAGAGAAAATTATTTTAACCTTAAACAAAATGAAGCATCAATTATTGAACCAATAAATTATCCAATTTCATTAAGTGAAATAAGAACTCAATTAATTAATTGGTTAATTTTTCTTTGTGATAATTTAAATTTTTCAATTCAAACACTTAATAGAAGTGTAATCATTTTTGATCAATTTATTTCAAAAAATGATAAAATTGTTTTAACACAAGAAAATTTAAAATTAATTGCAATTTCATCTCTTTCATTAGGGACTAAACTTGAAGAAATTAATTGTAATTATACATCCTTTTTCACAGAAAAAGTTTTAAATTCTCCTCAATGTGAAATATATAAAAAATCAGATTTAACAAAAATGGAATTTGAAATTTTAAAAAAATTACATTTCAAAACATTATATTCAACAGCTTTCGATTTTTCTACAATTTATTTACAATTATTTAAAATGTATTGTAATTCAAATGATTTATTATTTGAAAATTTTACTCAAGTCTATGAAACTCAAATAAAATCATATTTATTAAATGATATGTTTATTACAATGTCCCAAAGTGAAGTTGCATATATTGCATTTGCAAATAGTTTTAATTATATGGGACTTAACAATATTATTTTTAAAAATATTGAAAATATTTTATTAGGTTCTTATATTTTTAATTCAAAAAAAGAAGAAACTGGAAAATATCATAATAATATGAATAAAGGTAATAAATGCAATTTCTTAGCTCTGAGGTCGTTGTAAAATTTTTAATCATTTAGTCATTTTTTTTAAATCTTTTTTCTGTTTATAGATATAAGAGTTAATGATAATTCAAATATCATTCTATAATATGTAATTAAATGAATATTTTAGAATTATAAATAATATGTAATATGAATATGTAAATATGGTTAAAAGTATTAAACCAGTTTTTTTGGTTTTATTTAGTTATATAAAAATATTCTCTGTTGGCATAAACCTATTAAATCATTTAAAATATTATAAAATGGATTCATAGTTATTATATTTATAGATCTGTTAATTTTGTTGTATAAGTTTATAATTATTTATGTCATGCTTTAAACTTAGGGAAAACCGAAGTATTAATTATATAATTTTTATCCTTTAAATTAACATTAATATTATAATAACAGTATTATTTTTATTTGAACTTTATGGTATAAATTTTTAATTAAACATTCATTAATATTATTTTAAAAAAATATATATTTTTTAATTCTAATATATTAATAAATCTTTAAATACTCATAAATAATTTAAATTAATAATTTATTAATTTCATTTTGAATATTTTTATTATATTCATCAATAGCAGCATTATTAACACTAATATACTCATCAATAAATTTTTCTAAATAAGGATGTTCCTCATGAATAACATCTTTATCATCAACAACAACAGGTCCTGCTAATTCCCATCCTTTAGGTAATGGTCTTGTTAAATTTGCAAAATTTAAATTTTTTCTTTCTTCTGGAGTAATATCTTCTTTTTTTTTATATATTTTAAATTGTGGAAATTCACCTGAAATTGTTCTTAACATATTTTTATAAAATTCATAATTTTTATTAAAAAATAAATTTTTTCCTAATACAAAAATACCAATTTCACTTTTTTCTTCTTTATATTCAAAATCTTTTACAAGATTTATATTTCTTTCTTTATAATTACAAACTATACTATTTACTTCTCTTTCATTTATATTATTATTTTCTTCATTTGAATTTTTATTTTTATCATTTATATAAAGAAAATAACCAAATATTTCTACAAATACTGGTTCAGTTTCTGAAACTTTTGCTTTTGAAACTATTCTTTCTAAATAATCTTGATATGCATTATCATCATTTAATTTTGGTTTTTCTTCTTCTTTTGGAAATTCTTTGAAATTATTTTGAAATAAAAATGGTAATGGATTATTTAATCCTCTTATTAAAAATTGATTAAATAATTCTTCTTTTACCATATATTCAAAAGGGATAAAAATATTTTGATAAAATACTTTTGAACATAAATTATTTTTATAATAATCAAAATAAAATCTTAAAAGTTTTTGGGTGATTAAAATTGATTCAAATATTTTTTTAACTTCTTTATCATTTAAATAAAAACTTCTATTATTAAAAACTTTACTAACTGGATTAGATAAAGTTACAATTTTATTAAATTTAGTAATCTTTTCTTGAATTAATATTCCCTCATCAATAAAAATATAATTTATTATGTCATCATAATAATAATCTTTATTAATAATATTCCTTCCTTTTCCAGATTTATAAAAATCATAATTAATAGCATAAGTACAATTTAAAATATCAAAATTTTTATAAAAATTAGAAACTCCCATTGTCATATCATAAATAAAACTTAAAACATTAACTGAATGAAAAACAAATACCATATTAATTTGTTTTTTAATAGGTTTAATATTTCTTAATTGATTAATATAATATTGTTTAATTATATTTTCATAATTTTTATTTTTTTCAAAATAAAATAATGAATAATGAGGAAAAATAATATTTGAACTATAACCACATTTATTAGCAAAATCAACTAATTTATCTTTTATATTATTTACTGTATAAGGATCAGGTCCAAATATGAACATAATTTTATTTTTATCTTCATTCCTATTATTAATATTTTCTTTTGAATTAAATTTTTGTATTTCATCAAAAATTTCATTTTTAACTTTTTTATAATCACTATAATTAATAAATTTATCATTATTAAATTTTAAAAATTCATATTCAAACATTTCACTTATTGCATCACTTATATTAGTTAAATTAAAACTATTAGAAACACTTGATAAATCCTCATATTGATTTTCATGAAAAGTATTAATAACAATTTCATATTCAAATAATTTTTCCCTTGATAAAGCTTCAACTTTTCCTCTCATTAAATGATTATCCATCATAAATTCAATAACACTTCTCCCATAACCTCTCATTCTTTCAGTATTACCTCTTAAATAACATATTAATTCATTTTTTAAAATACCACTTAAAGGAAGTTGATTAGTATCTTCAAATTGAAATAAAAAAATAGTATATTGTAATTCTTCAACAAAAGAAAATGATTTTATATTCTTATATGATAAAATAATATTACCAATTGAATTATCTGAAAATGTCATATAATCTTCATAAAAATTCATTCTTCCAGAATAATAAATAAACATTTGATTATGATCTAATTCAACTTCATTACTATCTGGAAACATATATGGTATATTAAATTCATCTTTATAAAATGATAATGCTCTATAATCTATATCTTTTATTTTTATTTTTGTTAGTGATATTAAAATTTGTTGTGGATTGTATAATGGATCTTCTTTAAAATGTTGAGTTGTTGTTTGAATAAATTTAAATGGTATTATGTCACTTGTTAAATTAAATAATTCGTTGTAACAATGTAGAAATGTGTCACAGAATAATAATGAACCAATTAATTTGTTTTTATATGGAGAAAAAATATTTTTAATTTCAAATCTTAAAACTATTGTTTTATTATCTTTTAGATTATTTGAAGCTAATTTATCTAAAATAACATATTGTTGAATATCTATTAAAATATTATTTACTTTAATTAAATTATTATCATTGTGTTTTATATTATTTTCTTTTTCATATTTTTTAATAAAATCATTTAATTCTTTCATTAATTTATCTTTCCCTCTATTAATTTGAATTTTTCCTAAAATAAAATCAAATTGTAATTGCCTAGAAAAATTAACTAAAATATAATATAAATTAAAAAAATAAAACACTTCATCATAAGCTCTAGTATTAATAAAATCATATTGAAAAGTTTCTTCATTTAAATCAAGATAACTTTTTTGTAAATTATATAAAAAAATAGTTCTTCCAAATCTAACTCCAGTTATAGGATCCATATTTTCATATGTTAAATGAAAAGCAGGAAATTTTGTATCAAAAATAGTTTTATATAATGGTTCTGTTGAACAATTATCTTTAAATTTAATATTTGTATTTATACCATATAAGACTCTTGGTGAAGGTAATTCTTGTAAAAATTGAAAAGTAGTATTTTTTTCTTTTTGATAATTTAATCTTATCAATTCTAAATTTTGATTTTCATTTAAATTTTCTTCACTCCTATTTAATTTTTTATTAATAGGATCTTTATTAAAATAATTACAAAAATCAATATAAATATTCTCTAACATATTTGTTTTAATATTTATTAAATTAATAGCAGCATTAGTATCAATTTTATGATATAATAATTCTAAATCATCAGAAATATCAATTATATCATGATTCATAGTAAAAAAACCTAATTTTAAACAATCAAGTGCAGTTGCAGTTAATAAAGGCCATTTATCAATTAAAATTAATTTTTCTCTTTGATTTTCATCTAATGGAATCCCAAATTTTTTAATTGGATAACTCCATTGAACAAACTTTGATATTTTTAATATTTCTAAATTTTCACTTAATTCTTCATCTTCTTTTGAAACAATAAATAATTCAACATTATTTAATTTTGAGCATATTTCATTAAAGAAGTTTCCAGTTGAAGGAAGTGAAAAAATAAATATTCTTTGTAAAGTTATAATAATAAAAGTTTCATTAAAATCAGATGGAATAGATAATTGTTCAATTTCATAATTTGATGATGCTCCAAATAAAAGCCATTTAACAAATTTTTCCATTAATTTACTATAAGAACAATCATATGATGTAATTAATAGTAAACCATCAATTTTTTTTAATTTCATTATTGAATATAATTGACTTATTCTATTTCTGAAAAAATAATGAAGATTTGGATTATTTGGAACAAAAGTTTCCATTTAATATATTATAAATTGTTTTTTTAATTTTTTCTTTTAAAAAAATTAATTTATTAATTTTAATTAAAATGGATATATTTAAATTTTAAATATAAATATTTATATATTTTAATAATTAATAATTTATTGTTATATTATAATTAATCAACCAATAATTAATTTTTATTCTATCTTAATGAGTGACGAGGAAAAAAAAGAAATAAATGAAGTCCCTCCTCAAGATATTAAACCAGATTTACAAGATGAAGAAGAAGAACCAGTTGATGAAGAACTTCAAAAAAAAATGAAAGATGTAAAAATTGATGATTCTGTTTTTTCTGGTGAACATAAAAAGAATGAAAAAAAAAAACATGATAAAAAAAATTCAAAAAAAAAAGAAAA
>Ga0256407_10014337_pt1 | contig 10447 bp, 7 predicted proteins | sample RumenRJG_04DNA_FD_193489 | JGI IMG/M metagenome (GOLD analysis project Ga0256407, IMG submission 193489) | Bovine rumen microbial communities from Lethbridge, Alberta, Canada - RJG_04 | ecosystem: Host-associated > Mammals > Digestive system > Stomach > Rumen | place: Canada: Alberta | collected... | reverse complement strand
AAAGTCATGAAAAAGATTATCACCATCGCTGCCTTTGCAGCTCTGACCATGGGCATTGCCTCATGCACAGACCAGACTCCTCTCGACGAAATGCTGGAGGAACACACAGAGGCGACAAGTGTTGAGGATATCAACAACCACTTCACTGATGGATATGGGTATGAAGAACTGGAAGTCACACTGCCTGTTTATGACCGGGAATAATAAAAGGTTGGCAAATAAAATAATTGCAGTTTTCATTCGTTACCATTATAAATAAAACCAAAAATTAGAAGACTATGAGAAAATTATTTTTTATTATTAGCATCCTGGTATCAACGACAATGGCCATGCAGGCTCAGAACAAACTGGGCTATTTTATCGAGGACAACATCCAGATTGGCGCGAAACAACACGGAATGACCACGGTTATGGACAATCTGCTGGTCGGTATTGAGCCCGTAAAGAACCTGAAAGTGATGTTCGACTGGCAGGGCACACTCGGCCTCTATGACAAGAATGATGTGAAAATCTATTATCAGGGAACAGCCATTGGCGGAGGCCTGGGATACAGACTGCTCACCGACAAGGAAGAGAAAGGACTGCTCGGCAGCAAGGACGCACTCGATGTTCGGGCATTGTTCACCACGACAATTGGAAAACCCGATTGGAAGTATAACCAATATAGCATCGGCCTCACCCTGTATGGCTACGACAAGGGAAAGATAAGACCTACAGTCGGAGTGGGCTACCGGTATATTGACTCAAGGACAGCAGGCATCAGGAGCCAAAGCACCATCTTTTTCGAACTGGGCCTGAAACTGTAAGTTGACAATTGACAGAAGCAAATGAGAATAATTATAGGAATCGTCATAACAGCCGCCATGATGGCACTCATCGTATGGCGGCTGCACGGCAACCGTGAATGGAAAGACCCCGACAAGGTGGTCGATGAGTTCTGCGGCATGGAAGACCTGAACAGGTATCACATCCAACATCACTATCGCGACAGCCGCATCATGATCGGCATGGCCATCTCCATCATGGTTCTGATAGCTGCCGACATCCTCCTTGCATGACCCCGGCAACGAATAGAACGGGCTCAACGAATGCCGTTTTGCGGCAGAGAAGGAGACGATTTCGGGGAGGGTAGTTTTTGGAAGAAATGAGACAATTACCAATCATTTTTAGGTAACTAATTGGAAAAGTTCTTGGAGTGGAACGAAAAATCAGGACAAAATAATCTTTTGGAAAAATGCCATTGACACCTGAATTTCCAATTGATGCCTGATTAGGTTGCAATTAGTCGACTAATTACACTCTAATTAATGCCTAATTAGCATGCAATTAATGCCTAATTAGCATGTAATTAATGCCTAATTGGAGTGTAATTAATGCCTAATTGGAAAATCCCTCCAAGTAACTGCCCAATCTGAAAGTCAGACGACCTGAAAGGAGCGACCGTTTTGAATCTGTACGACTGGAAGAACTACTGTCACAACACTCTTGTTCGTGAAAAAAAAGAGTAGCCAGCTTTCCCCCTGGTGAAGTTGGTGGGGTATTCTTGAGAACAAACAATAAGGAGTGGCCCGGTGGCCACTCCTTTATTATTATAATATAAGGTGGAAAGAGATACTCTTTCGTTTCGTTGCTTAGAGGTTGGGGTTGATCTTGCTCCACTCGCTGATGGGAGGAACAAGATCAATCCGAACCTCTAATTTCCCTTCATCTTTTATAACAATGGGAGCGGCTCTGACAGAGCTGCTCCCGTTTTTTTTTAATTGATAATGTTCGGTAATTGATAATTGATAATGGACAATAGATAATTAGGCCTGGCGGATGGAAGAACGGGAACGAAGTCCTTGGCGCACATAATTCATATTTTCGACAGAGAGTTTTTTCGACATAGAGACGTTTTTTTAATTGATAATTGATTGAAGTTTCGGAGGTACGAGGGTGCGAGGGTACGAAGGTACGAGAATACCCTTGTCTCCGCCATCAGCAGCTCCAAAATATCTCAGAGAGCGAGACTAATCTCGTACCTTCGTACCCTCGCACCCACGTACCTACGTACCTTCGAATATAAAGGATGTATAACATCCGAAACTTAAAAACTTTAATATTTTAGAAATCAAAAGATTATCAATTATTCAGTAAACACTAACTAATAACAAAAAAAGCAAAACGGCACTTCATTTTCAGTGTGTTGCGACAAAAAATGGCATGGCTTCGCCTGCTTGTCCGAATATGGAGCTGTTGTCGCAACAAGACGAGTGGAAACAACATACTATTTTATGATTTATATTGTGGATGACACTATCTTTGCAAAAAAAAAGTAATTAATAACAAAAAACAATGTAATATGAAAAAGGTATTTTCAAAAAAAGATTTTGGCAGAATGAGTGCCATCGTTTGTGGTTTTATGACCATGTTTTCACTGCCACTGGTGTAGCCGACAGTGATGAGGTGGCAGTATTCGTCAGCAAGTGCAAGCAGGCATTTGCCTCCACCTCCGGTCGCGAGCTTCTCCGCGAGGCAGGCAAGCGCGCAGGTCTCTCCGACAAGGGCAGCTTCACCATCGTATGGCGCCACACCGATCTGGGTGTGAACAGCGACCGCGAGGAGTTCACCTTCAGCATGAGTGGAAACTAAAATATGGCGAAACGGGACCAGACCCGACCGCAACAGACAACAACTCCCGACTGGACATTTGTTCCAGCCGGGAGTTTCTCAAATAATCAACCTCATAGCAGAAAAATCAATGGTTATTGTCAGAAATTAGTAGCTGTCCCACTGCCCTGCAGGCGGAATGACGATGGTCCAGTAGTTCCAGTCGATACAGTAGGCCACGTCGTAAGCCAGATAGAAACGGTCCTCACCTAGCAACTTGCCATCGGGATAAGTGTCGCCAGTGCTCCAGGGATCATGCACTTGGAACCATATCTCGTCGTTCACGATGCGATAGCCCTTGATGACGAGGAAGTGACCCGACCCACCGGGATAATACCGGTTGGTGTGATAGCCTTTCGACAGTGCCTGTTGCTCGGTGATGTCGGCATTGTTCAGGCACACCACGCAGAGGTCGCCCAGACGTAGTTTGTCGATGATGGTCCATACGAAGCCTTGATAACTGGCGCCCCAGAAGTTCCACCAGTAGATGTTGGTGGCACCATTGTCCCAGAGATAGTTGTAGATGTCACGCGGATACCAGTCCACCCCGCCGTCCACCCAGCTCGTACGGGCATAGTTGCGCGCATCCTCCACTGTTCCCGTAAAGCTGGGGTTATACCATTTCATGACCATAGCAGCACAGGCGGGTCCGCAGTTGCGGTTGCTGAATTCTCCGCTGCCTTGCTGTGGGAAGTAGAAACTGCCCTGTCCATCGTTCGACCACCATTCGGTCAGGAAATTGCCCATACCATATTGAGCGGTATAGTCGTTGTTGGTGACGGTGACATGCCATCGGCTTTTCACCGTGTATGTAGGGTCCGACACCGTGTAGAGCACCATGTTGCTGAAGTCCATGGTGTTGGCTCCACTGTGTTGCTCCACGCGGTTGATAGAGGCGATGGCACCATCGGACACGGTAAACTCGGGTGTGAGTTGTGTGCCGTCGGTCACGTCGGCCGGCAACTGAATGACGATGCTCTTCGTCTCGTTGTCGATCTTTGCCTTTGCGTCGTATCCCTTGATGCTGTAGCTCAGGAAGTTGGTTTCCTGTTGCAGCACGTCGTCGTCATCGTCGGAGCAACTTACCAGGACGCACGAGCTGAGCAACAGCAGAGAAACCAGCGCAGAGGTCGCCCGCAAACTGTATTGATGATTTAAAATGCTCTTCATAATTCTAAACAATTATCCATTATCAATTGTCAATTATCCATTATTCTTTGTTGTAGCCAGGGTTCTGAGGCATGTCGGGATTAAACTCGAACTGCGTCTTGGCGATGGGCAGCACACACTTGAAGTAGTCCCAGTTGATTTCCTCGGGGGCTCCGAGCGTGTGTTTGCCACCACGGCGGACGATGGTCTTGCCGTTGCGCAGCAAGTCGAAGTAGCGGTGACCTTCGCCCACCAGCTCCTTGCGGCGCTCGTCAAGCACACGGTCGAGGGTGAAGTCGGCAGCCTCTACATAGTTGTTGGGGTTGCCTCGCTGCACGATGGTGTTCAGATAGCGCAGACCCGCGTCGGTATAGGCGCTGCCCAATTTCTGTGCGGCCTCGGCGGCAATGAGGTAAACCTCCGAGAGGCGTATCACGGTGTAGTTGTTCTCGAACGAGGGTACGTTTTCAGCCGTGCCGGGATATTTCAGCAACAGGTTATAATAGAGCAGGTCGCCACCATCCTGATAGGTGGTCATGATTTGCCGGCGCACATCGTAGGGGTCTCTCTTGAGGAAGTCGCCGAAGTCGTCGGTCAGCACCACGGCGGCATAGCCCCACCAGTGCATCAGATACGACAGTCCGTCGCGACCAGGGTTGCTGGTGGTGGTATTGGCAATCTGGAAAAGGGCCTCCGACGAGAACTTGTTGTTGAGCGCAAACTGGGCGATATAGTTCTCGTTGCTGGCCAGATAGTACTGTCCGTTGCTCCACAGTTCTTCGATGAGTTGGCTGGCGGTGTCGAAAGCCTCCTTGTTGCGCTCGCAGTAGAGGTAGACTCTCGAGAGCAGCGCGCGTGCGGCATAGGCGTTGATGTGGCCGTTGTTCTTGTTGGTGCTCAACAGAGGGATGGCCTCTTGCAGGGTCTTGATGATGAAGTCGAAACACTCGGCCACGGTGTTGCGGTCGGGGTATTCGTCGAAGCCGATGGCATGGTCGACGATGGGCACACCCCACGACTTGCCGCCGTCTTTGGCATAAGGATAGCCATAGCAGCGCAGCATGTCGAAGTGGCACAAGGCGATGGCTGCCAGTGCCTGTCCGCGATAGTCGTTCAGTTCGCTGGCCGAAGCATCCATCTCGCCACTGTCGATGGCCTTGACAATGTTCCATGCGTTGCGGATGATGTAGTATGGACGCCCCCACAGTCCGCCCGCATTGGGCACGGCGGCAGAGTGCTCGAAGGTATAGAACGGGTAGGCCGACCGTCCGCTTGCCCACCATGTGGGCTGCATGTCGTCGCCCTTGACGTCGCCATAGAGGAACATCGACGCATTATAATAGTAGGTAGAGGCCATGAGCGAGTACATACCCTCGATGGCCACCTTCACGTCGCCCACCGAGGTGATGGCCTCTTCGGTGGTGATGCTTGCCGAAGGCTCTTTATCCAGGAAACTGTCTGTGCATGATGCCAGCATGAGGGTCATCATGGTCACAATGAAATATATCTTTTTCATAAGTCGTCAGTTTGTTCGTTTTAAAAACCTATTTCCAGTCCGAAAGAATACGTCTTCAGTGGTGGGATATTGAACGCCACGGTGCCCTGCAGTTCGGGGTCGTATTGGTCGTAGCGTGCCCACGTCAGCAAGTTGCTGCCCGAGAAGAAGATACGTGCGCGAGAGAGTCCGATGGCGCGGCACCAGTTGCCGGGTGCGTTGAGGCCCAGGATAAGGCTTTTCAGACGGATGTGGTCAGTGCTGTGAATGCCTCTCGACGAGTGCCACCATCCACCGTAGGTCTGGTTGGCCACGTAGCGCGGAATGTCGGTCACGTCGCCGGGTTTCTTCCAGCGCTTGCGCAGTTCGATGCTCTTGGGCACGGTCGATGAGTAACCGTCGTCTTGCAGTGCCCACATGGCTGCGTCGTACGAGTGTCCGCCGAATGAGTAGGTGAAATTGAAGCTCAAGTCGGCAAACTTATAGCGGAAGGTGTTGCCCAGACTACCGGTCACGGTGGGGTAAATATCCTTCAGCGGTATGGAGACGGCATTGTTGGGGTCGTCTACTTTCTCGCGCGAGCGAACGCCGTTTTCGTCCTCAATGTTCGAATAGTAGAGAGGCAGACCGGTCTCCGGGTCCACACCAGCATATTCGCGCAGGAAGATGGTGCCGAGCGAGCAACCTTCTTTCACGATGTAATAGCCGTTGGCGGTGTATTGAGGCACATCGGCCAGACGGATAATCTTGTTCTTGTTGTGCGACATCATGAACGACGAAGTCCAGGTGAAGTCTTTCGTTTCTATGTTGGTTGAGCGCATCTCAATCTCAAAACCAGTGTTGCGCATCTCACCCACGTTGTCGGTGATAGACCCGAAACCGGTCACGGGGTTCACGTCCTTGCTCAGCAGCAAGTCTTTCGTGTGGCGTGTATACCAGTCGAAGGTGATGGCCAGGCGGTGGAACAGATAGAGGTCGAAGCCCACGTTGAGTGCATAGTTGCGCTCCCAGCTCAGCCGCTCGTTGGCCAGGTTGGTCTCCACCATGCCCGGATTGTCGTTGTAGATATAGCCCAGACTGTAGAGTCCGTAGTAGGAATAGAGTCCGTTGGGTACGTTACCGTTCACACCGTAGCTGGCGCGTATCTTGGCATCGGTGAGCCAGCTGGCTGTAGGCTCCATGAACTTCTCCTTCGACAGGCGCCACGAGCCCGACACCGACCAGAAGTTGTCCCACCGGTTGCTGGGAGCCAGGCGTGAGCTGCCGTCGCGGCGGAAGCTCAGTGCGGCATAGTATTTGTCGGCATAGTCGTAGTTGGCGCGGAACACGTACGAGAGCATGGCATCGCCCTTGGTGCTGTGGTCAATCTCTACGGGTTCGCTGGCATTGTCGAGCACATATTTCTTCGTGGTGGCGTAGTTCTTTGCCTCACCGAACATATACTCGTTGTCCCACTGGTGGATTTCGTAGGCAGCAAGCAGGTCGAGGTGGTGCTCGCCGAAAGCCTTTACGTAGTTCAGACGGGTGTTCGAGTTGTAGGTGATGTTCTCCGTGCTGTAGATGTCGCCCTGACCGTTGATGGCCAGACCGTCTGAACTGAGTGGCGAGAAGTAGCGCAACTCCTTGGTGTAGGTATAATCGACGTTGAACACGGTCGACAGGCGCAGCCCCTCCACAAAGGTGTATCCGGCCTCTATCGAGGCGAATGTGCGGGCCACGTTCGACTTGTGCTTGTTGATCTCGTTCTCATACACCAGGTTCATGTTGTTGATGCTCTGGATGTTGGTGTTGTAGCTGCCGTCATCGTTGTAGATGGGGATGGAGGGGTGCAGCGCAGTCTTCAGCGCATACATGGGGTTGCTGTAGTAGGTGCCTCCTGGCAGCGGTTTCTCCTTGGTCAGCGAGAAGAGGGCGTTCATGGCCAGGTCGAACTTCTTGAATTTGTTGTTGAAGTTCACGTGTCCGCTATAGCGCTCGAATCCCGAGTTGCGGGCCACGTTCTCCTGGTTGGTGTAGTTCACACTACCGGCAAAGCGGGTGTCGCGGTTGCCGCCCATCACCGAGAAGTCGTAGTTCTGCTGCAGGGCTTTGCGGAAGAGCGCGCTCTCCCAGTCGGCATAGCCGTTCTTGGGCCGTGGCGCATAGCGGTCGATCACCTCTTCGGCATGTTCCTCTGCCCACTCGATGGTCTGGCCCGCGTCGAGGTTAGCATTGGTCAGACCTTCCAGTATCAGTTCGCGGCGCTCGTCGCCTCCCATGGTAGGACGGAACCTATAGGCAAAGTCGGAGATACCGAAACTGGCTTTGGCCGTATAGGTGGTCTTGCCGGCCTGTCCTTTTTTGGTGGTGATGAGCACCACACCGTTGGCACCGCGCGCGCCATAAAGCGATGCCGAGGCGGCATCTTTCAGGATGGTCACGTTCTCTATGTCGGTGGGGTTGAGGGTGTTCAGGATGCCCAGTCCGCTGGTGTTCATGTCGTTCGAGGTCATGTCGCCCGACATCACGGGCACGCCGTCGAGCACAAACAGGGGCTGGTTGCTGGCACTGATAGAGCCTAGTCCGCGCACGGTGATCGACGTGTTGGCACCGGGAGTACCCGTCACGTTCTCAATGTTCACACCCGAGAGGTTACCTTCCATCATCTGCGAGAGCGAGATCACGGGCAGGTCCTTCTGCTTGTCGGTGCTCATCACCGATGCCGAACCGGTATAGCTCGACTTGCGCACATTACCATAACCGGTGACCACCACCTCGTCGAGTTCGGTGTCGCTGCGCATGATGACATCGCGCTGCAGGGCGCTGGTGCCTGCGCCAACGCCAATCACCTCGTCGCTCATGCCCACATACGAGAAGCGCATGCGGCTGGCCGAGGCCGGAGCCTCAATGCTGTAGCGGCCGTCGGCATCGGTCACGGCGGCAATCTTGTCGCTGTTCAGGCGGATGCCCACGCCGGGCAGGGGCTCGCCGGCCTCATCGCGCACATAACCCGAGATGGTGCGCTTGCCGCTGGTGCCTTTCACGGGCAGCAGGGTCACCACGTTGCCGTTCACCCGATAGTTGCAGTTGATTTGCTGCATGGCACGGTCGAGCACGTTGCGCACCGTCTGGTTGGTCTCGTTGACGGTGATGCGGGGCAACGACCTGATTTCATCCGAGTTGTAGATGAAGCTTACGCCTGCCTGTTTCTTTACTTCGTCAAACAGTTTGTTAATCGTCACTGAGTTCAGATTAACGCTGACTCTCTTCTGCAAGACACTCTGTGCCACCGCCAGCTGTACCGGCATGAGCACTGCCCAACAGAGCAGAAGAATCTTTCGCAAGTGTTTTCCTTTTCTCATGTGATAAAGATTTTTTAGGGTTTTTATATTTATGGTTTGTCGTTTACTTTGTCTTCAGCAGAATGGTGTCGCCGCTGCTCTCAATGTCCACGTCGGTGGTCTGCTCAATGGCATGCAGAATCTGGTTGACGTCGTCGTAGCGGTCGAAGGTGCCGGTGAAGTGTATCTCGCGCAACTCGTCGCTCTCAAATTCCACCTTGCGGTTGTACCACAGCGAGAGCACCTCCATCAGACTCTCTAGCATGCAGTCCTCAAACACGAAGCGCCCTTCGTTCCATGCCTTGTAGGGGCGCACGTCCACCTTGTCGATGAACACCTGGCTCTCGCCCCGGCTCATGGTGGCCATCTCGCCGGGGTTCACGATGAACTCGCGGCCGCGGTCGGTGATGATGCTGATGCTGCCGTCTACCAATACCACCTTGGTCTGACCGGGCGTAACGCACGTGTTCACATTGAACGAGGTGCCGTATTCCTTCACCATGCCGTTGCGGGTCTTCACAAAGAACGGGCGTTTCTTGTCTTTCGCTACGAAGAAGAAGGCCTCGCCGTCGAGCTCCACCACCCGCTCGTCGGGGGCAAAGCGCACGGGATAGGTGAGCGATGTACCATAATTCAGGTGTACGCGTGTTCCGTCATCAAGTGTCAGCCAGAACTCGCTGTCGTGATAGGTCGTCAGCACGCGGTTGCTGCTCGTTGCCGCTGCCGTTGGCTGTTTGTCGCTATGCACCGCAGCCAGTTCCTTGTCGTTGACCACCTCGATGCGCTGGCCAGCCACCGTCAGCAGGGCATGGTTCTTGCCCGAAGCCTCGGCATGGGCTATGGCCGTCACCACATCAGCGGGCAGCTGCGGCTTCTCCGGTCGGCTGTGCTGACTGTTCCACCACCATGCAATGCCCGTGAGCAACACGATGACCACGGCCACGCGCCCCAGTCGTTTCAGTAGTGGGTACGCCTTGCGCAGATGGCGTCGGCGGAACAGCTGCCAAGCTTTTTCCACGTCTGTTCCCTCGGCAAAGCGATAGCGATCGAGCAGTTCCGTCGAGCCTGCCAACTGCTCATACTGCCGGCGGTGCTCGTCGCTCTCCTCCAGCCACAGTCGCAGTTGTTCGTCATCCTCATCGGTAGCCTCACCGGTGAGTACGCGATAGACAATATCATTAATCGAATGTGTTTTCATGTTGATGTGCTTTTATCTATATAACTGACAAAAATGAAAATGGGTGACAAAAAACGGATATTTTTTTCAAAAAAAGCTTTTTATCGATGAACATTCTACGGACTTTTTAGGACTCAAACGACTTCGTTAACGGTGGGAAAAGGAAACAAATTACTATAATGTGAATAATTTTAGCCACTAATTTAAATAATAATTCTGACGCTGAAGCGTCATCGCTTACTAACCTGGGGTACGAGCGGAGCGAGCGCCCTCCATCCTCCATTCTCCATCCTCCATTCTCCATCCTCAATTATCTACGTTCCGTCAGGCAGTTATCGTTAACGTTAGCGTTAACGTTAAACAATCAGCAACATGAGCAACAGCAATTGTTGTTCATTCAATTTCTGTCTGAGCGTAGCCAAGGCGCGTTTCTTCTGAATCTTCACCGTGTTCACCGAGATATTCAGTTTCTCGGCAATCTCTTTGTTGCGTGCCCCGTCCATGTGCATGAGGAACACCTCGCGCTGGCGTGTCGGCAGCAAGTCGATCATCGTCAACAGTCTGCGGTAGATCTCGTCGGGAAAGAACTGTTCCTCGCCCTCGTCGGTGATGAGCTGCTCGGGCTGAACGTCGCGCAGCACCCGTTCGCGGTATTCC
>Ga0256407_10014333_pt1 | contig 10449 bp, 10 predicted proteins | sample RumenRJG_04DNA_FD_193489 | JGI IMG/M metagenome (GOLD analysis project Ga0256407, IMG submission 193489) | Bovine rumen microbial communities from Lethbridge, Alberta, Canada - RJG_04 | ecosystem: Host-associated > Mammals > Digestive system > Stomach > Rumen | place: Canada: Alberta... | reverse complement strand
TTAATAGTAGTTTTTGAATAAAAAAGTCCTTTCTGATTGCAAATATAGGGATTTTTTTTGTTATTAACACATAAATCGGCTTTTTTTTGCATTTTGCAAACGTTAAAACGAAAAATCCCCAACCGAAAGAATCGGCTGGGGATTTGTTTTCTTGTATGTCCTAAATGCTTAGGGAAGGCTGATAGCCTCAGAAGGACAAACACTTGCGCATGTGCCACACTCTGTGCAAGCATCAGCATCAATCACGTAGCGCTCTGCACCCTCAGAGATAGCCTCAACGGGGCACTCACCAGCACATGTTCCACAAGAAATGCAATCTTCTCCAATTACGTATGCCATAATTCTTATTAATTTTAAAAATGTTAGAACTGTTAATACTCACATTTGATGAGCGCAAAGGTACAACTATTTTTGAAATATACCAAATTTTAGGTAGATTTTTTTCGGTTTTCTTGCAAATTACGTGGATTATGCGTAATTTTGCACCAATCATTTATCAGTAACCATTAACTTTTTAAAAGATGAAGAGAACACATTTGTTAGTGATGGCCCTTGCGGCTATGTTCGCTTTCAGCACGCCTGCTGAGGCACAGTTCGGACTTGGGAAGTTGGCACGCAAGGCCCGTAAGGCCGTGGGACTGCAGACCAACCAGGACAAGTACGAGGAGTATCGTGAACAACAAGCTAAGGAGGAGAAGGAGCGCAAGCGCAAGAACGACTCCATCCAGGCAGCCATCAAGGATATCACCCCCACCATCCCCCAGCCCGCTGCCACTGGCAAGCTGAACACCATCAGATGGGGAAAGACCGCCATCGGCACATGGGATCCAGTGAATCTGGAGATCACCTTTAACCAGACCTACGACGAGGGCGAATACGCCGGACAGAAGGTGAGCTATAAGCTCGACCCCGCCACTGGCGACTGGACAAGTAAGAAAGGTACGCACGTGGGAAGGATGAGCAACGACGGCACGATTGAGAGTCCGAACCTGGGCACCATCAAGTTTGACTCCAAGACCAACAAGGTGTCGATGAACGGTGAGACCATCGGCGAGGCCACGATGCTGAAAGCCACGAGCTTCAGCCATGAGATCGGTTCGTATGACGGCCACGTGAGTCCGCTGCTCATCGCCTTCACTTTCCACGGCTGTCTGATCTCGAAGGATCAGGTGGTGGAATGGAAGGAGGCAGAGGCGAAGGCCAGGGCCGAGGCGGCTGCCCGTGCAGAGAAGGAGCGTCAGGAGCGCATCGCCCGTGAAGAGGCTCTGAAGAAGGAGTGGCAGGAACTGAACGTGGAGGTGATGACCAGCACCGGTTCCACACTGGGTTATGTACGGAACGGTACGGTGGAGAACAGCACGCACTCGACGATCGGTTATATCAAGAGCAACGGCACCATCGAGAACAGCACCCACTCGACCATCGGCTATGTGAAGAGCAACGGTGAGGTGGAGAACAGCACACATTCCACCATCGGCTATTATCGCAACGGTACCATCGAGAACAGTTCGCACTCAACTATCGGCTACTTCCGCAGTGGTGATTATGAGAACAGCACCCACTCGACCATCGGTAAGATGCGCGGCACGAACAACAGTACCGTGATTGCTGGTATTTTCTTCTTCTTCCACTTCAAGGACAAGGTGGTGCAGAGCACCAACAGCAGCTTCGACGCCTGCGCCCTCTATCGCGGAGGCAGTCAGTTTGGCGAGCTCCGAAGCAACGGTGCCGTGTATATCGGTGGCAGTCAGCGTGGTGAGCTCCGTTCAAACGGCGACATCTACGTGGGTGGCAGCTGCAAGGGTGAGATCCGCTCCAGCGGTGCCATCTATAAGAGTGGTTCGCAGGTGGGCGAGGTGCGCTCCAACGGCGACGTATATGAGCGAGGCAGCAAGATCGGCGAGATCCGTTCCAGCGGTGCCGTGTATCGGAACGGCAGTCAGATCGGCGAGGCCCGAAATATGAGAGATCCCAAGAAGGTGGCCGTGATCTACTTCTTCGATTTCTTCTAACCTACAGGGGCTGCCTGACCGGGCAGCCCTTAAACTTTCACCTTATTATATATAATAACGGGCGGTTTTCTGCGTTATTATAGCAGTTATGAAGCGATTTCTACAGATACTGACACTGTTGTGCCTGCTCCCGATGACAGGGCAGGCTCAGACGCGTACCATACAGCACAGGCCTTACACCGACCTGCGCACCCTCCATTTCGGCATCCTCGTGGGTCTGCACCTGCAGGATATCGGACTGAAAAACGTGGGGCCCCAGCTGGTGACGTATGAAGACGGACTGATAGAGGAGAAGACCATCGTGTGTGAAGACGACCGCTGGAATGCCGGCTTCAGCGTGGGTGTGCTGGCCGACCTGAGACTGAGTAAGCACTTTAACCTGCGCTTCTCGCCCACGATGCACTTCGGATCGAAGCATCTTACCTTCCGTAATCTGACGGATCTGGATGAGTACGGACGGCCTACGGAGGTGACACAAAACATGAAGAACACCTATCTGTCGCTGCCAGTGGATCTGAAGTTCAGTGCCGAGAGATGGAACAACTACCGCCCGTATATCATGGCGGGTATCAACCCGATGCTGAACCTGACCAGTAAGAACCAGGAATATATACAGCTTAAGAAGTCGGACCTGATGCTGGAAGTGGGACTGGGCTGCGACTTCTACCTGCCGTTCTTCAAACTGATTCCCGAGCTGAAGTTCTGCTACAGTCTGAGAGACGCCCTGGATCACGACCACGCCAACGAGCTGAAAGACGAGAACATGCGGGCCTATACAAATGCTGTGACCAGTGGCCACAGCAAGATGATTGTCCTAACGCTTTATTTCGAGTAGTTATTTCTCAAGGTTAAGCAGGAGTTTGCCGATGAAGGCGCCGTGCTTACCATTCTGATCTACGGGTATCAGCTTACCCGTCTTATCGGGTGCATACTCCAACTGCTTCATATAGGTATGGGTATGTCCGCCCAGCACGAGATCGCAACCTTCAATGCCCTTGAGGAGCATCTCATCCGTATAATCCGACTCTTTCCAACCCAGATGGGAGATGCAGATCACGATATCGCACTTCTCCTGTTTGCGGAGGAAGTTGATGTACTTCTGTGCCGTCTCAGCAGGATCGAGGTAGGTAATGCCCTGACAGTTGCCATCAAACACCAGTCCTTTCAGGGCAGGCGAGAGGGCAAAGACGCCGATCTTCACGCCATTGCGCTTCAGCGTGATATAAGGTTTCACCAACCCCTCCAGAACCGTTCCCTTGCAGTCGTAGTTGGAGCAGACAATGGGGAAGTTGGCCATCCGGAATATGCGCGCCAGATTGTCGAGTCCGAAGTCGAACTCATGGTTACCGATGGTAATGGCATCGTAGCCCATCTGATTCATCAGGCCAACCTCTACCTCACCCTTGAAGAGTGTGTAATAACCAGAGCCCTGCGAGAAGTCGCCTGAGTCGAAGAGCAGCAGGTCGGGATGCTGCTGGCGCTGTTCCTTCAACATGTTCACACGACGCAGATAACCACCACGACCTGCTATCTCCTTATCGTCGATGTTCTGCTTGACGGGAAAGATCGTGGAATGGGTATCGTTGGTATGCAGGATCACAAGCTGCTTATGCTTCTTGGCATCAGCATCTAATGGTGAGAAGGCAAAAAGGTAAAAGGGTAAAAGCCCCATAACCAACCTTGTCACCACCTTATTATATATATAAAGATTCCTTTTCATTATTTACCTTTTTACTTTTTTACCCTTTTACTTTTTCACCTTAATTCGTCCTTCAACCTGAGCATCAACCACGACACCCTGTTTCATCATGTCCTGGAAAAAGTTCAGGATGAGGAAACGCGAGTTGTTGCTGGCTTCCTGAGGAGCCACTTTGTTCGTGCCCTTGGCTAAGGCATCCATACCATCGTTGCCCTCCAGCAGATAGTTGATGGTACACACGCGATAGCTGGCCTGTGGATCGATCTCCTTGCCGTTCAGACGGGCAGAGACAAGTTCACCGCCGATATCGGCACTGGTGATGACGAGCTCCACCCCCTTGCTGACGCCCTCACCACCACGATGGGCGATCTGCCGGAAGAGCTGTATGAGTTGTTCACCCGTCAGAGTGACAAAGCAGATCTTATTCTCGAAGGGCGCGATACTGAGCACATCCTCATAGGTGACATCCCCCTTCGTGAGGTCGGCACGGATACCACCCATATTATAGACGGCAAGGTCGGGCTGCTCGTTGTAATCACGTGATGCCCAGATCAGGATATCAGACATCAGATTAGACAGGTCGCTCTCAGGACGGGTGGCATGCATGTTATGGGCCACCTGCCCCACAATGGGAGCCATGATACTGTCGTTCACCTTCTTGAATGGCGCCAGGAAGGCTATTGCTTTTTCATCGGGATTCTGATCATATCGGTCATCGATAATGATGCGAGAACGCTCAACGCCGGTTAAATGGTAGTGCTTTGGAGCACAGGATGCTATCGTCAAGCTGGCAAAAGCACCCAAGAGATACAGTTTACTTCGCATATTTACAGCTTTTACGGGTGCAAATATATAAAAAATCTCGGAAAAATTTCTTTGATTCCCAAAAAAATTGTACCTTTGCACCCGCTTTTCGGCGTAATCGCTGGCAGGAAGTATCGAGAGGCCTGTTATGTTGCGTTGGAACGATACAACAAATTTAATTATAGATTAATAAAAATGGATTTAATTAAAGTTGCTGAAGAAGCATTTGCAACCGGCAAGAAGTTCCCAGAGTTCAAGGCTGGTGACACGATCACTGTCGCTTACAAAATTATCGAGGGTTCTAAGGAGCGTATCCAGCTCTATCGTGGTGTTGTGATTAAGATCTCAGGTCACGAAGACAAGAAGCGCTTCACTGTTCGCAAGATGTCTGGTACCGTTGGTGTAGAGCGTATCTTCCCCATCGAGTCTCCCAACATTCAGAGCATCGAGATCAACAAGGTTGGTAAGGTTCGCCGCGCTAAGCTTTACTATCTGCGCAAGCTCACTGGTAAGGCTGCCCGTATTAAGGAGAAGCGCCACAACGTTGGTGAATAAGAAAAGCAACAAAGAGAGGTTCCACAACAGGAGCCTCTCTTTTTCATTTGTAGTTCTCATCGGCGCTGACATCGCCGTGGAGTGCATCCTGGAATGATTTCCAGTCCTGGAATCCTGCTAAAAGCGAAAGACGGTCGAGCACCTTCTTATCGGGCTTTCGGAGGATTTCCTTCTCAACTGCTTCGAGCAGCTTACGAAGGGCAACACGTTTCTTCTCCATATAATTAATAAAATCGGTGCAAAATTACAAAAATATTTTGTACCTTTGCACGCAGAATTAAAAAATTCACGAAAACAATGAAAGAATTAGCACTCAAGTACGGATGTAATCCGAATCAGAAGCCCTCACGCATCTTCATGACCGAGGGCGAGTTACCCATCGAAGTGATTAATGGCCGTCCCGGCTACATCAATTTCCTGGACGCCTTTAATGCCTGGCAGCTGGTGAAGGAGCTGAAGGCTGCTACGGGTCTGGCTGCTGCCGCCTCATTCAAGCACGTGAGCCCTGCTGGCGCTGCCGTGGGTCTGCCACTGAGCGACACCCTGAAGAAGATCTACTTCGTGGACGATGTGCAGGGTCTCGACGAGAGTCCCATCGCCTGTGCTTATGCCCGTGCCCGTGGTGCTGACCGTATGTCGAGCTATGGTGACTTCGTGGCACTCTCTGACACTTGCGACGCCACGACAGCCAAGTTGCTGAAGCGTGAGGTGAGTGACGGTGTGATTGCCCCCGACTTCACCCCTGAGGCTATCGAGATCCTGAAAGACAAGCGCAAGGGTACCTACAACGTGATTAAGATTGATCCCACCTACGTGCCTGAGCCCATCGAGCGCAAACAGGTGTTCGGCATCACCTTCGAACAGGGCCGTAACGAGATCAAACTCGATGATGATGCCCTCTTTGAGAATATGCCCACGCAGAACAAGACCTTCACACCTGAGGCCAAACGCGACCTGATTATCGCACTGATCACACTGAAATACACCCAGTCGAACTCTGTGTGCTACGTGAAGGACGGACAGGCCATCGGTATCGGCGCTGGTCAGCAGAGCCGTATCCACTGTACCCGTCTGGCAGGCAACAAGGCCGACATCTGGTGGTTGCGCCAGCATCCGAAGGTGATGAACCTGCCTTTCATCGACAATATCCGTCGTGCAGACCGTGACAACACCATCGACGTGTATATCTCTGAGGATCACGACGACGTGCTGCGTGACGGCACTTGGCAGCAGTTCTTCAAGACTAAGCCCGAGGTGCTGACGATGGAAGAGAAGAAGGCATGGATTGCTCAGAACACCAAGGTGGCTCTGGGTTCAGACGCATTCTTCCCCTTCGGCGACAACATCGAGCGTGCCCATAAGAGCGGTGTGGAGTTCATCGCCCAGGCGGGTGGCAGTGTGCGTGATGACAATGTGATTGAGACCTGCGACAAGTATGGCATCGCCATGGCGTTTACAGGCGTACGTTTATTCCACCATTAATATGGACGATTTTCAGAATATCCTTGAAAACGGCATCAACTTCGGACGCGGAGGTGACAAGCCTAAGGACAATGGCAAGGTAAAGACCAAAGCCAAAAAGAAGCAGTATATCACAGGAGCTCATGGCAGCGGCTCTGCCCGACAGAAGGCGAAGTACCGTGAGCAACGGGCTAACCGCCATAAGAAATAAATAATGCGAGGGAAATCCCCTCGCATTATTTATTTTAGAAATCCAAGTCCCTGCCCCGATAGAAGTCTAGCAGTGCCCACTCGTAGAGGCGTTCGTAACGTGCCTGAACGAGATCCGACTCAGCCTTCAGATACTTGTTCTTGGCCTCATTAAACTCAGTGATAGTGGCCTTGCCGTTCTCATATTTCGCCTGCATCAGCTTGAAGGCATCCTCAGAGCTCACCACTGCCTCGAGGGAGCTCTTTTCCTTGGAGACTGAATTCAAGGCATTGTAATACACCTGCTGAATCTCCTTATAGAGCGTCTTCTTCGCATTTTCAAGTTTCAGTTCCTGATTCATGCGATCGGCACGGGCACTACGTATATTGTTGCGCACCTGGAAACGATTGAAGATGGGGATATTCAGGTTCAGGGAGATGAACTGGCTGAAATTGTTCTTCAACTGTCTGCCGAAGGGATCGGAATCATAAGAACTGCTGGTATAGTAGTTCGACCCCAATCCGGCGTTGAAGTTCAGTTTCGGATAGTGACCAGCCTTGGCGATGTTGATGCTATGCTCGCTACCCTGCAGGCGAAGTTGCTCTGAACGGATCTCTGGCTTGAAGGTCAGCGCCTCGGCATAGATATCATCAGGAGTGAGGAGACTGATATCCTCCAACTTGCCCAGATCCGACATATCGGGACTGACCACAGCAAAGCCTTCAGGAGTGGGAAGTTCCAGCAACTGGGTGAGTGCCAGTATCGACAAACGGCATTTGTTAACAGCCTGCGTAGCCGTGAGGCGACTGGTGGCCAGGGTGGACTGCTGCTGGGAGAGTTCTGAGACACTGGCCTTTCCGTTGTTGACGAAAGCCGTGAGACGAACCACCTGCATCGAGTCGATCTCAATCTGCCGTTGGGCTACTGCCGACATCTCCTGATCGTAGAGAATCTGCACATAAGCCTGAGCCACCTGCATGCGGATATTATTCTTTGCCTTTTCAAGATCCTCTGTCAAAGCCTCAAGGTTCAGGCGACTCAGTTTGATGTTCTCAGGAATCTCAAAACCAGTGAACAAAGGCACACTCGTCTGCAACTGGAGTGAGGTGTTGCTGGTGTTCGTATTATCATACGTGTTAGCCTCCGTCAGTCCACGTCCGAACGACACGTTTTCTCCCAATGTTGCAGAGAGGTCAGGCAGACGCTTGTTACGGGCTGTGGAGAGTGTATAGGTCTGTTTCACACGTGCCACCTCACTCTGCTTGACAGAGATATTGTTGGCAATCGCATAATCCTCACACTCACGTAGCGTCCACTTCTTATTGTCAGCCACAGACTCCAGCAGGGCTGGCAGGGCTAACATGACAAGGATAGATAATCTTTTCATCGCTTCTTTACTTTTCTTTGTCTTCTGTTATCACCTCAGGACCACGCACCTTATCCTTCTGCGTGATACCCTTCTTAATCTCAATGTTCACACCATCAGAGAGACCTGTCGTCACCTGGGTACGATTGTAGGTCTTGTCCTTGCCTTCGCCCTTGATCACATAGACAAAGGTGGAGTCGCCGCTGAACTCAATGGCACTTTCAGGCACACAGAGCACCTTGCTGGCAGATGACAATACGATCTCGGCATTGGCACTGTAGCCTGAACGGATCTGACTGCCTTCGGCAAGCTTCACAGCAGCCTTGATCTCAAACTGATTGGCGCCATTGTTCTCTACTGCCTTCGGGGAGACATACTCCAGGTTGGCATCAAAATTCAGATCCTGCAGGGCACCGATGGTGATCTTCATCGGCATGTCATTCACCAGCTGACCCACCTCCGTCTCGTCGATGTTACCACGGAAGATCAGATCGTTCATGTTTGCCACTGAGGCAATAGTCGTACCATCGTTGAAGTTGTTGGAGAGGATCACCATATTACCCACCTTCACAGGGATGTCGAGGATTCTGCCTGAGATCGTAGAACGGATCAGGGTGGAAGAAGCCGAGGCGTTAGACTTGGAGACACCATCGCGCACCACCTGCAAGGCATCGATAGCGGCTACCTTCTCCTCCTTGGCTTGTTGCAGGGCCTGCTTGATCTTATCATACTCATCGGCAGAGACGAGTTTCATGTTGTACAAGTTCTCTTCACGTTCGAAGTTGACCTGAGCCTGTTTCAGGTTGATCTCTGACAGACGCACACGGGCCTCAGCACTCGACAGCTGTCCCATATCGGGAATCACCTTCACCTTTGCAATCACATCGCCTGCGTTCACATAATCGCCTGGCTCTTTGTAGAGGTCAGTGATGATACCAGAAATCTGAGGTTTGATATTCACCTCGTTACGGGGCTCTATCTTACCTGTGATGATGGTTGTCTTCTGGATATCCTCCATCTTCGGGGTAAACTCGTTATAGACAACTTCCTTGGGTTGGCTCTTCTGCCAGAGGAACACGAATGTTCCGATGAAAATCAGGGCGACAATCGCTGCGATAATCAGTTTGCTGTACCTTTTCATATGTTTTAATATTTAATGTTTCTGAAATTTAATGTTTAATGTATCACTCATCCCGCATGGCGTCAACGGGCTTGATGGTCATGGCTCGGGCTGCTGGCGCAAGTCCTGCAAGGACACCCATAGCTGACACCACAAGAGCTGCGAAGATGGCTGTCCAGAAGCCCACCTGGAAGTGAGCTGTCACGATGCCGTCCTCGGTATTACCCATCTCCAGCATCTGGAGGATCATCACCCCGAAGAGGATGCCACTCATACCTGCCACCAGCGTCATCACGATACTCTCTGAGATAATCTGCGAGAGGATCATCTTGGGGGTGGCTCCGATGGCGCGTCGGATACCGATCTCCGTGGTTCGTTCACGCACTGTCACCATCATGATGTTAGACACGCCAATGGCACCTGCAAGCAGGGTTCCAAGACCCACAAGCCAGATGAGGAAGTTGACACCCTTGAAGAGGTTGTCGAGCATCTGGAAGAGCACCTCAGTATTAAATACCATCGCAGCCTGCTCGTCGGTGGGATCCACGAAGTGTCCCATCGTAACGGACTCACGGATACGGTCTGTCAACTTCGACATCACCACACCCTGGCGCCCCGTAGCCACGATCATATCCACTTCTTTACCTCGGTTATAGATCTCCTGCATCAGTGTCAGCGGCAGCGTTACCTTCTGTTCCGCACGACCGTTGATGTTCATACCCCCCGATGAGGCATAGTCAACACCTATCACTTCGTAATAGGTGGAGTCGATACGTATCGACTTGCCACAGGGGTCGCCACCTTCCTTGAAGAGTTCCTTGTAGATACGCTTTCCGATGACACACACCTTACGATGCTCCTTCATGTCCATCTCATTAATATAGCGCCCGTAGTAGAGCTTCGGCGAAATCACCTTGGCATATTCGGGTGTGCAACCCTGAACGCGCGGCGTGGTTCTCTGATCTTTGTAATAGGCCGTATTCGTCTTACCCCAAGGTGCGAAGAGCACAGGTGCCACGACATTGAGCTCAGGCACGCGCTGGTGAAGACGGGTGAGGTCCTTATAGTCCATGCTCCACCAGCGCCCCTTACGGAAACCCTTATAGGGCTTTGATGTCTGCTGGCTCCACACGATCACGGTGTTCTGTGCAAAACCTTCGAAATTCTTCTCCAGCATCTCTTTCAGTCCCTGACCACCTCCGATGAGTGCCACCAGCATGAACACACCCCAGAACACACCGA
>Ga0256407_10014332_pt1 | contig 10451 bp, 5 predicted proteins | sample RumenRJG_04DNA_FD_193489 | JGI IMG/M metagenome (GOLD analysis project Ga0256407, IMG submission 193489) | Bovine rumen microbial communities from Lethbridge, Alberta, Canada - RJG_04 | ecosystem: Host-associated > Mammals > Digestive system > Stomach > Rumen | place: Canada: Alberta | collected... | reverse complement strand
TGTGCAACTTTTTACTCATATTTATCAACTTAAATTAATTCCGCCAACGGGTAAAGATAGTTCTTTTTCAATTCGCCAAATTTATATGGAATTTGGAGAATCAATTCGCTAAATTTACATTGAATTTAGGGAATTAATTCACTAAATTTAGTTAAAAAGTGTTATACAATTTATTTACAGAACAATACAATCTTATCCAAAAAAAACACGATTTTTTCGGAATAGAATCCAAAAAAAACACGATTTTTTCGGAATGAAATCCAAAAAAAACACGATTTTTTTGGATTTTAAAAATTTATAAATTATTTTTGCAGAATAATTCTTTAAAAAAAAAGTATGGTAGAGAGAATTTTAGAGGAGAAAATACGGCAAATGACAGGCAAAGGAAAGGCTATCATAATTCTTGGCGCACGTCAGGTTGGAAAAACAACCGTTTTGAAAAATATGTTTTCAAAAAACGATTCTGTAATGTGGCTCTGTGCTGATGAGCCGGATATCTTAGAATTGTTTAATAACGCAACTTCAACACGTTTAAAGTCCGTATTTAGGAGTAAAAAAATCGTCATCATTGACGAAGCGCAACGAATAAATGATGTGGGTATCAAACTGAAACTCATAACAGATCAAATTCCAGAAATACAACTTATTGCAACAGGAAGTTCTTCTTTTGAAATTGCAAATCGCACAAACGAGCCCCTTACGGGGAGAAAATGGGAATTTAAAATGTTTCCGCTTAGTTTTTCTGAAATGGTATCTCATACAAGTCTTCTGGAAGAAAAAAGAATGTTGAGACATCGACTTGTTTTCGGGTATTATCCTGAAGTAGTATCAAAACCTGAGATAGAAAGCAATTTACTTAAAATATTGTCGGACAGTTATTTATACAAAGATATTTTCACTTTGGAAAGTATTCATAAACCTGAAAAAATTGTTAAACTTTTGCAAGCAATTGCATATCAAGTCGGTTCCGAGGTGTCTTACAACGAACTTGCACAACTATGTTCCATAGATTCAAAAACGGTTGAAAAATACATATCCCTTTTGGAGCAGGCATATATTATTTTTCGTCTGCCATCTTATAATAAAAATTTGCGTAACGAATTGAAAAACAGCCGTAAAATTTTCTTTTGGGATTGCGGTATCAGAAACGCTGTTATTCGGAATTTTACGGAAATAGAAAACCGCACGGATGCCGGTGCGTTGTTTGAAAATTTTGCAATCTCAGAGCGAATCAAAAACAACATTTACGCTTCAAGAGATGTAACTCATTGGTTTTGGAGGACTACTACAAGTCAAGAGGTGGATTATTTAGAATTGGAGGCAAATAAACTTTCAGCCTTTGAGTTCAAATTCAATCCAAAGAAAAGCAAAATTTATGCACCTTTGTCGTTCAGAAACGCTTATCCAAATGTAAATTTCGTAACTATTACACCTGAAAATATTGAAGATTTTATATTGTAGATAATTAAAAAATTATGACAACTTATTCACCCACATGGACTTGATGCAGACCAAATCGAAGAGGCTATCAAAGCAACAGTTAAAATGCTGAATTTAATAGGATAAAAAAAACTCCCCATTGTTGAAAAATACAAAGAGGAGTTTTTTTATTTAAGAATCAAACTTTTATTCCGCAGAGGCAAATTTATTTTGTGCCGCCTGCCCACCAAACGTTATCTGTATAAACGTTAATACTTTCAAACGCATCTTTTACGTTGTCGTTTGTAGTAACGTCATCGCTGCCGTAAGTATAGCGCAACGGGAATTTTGCCGGATTAACATGTGCCAAAGTGATGAAATTCTCGCCCAAGGCTTTCCAACGGCGTATGTCGTTGTAGGCTTCAATAGCCTCTTCCTCGTAAAACGAAATGTATTTCTGAACTTCAACAACCTGCAATGCCGTAGAAGCATCCATGCCTTTTTGTACTTTTCCAACATATTCGGTAATATCAGCATCGGCTACATTAACGTTAACTTTTTTGCAAGCAGCCGTTATAGCTTTTCCGCAAGCCTCTGCTGCTTCGGCATCTTTACCCAAACGTGCATACGCCTCGGCTTTCAAGAACTCAAGTTCATGATAACTCAACAAGAAAGTAGGAGCTGTCTCGGTTGAAATACCAGAGATTCCGTATACATCCTGCTTTTGATCAGGATTGCCGTTTTCTGCCAGTTTTAAACTGCCTCCTTTTGCTTCTTTGAAATAGATTTTTATGCGCGGATCAGACTCGGCTTCAAGCAATTCATAAAAACTCTTGCTTGTTCCCAAGTAGTTTCTGTTTTTATAAAAGCGATAAAAAGGACTCGTTGCAGATTTGCCGTCATAAAGAGCAAATTTTGCCTCCTCTCCGGCATTTTCAAACGATTTATCAGCATATTCCAAAACCTTGTTCAATTCTGCGGTTTTGTCAGAGGCACGGTACAAAAGGCGCATTGTATAGCGTGCTTTAAGTCCGTATGCAAATTTAGTCCACTTTGTGATGTCGTCATTGTAATAAAAGTCCTGCGAACCGAGAGTAAACTTGCACTCTTTAGAGAAATTTTCGATTGCAGCGTCCAAAAAGCCGAATATCTCTTTGTAGATAGATTCCTGAGAATCTACTTTCGGAGTGTATATAACTCCCACCTGCAAAGCCTCTGTCCATGGCACATCGCCGAACAGGTCTGTCAACAAAGCAAGATTATAAGCCGTTAAAACCTGCGCAACACCCAAACCGTAATAATTGCCATTTTCCGAACCTCCGTCCTGACATTTGGTGATACACTCTTTCAAATGCGACAGATTGGAATAGAGTGTTCCCCACTGATTGTTGTAAGTAGAACTTACCGAAGGCTGAGTGCCCCTGATTTCGGCTTCGTACAACTGATTGAAGATTCCGGCATTATGCTCGATATAACACGAAGCATAAAACGCTAAATCCGCACCTACACAGTTGAATGCCGTTGATGTCATCACATCTGTCAGAATGAATTTGGAGGACATCTCAGTAGGATTGTTCTTATTGAAGTTGATTTCGTCCATCTTGTCTTCACTGCATGCCGCAAGGGTCAAGCCGAAGACCGCTAAAACTATCTTATTTAAATACTTTTTCATCTCTAATCTAATTAAATTGTCCGATTAAAACTTAACCTCTATACCAAAACCGAAACTTTTGGTCTGCGGCATTGAAAATCTCTCGAAACCGCCGGTCATATTACCCGTTCCCTGAGAAGATTCGGGGTCGAAATTATCAAGTTCCGTCCACAAAAGAATATTACGTGCAAAAGCCGAAAGTGAAACGTTAACTTTGGGAATCCATGAAGACGGCAAAGAATATTTCAAAGCGACTTCTCTGAGTTTTACAAATGAGTTGCCATAAACAGCAGCCTCGGAAATATTGCCCAAAACATCGCTGTACAATATCTCGTAAGCGTCAGGATCGTCTTCGCCGCCGCGTACGATGTCGTTCTTTTCGCCGTTTGCTTTGTAACCGTCAAAGACAAATGGAGTAGTACGGTCTTCCGTGTTTGCTGATACACCGTACATATCCAAACAGTTGTTAGAGCCGTGATACATGTGTCCGCCTTGTTTCCATTCCAAAACCGCGCTTAAAGTCAGTCCCTTGAAAGTTACGTCGGTGTTTACGCCGAGGATAAAGTCTGGCGATACTTTTGCCAACACCTTTTCCGGTGCGTCCATAGGCATACCGTAGAATGGAGAATCTGGATCTTCGTCAACTAAGATACGGTCTTGCTCGTCTCTTGCAAACGATACTCCGTAGATAACCGGCATTTCATAACCTACGCCCAAACGTATCTGCGGGTCAACAAAACCGCCTAAGAAAATGCTCTCTACGCCGTCTGCCAATTCATCAACAACGTTTTCCATTTTGGTGAAGTTGAAATTGAGATTCCATTCCCAGTTGTTGTCTGTGTACGGTGTTGTGTAAACTACAACTTCATGAGTATTGGTATGTGCTTTTCCGGCATTCATTCTCATTTCAGAATAACCGGTAGAAGCTGCCAAAGGAACGTTGAATATTTGATCCTTAATATCCTGACGTGAATAAGTGTACTCAAAACCCAAACGGTTATTGAAGAATCTGCCTTCAACACCTAATTCATAACTCTGGGTGTTTTGAGGTTTGAGCTTAGAGTCATAAATTACAGGATACGAAACGTATGCCTGTGTGTTGTTTATAGGATAAGCAACCGGAGTTCCCGACCACATACCGCCACCGTATGATGGGGTGTAATAATAAGAATCATAATATGTTGACGCCATACCTACCTCGGCAAACGAAACACGCAGTTTCGCAAAATTCAGCCATGCGATGTCTTTAAGACCATCCAAAGCGGTTGCAACAAAACTTGCAGAAACCGACGGATAGAAGAAAGAACGGTTGCCGCGCGGCATTGTTGATTTTACATCGTTACGACCGGTTGTGTTCAAGTAAATCATGCTGTTATAGTCCCAAGATACACTGTAAAAGAAACCGACAGTACGTTCTTGGACTTGTGATTCCCCTACGGAAGGAGTTCCGCTAAGGTTTTGAATGTGATTCCAGCCGCCGAAATTAAAATCCTCGCCGTATTCATCGTAGTCTTTGTAACGTTCGTGAGAAAACTCGTTGCCCGCCATGATGTTGAAGTTCATCTTGTCGGTAATTCTCCAATCATAACCGATTGTAGCCAAAGAGTTTACAGTAGCATCTGTTGTACCGTAATTTTCAATTATACCACCGCCATCTCTGTGTCCGTATCCCCAAATATCCTGATAATGAGTGGTGTACATATCAACACCCAACTGGTATTTGGCATTTACTTTCATTGTTTCGTTGAGGTTCATATTGAAAGCAACGTTGCCGTTACCGAAGAAACGGTTGGTCTCCTCGTTGTAACTGTTGTTTTTAGCAACCCAGTAAGGGTTGTCAAAAGTAAGACTCCTGTAATATATTTGAGAATATTTATCGTCAGGGTCGCAGTAAGGAATGCCTTTGAGGTTGTAACTCGTAGGAGCCATGGCAACGCCTTGCAAAGAAGCATCGTTTGCACCTGCTAATTTATCAACTACTACGTTTGAATAGTTTGCGTTGAAACCGCTGGTAAAATATTTGCCTAATTTTCTTTCTGCAGAAGCATTTCCTGTCCAGCGTTTCATGCCGGTATTCAATGCGATACCGTCCTGATTGGTATAACTTACACCGATTGCATAATTGCCGTTGTCAGTAGCCTGACTTATGTTTGCACCAGTGGTAGAAGTTATGCCGGTTTTGAAATAATCTTTCCAGTTGTTGTATGAAGACGGTTCAGCCCACGGGTCTAATCCTGCTGCCGCAAGTTGCGGAACATAATATTTACCCTGCTGAAGTCCGTATTTTTGGGTGTATTCATTGTCCGTATTGCCGCCGTAGTCGGGATCATTGGGCAAATCCGTAATTTTCGGTCCCCAAGACATGGAAGAATTAGGAACGTATGAACCGCCGATGCCTTGTGCGTAAGTGGTTTGAAAATCGGGATTACGAGAAATGACATCAAAACTTACGTTTTCTGAGATAGTAACGATGGTTTTGCCTTTTTCGCCGCCTTTACCGCTTTTTGTAGTGATAACGACAACGCCGTTGGAAGCCCTCAAACCATACAAAGCGGCAGCAGCCTGACCTTTCAAAACGTTGATACTTTCAATATCGTTGGGGTTGATGTCAAGAGAACGGTTTGTATAGTCCGTACCCGTTGTACTCTGACCCGTACTTCTTGCGCCTGACTCAATAGGCATACCGTCAACGACATACAAAGGAGCGTTGTTTCCGGTGAAAGAACGCGAACCGCGTATTAAGAACTGCGCCGAAGCACCCGGCATACCGCTTGATACTTTAATATCCACGCCGGCAACCTTGCCTTGAAGAGCCCTGCTCAAATCCGATGAAGCAGCCCTTGTCAATTCTTCGGATTTTACTTCCTGAACCGCATAACCCAAAGCCTTTGCTTCTTTTCTGATACCCATGGAGGTTACAACGACTTCTTCTACAGAAACATCATCATTTTGCAAATCAAAATCTATTACTGATCTTTCCCCGATAGATTGATATTCAGTTTGCATACCTAAAAATGAAACTGAAATAGTATCAGATGTAGCCCCTTGAGGAATTCTCAATTTATAAACCCCGTTATCATCCGAAATTGTAGCTATTGTAGTACCTTTTAATACTACCGTCGCACCTAAAATAGGCGCACCATCAGGTCCTAAGACCTTACCTGTAATTATTTTCTGAGCCTCTGCACTTCCGAGCCCAAAAAATAATAATAGTAAAAACAAAATAATTTTCCTTTTGCCCATAATTTTTATATTAATTGATTTAATTTACGCTGCAAAATTATGAAAAATTATGTTAATTTAATCTAAAGATTTGAATACGTATACAAAATAAGAAAAGTTCTTACAACTATTTTAAGATAAATAAACCAAAGTAGATATATTTAACAGATTTTTTCTTTGGTTATTCCTAAATAATCTAATAATTTTGCGAAAATATTTGGTTAAAAACTTAACATTTTATATAATTATGAATAAAAATTTCATACTTTTCTTTACATTTTATATGGTTTTTATATGCTTTAACACCAAAGCACAAGAAGTATTTTTCCCTTTCAAAAACCTTATTAAAGAGAAAAATTTTGAACAAGCCGAAGCCTCAATCAACGCAGCATTAGCCTCTACACCAGAAGACTGCGCCCTAAACTATGCCGCCGGCGATTTATATTCCGACAAAAGTTTCTCAAGATTCAGCCCACAAAAAGCGTATTCATATCTAAAAATCGCTAAAAACATTTACGATAGCACAAAAGACAAATCAAAACTATTAAAATCAGGACTTTCCGCAACCAATATTAACAAAAAAATTTCAATCGTAACCGAATACGCTTTGTCTGAAGCCGAAAAATCAGGTTCACAATCTTCTTACAAAGAGTTTTTGGAAATTTACGATTTAGCACCGCAAAGCCAAAAACAAACCGCTAAATACAAAAACGACATTTTTACTTTTCAAAAAAACTACACCGCTGATTGGAATTATCTGAAAAAATACATCAACGAAAACTTTGAAAACAAAGAACTTATTTCAATCGTTCAGGATTCGATATATCAAACCGCTAAACGAAAACCCGAAATCGAAATCATAAAATATTGTTACAAAACATCCAAAACCACAGAATTAAGAGATTCATGCGTTCTAATGATGCACAAAATTTATGAAAATTGCGGCGTCTATAATTTTGACGAATTTTGGAAAAAATATCCATCTGCCGGTTTCAAAGAGCTAAAAGAAAAAGATGCTTTAGTAAAAGAAATTTTCTTAAGCGGTAACAAATTTCGACTTGCACTTCAAGCCGCACCTTACAGAGTATCCTACAACGCCCTTTTGGATTTAATAAAAACCCGTATCAAAAGCAAAGATTATGAAGGCGCACTTTATAAAATTAACTCCTTCAAAAATTATTTTCTTTGTAATGAAGATTTCTTAAAACTTCAAAACGTTTTATCAACACCTGAAAGAAAAGATTTGAACATCTCCATAGCCGAAGAAAATTCCCAAAACGAGTTTCAATCCTCTTTTATTGACACCACATATTCTTTTGACGGCTCAGTGATGATTATCTCGCAAAAAAAACTTTCCGAAAACGAGATTTCGCCCTCAAAAAATCTTTTTATTTATTTTCTTGACGAGAAAGGCAATTTTTCTACGCCAAAAGAAATTAAAGCCTTGAACACTGCTTTCAACGAGACTTCGCCGAGTCTTAGCCCCGATATGCAGACTTTATATTTTTGTTCTGACGGTTATAACACGCTCGGCAAACGAGATATTTTTTATTCAAAACGTCTTGACAAAAATTCGTGGGACAAATGGTCAGAGCCTAAAAACATAGGCAAAGAGTTCAACACACCCGAAGACGAAAGTTTTTTTAAACTTTCATACGACGGCAATCAAGCGTTTTTCTTATCAAACGGAAAACTTTTCCGCTATGTTTTACGCTCGCAAGAGGCCTCAAATATAAGTTTAGCAATAATTTCAGGAAAGGTTTTGGACAATCACAAATCACCCGTAAAAGCAAATATTTGTTTGGAAAACCTTGAAACTCACCAAATTATAGGTCAAGTTTCAACCAACAAAGACGGTTTTTATACGGCAGTACTACCACTTGGAACAAATTACGGTTTTTTTATAAGCGATAACAGATATTTTCCCGTTTCCAACAATTTAGATTTAAGCGGGAAAACCTCATCCATAAAAATCGAAAAAAATATTGAAGTTATAAAAATCTCGGAATTAGCAGTAAGAGGTATTCCGATAGTTCTTAACAATTTGTTTTTCAACACGGGAGATGCTCAATTGTTGCCGACCTCGGTTTCGGAATTAGAAAGGGTTTCAAGATTTTTGAACACAGGGAATTTCAAAGTTGAAATTTCGGGTCATACAGACAATCAAGGTAGTGATGCCGATAATCTGAAACTTTCACAAGAGAGAGCCGAAGCCGTTAAAAAATATCTCATATGTTAAAAACCGTAGGCTACGGCAAAACCCGTCCTATGGATACTAACGAGACCGCCGAAGGACGTCAAAAAAACCGACGTGTTGAAATCAAAATATTATAAAAAAAAGAAAAACCGGACTGCTGAAAAACTATAAAAACTTTCAGCAATCCGGCTAAAAAATCTATTATCATGAAAAAATCTTATATGGACTTACCGTTTTTGAGTTTTCTACGGATTTTTTCAGCAGTCCAGTTGTGAATCGTTATCCAACGGGTCATCGGGACATTAAGACTCGTGCAGACATAAATGTGCCCCTTAATACCTGAAAAAGGTTTAAACCCTTTAGCATCTTCAAACGAAGGATCAACCATATCCATGAACATATAGTTGAAATTGATTGACAAAATATCGTAGTTGAAACCAAGCGTAGCGGCAACGGTAAGCATTTGTTTGCCGTCAGAGAGTTTTTCACCGTATTTATCGCTTGACCAACTTGCCTTCAAACCTCTTGACATCATAAAATTGACAGTAGGTTGAACGCCGATATAACAATAAGACATATCACGGTAAATATCCGAAGTACCGAATTTTAATAAAATCGGAATTTGGAAACCTAAAGCGCGGAATGTTTCTTTAACGTTGTGTTCATCGTTTTCGCTTGTGTATTTGTTTTGAAAACCATAATCAACAATTTTTCCGCCGATTTGAAGACCCGTTTTGTTGTTTTTGAAATCCACGTTGTAAACTATGCCGACCTCAAAACCCGGAGTATAGGTAAAACCTTTTTTGTTTTGATACATATCACCGTGAGCAGTATGCAACAACAAGTCTTTAGTTTCACCGCCAAGGGCAGAGCCGAAACCGTGATTGATTCCTAAGACAAAATTAGCATACCTATATTCGGTTTTGTTTTCTATTTCGCCTTGAGCCATAAGTTTATTAGAAAAACAAACAAGACTCATTAATAATATAATATATAATTTTTTCATCTTTAAAAAAATTTTTCTTGGTTAAACTTATAGTCTGTATTTACGGTAAATATTCCCATGTATCGTTACGAGGTTTAAAATCAGCCATTCCTTCTACTCTACCTAGACCAAAAGAGAATACACCACGGGCATTTTCCTCATAATCAGTTGAAAATACATCGTCAGTTCTCGTAATAGAAAATCCTACTGCACCCTCACGATAAATATTACTACAATCTGCGCATTTCAACCAATCGCCGGTCATAAAATCGTAAGCCCACAAGTCATTAAGCAAATTAGGATCATGATCACCTTCAACACCTTTTCGTCCCGTACCTACATAAAGTTTCTCAAAATTTTCACCGTCTTTTGAATAGTTCAAATAGAACGAAGCTGCATTTGCTCTTGCGGCAAAATCATCAGGAGCCGAAGTTAATTCTACAACATTCACTTCATTTTCACTTACAGCACTTGATGTTATCAAATAAAATTTCTTTGAATAACCAACACCAGGTAATGAAGATTCTCCAGTCCCTACAATCACACGGTTACCACAAACTTGACAAATCGGTTGATAAAGACCTTCTGTTGCTCTATCCTTTTGCGAGGTCTGTACTTCCATCCAAGGAAATTTCGGCACTGTTTCTACCGTAATTGTTCCATCAGTTCCTTCTGTAAATATCGGTATAGTTCCATCTTCCGCCACATCATATCTGTATATAGTAGGACTAACAGCTTTCTTATTTTTACCGAATGCAATATAATATTGTGTTTCGCCTGCGAACTCAAGAGTAAAAGCAACGCAACCTTTAAGACCGCCCAAATTAATAGCAGAATTACCTTCGTCTGGAATACCTGCAACACCATTAGCAACACCTATTTTAGCTTCATATTTAATTGCACCCTCTTTACTTGCGTCAGTTGTATAATGGGTACCAGTTTCATCTGAATAAAAATAAATTTGCCTACCGAGTAAT
>Ga0256407_10014330_pt1 | contig 10451 bp, 7 predicted proteins | sample RumenRJG_04DNA_FD_193489 | JGI IMG/M metagenome (GOLD analysis project Ga0256407, IMG submission 193489) | Bovine rumen microbial communities from Lethbridge, Alberta, Canada - RJG_04 | ecosystem: Host-associated > Mammals > Digestive system > Stomach > Rumen | place: Canada: Alberta | collected... | reverse complement strand
AAGGCAAAGGACTCGGACTCCGATTCCTGCGTCACATTGAGCGTAACTCATTGTTGCTCTTCATGGTACCTGGCGACACAGATGACATCAAGCACGAATACGAGATACTGCTCAACGAACTCAGACAGTTCAACCCTGAGATGCTGTCGAAACACCGCGTGCTGGCAATAACAAAGTGTGACCTGCTGGACGAAGAGCTCATAGAGATGCTTCGCGAGACTCTGCCCGACGACCTTCCAGTAGTGTTCATTTCTGCTGTAACTGGCTTTGGACTCGAAGAACTGAAAGATGTGCTTTGGGAAGAGCTGAATGCCGAGAGCAACAAACTCGCCACAATAACAGCCGAAGATACTCTTGTGCACAGAGACAAGGACATGGCGACCTTTGCCGCAGAACTTGAAGACGAAGGTGAGCTTGACGACATAGAATATGTTGATGCTGAGGACGTTGACGAAGACTTCGAGGACGAGGATATAGAAGACCTTGAGGACTTTGAATACGTGGAGAGCGAGAGTTGAGAATTGAGAATTGAGAGTTGAGAATTCCACAACTTAAATATTATGACTTGGGCGAGCACGTAACAGCCTTTAGCACCACCCGACACGGTGGCTGCTCAGCAGGTAATTACGGTGAGCTGAACATCAACCCTTATTGTGGCGATGATCCTGCGGCAGTGGCAAAAAATCGCGAGCTACTAGCACAAGAATTGCCCATTCCATCGGTCTCAAGTATCCTCCTACCCCATCAGGTTCATGGAAAAAGTATCATTGATATTGATGAGGACTTTCTGAAAAAGCGATTCACCGCTCAGGCTTTTGACGGCTTTGACGGCATAATAACAAATCAGGCCGGTGTGTGCATCGGTGTCTCTACAGCCGACTGCATCCCCGTCATCCTCTATGATGCCGTTCACCATTGCGCTGCAGCGATACATGCTGGATGGCGAGGCACAATCCAGCGCATAGTACAAGAGGCAGCCTTGCACATACATTCCCGTTACCATACTGACTATGGGCAACTGCTAGCCGTTATCGGTCCTGGTATCTCGCTAAAGAACTTTGAGGTGGGACAAGAGGTCTATGACCATTTTGAAGAAGAACACTTTCCCATGGACAAGATTGCCGACACGGCAAGTTGGCCAAAGCCACATATTGACCTGAAGATGTGCAACCGACTGCAGCTTACCGACCTAGGAGTTCCAGACCAGAATATCTTCGACTGCGGCATCTGCACCTTCGATGAAACCGACCGTTTTTTCTCTGCCCGACGCTTAGGCATCAACTCGGGTCGCATCTATACAGGAATAATAATTCACAGTTAATGCTGCGAGATAAATTAAAAACCCAACGATGAGTCACAAATATATCATACTAAGTTTTTTCACATTTCTGACACTGCAAAGTTGTTCGCAAAGCACCTACCAGTTCAAGCCACAGGACTATCCCTTCCCCATTCCTGAAGAGGAGCCTTACGCAACGATGCAAGACAGTGCCGAACAGCAGGCTGCTGAGACTCGGCGTATGACAGGTGACCCATTCCTTGGCGGAACGACCCTCACAGTTGATTTGAGCGCAATACCTGACGGAAAGTGGTGTTATCCGCTGCCAGGCGCGAAGGTGATAAGCAACTACGGTACGCGGGGTCGTCGCGGACATAGCGGAGTGGACCTAAAGACTCGTCCTAACGACAAGATATACGCTGCGATGGACGGCATAGTAACCATGTCAAAACCTTTCGCCGGCTATGGCAACTGCATAATTCTGCGTCACCCCAGCGGCCTTGAGACGCTCTACAGCCACAACTCAAAGAACCTCGTTGTTGAAGGACAGCGCGTCACAGCCGGAAAAGTAATTGCCCTGACAGGCCGCACAGGCCGTGCCACAACCGAGCACCTACACTTTGAGCTAAGAGTGGCAGGCAAGCATTACAACCCGCAATTACTGTTCGACCACAACACAAAACGCATTAAACGCCACAAATTGACATTCAAAAAAGGCGGTGGAGTGACCACAAAGTAACTTTTTTACAATTTTATAAAAAATAAATATACTGATATAGACCCTATATCAGTTTTTTTAGTTATTTTTGCACCCACTAAAAGTATACTTTCTAATTTATGTTTTTTGTTATGCAGAAAAGAATTTTCTTTCTGGTTGCCATGTTGTTAACATTCACGCTAACAACCATGGCACAAATCACTACTTCAAGTATGGCAGGTAAAGTGTCCATCGAGGGTACATCCGAGGAGGTCATTGGTGCCACGGTGCAGGCAGTACACGAGCCTTCAGGCACACGCTATGCCGCAGTAACTAACGCTTCCGGACGCTTCACCATCCAAGGTATGCGTACGGGCGGTCCTTACGAGGTGACCGTTACTTACATTGGCTTTCAGCCAAAGAAGTTCAAGAACGTCACACTTCAACTCGGTGAGACCTACAATCTCAACGTATGGATGTCGGAGAACGCCACTGAGCTAACAGAGGTTGTGGTAAGCGGACGCGCCACAAAGTTCACTACTGAAAAGACTGGTGCATCAACAAACATCTCAAGTGCACAGATCACCTCTATTCCTACGGTGAACCGCTCACTGACCGACGTTACACGCCTCTCTCCTTATGCCGGCGACGGTATGAGTTTGGCAGGTGCAAACGGTAAGATGACGAACTTCACTGTCGATGGTGCTAACTTCAACAACAACTTCGGTCTCAGCGACAAGCTGCCTGGCGGTGGTAACCCTATTTCTCTCGATGCAATCGAGGAAATTCAGGTTGTTATCTCGCCTTACGACGTGCGTCAAACCAACTTCATCGGTGGTGGTATAAATGCCATCACGAAGTCTGGTACTAACACATTCAAGGGTAGTGCATACATCTATCACCGTAATGAGAATATGCGCGGTGATGCTGTAGAGCGTGAGCAGATAGCTGGAGCACGTGAGAAAGACCAAAAAACAACATACGGATTCACTCTTGGAGGTCCAATCATCAAGGACAAGCTGTTCTTCTTCGCAAACTATGAGGAGTCAACCATTCCAACAGTTACCACACGCTGGCGCGGGTCTGAAGACGGTGTGGCCGATCCTGACAATTATATTTCACGTACAAAGCTTGCTGACTTGGAGAAAGTCAAGAATTATATGGCAAGCCAGTACGGCTACAACACAGGTAGCTACACAAGCTTCCCTGCTGACGAGACCAATCGTAAGTTACTTGCTCGTTTGGACTGGAACATCACTGACAAGCACCACTTGGCTCTGCGCTACAACTACACGAAGAACCGTATTTGGAACAGTCCAAACGCGACTTCTATGGACGGTGGTGTAAAAATGACAAGTGCCCGTATTAGCAAGAACTCAATGTCGTTCTCGAATGCGCTCTACTCTATGGACAACCTGGTTCACTCATTCTCTGCCGACCTCAATAGCCGTCTGACAGACAACCTCTCTAACCAGTTGCTGTTCACCTACTCTAAGCTTGACGATATACGCGATACAGACTCAAGCGAGTTCCCATTTATCGATATCACAAAGGATGGTGACAATTACATGTCACTGGGCTACGAGCTGTTCACCTATAACAATGCTGTTCATAACAACATATGGAACATTAAGGATGACGTAACATACTATTTGGGTCAGCACAAGATCATGGCTGGTGTGAACTATGAGCACCAGATGGCCGACAACCAATATATGCGTAATGGCACAGGCTACTACCGCTATGAGTGGAATGACGACCCAGCAACGATGTTCAATGCAGCTCCGGAGATTGTAAACCTCACCTATGGCTACAATGGCGAAACAAAGCCCGCTGCTCGCGTTCAGTTCAACAAGCTTGGCATCTACGCTCAAGACGAGTGGAACATCATTGATAATTTAAAGCTCACATATGGTCTGCGCATCGATGGTCTGTTCTTCGACAACGGTGACCTGATGACTAACCAGGCTATCTATGATCTCGACTATGAAGGTCGCCACATTGATACTGGCAAGTGGCCATCAAACAGCATTACTCTGTCACCACGTGTTGGTTTCACATGGGATGTCTTCGGCGATAAGAGTCTGAAAGTGCGTGGTGGTACTGGTCTATTCCAGGGACGTTTGCCTCTCGTATTCTTCACCAACATGCCTACAAACGGTGGTATGGTGCAGTATCAGGCACAAATTAACGCGACCACAAAGGTATGGGATGCAAAGAAAGGTGTTGTCAAAGGATTTGAGAATTACAGTGGCACCTACAATACAGATAAAGATGGGAACCACGTTGTTGACATGAACCAGTTTGCAGGTGGTCCTATCGCCAACAAAGCAGACCTGCAGGCTAAGCTGGCCAGCATGGGCTATCCACAGACAATCTCACCTGACCAGGGAACTGTTCCTTCATCAATATGTGGTGTAGATCCCGACTTCAAGATGCCTCAGGTATGGAAATCATCTATCGCTGTAGACTACCAGATTCCAGTTTCATTCCCATTCACAGCTACTGCAGAGTTCATCTACAACAAGAATATCAATGATGTATGTATTCGCGACTGGAGTATTCCTAACGTAGGTGGCTTCCCTCGTCCTAACGGTGTCGACAACCGTCCCATCTATCCTGACGGATACCGCACAAACACGAAGGCATTCGTATTGGAGAACACTAGCAAGGGCTATGGTTGGACAGCCAACCTAACTCTGACTGCACAGCCATTTGAATGGATGAGCCTCATGGCAGCCTACACACATACCGTAAAGAAGGAAATCACCGGTATGCCCGGTTCTAACGCTGAGAGCGCCTTCACCTATGTTCCCACAGTTGAAGGTCCTAACAACATCAAACTACACAACTCACAGTATGTCACTCCAGACCGTTTCGTCGCTTCTGCTACACTCCACGACAAGTGCGGCAACCACTATAGCTTTATCTACGAGGGATGGCGCGGAAGTGCCAACTACTCATTCATGACCACAAACGACATGAACGGTGACGGCTACAACTATGACGCTCTTTACATTCCAACCGATGCCGAGGTGGCAAACAACCTGTTCCGCTTCGTATCAGAGGATGACAAGACACGTTTCATGGACTTCCTACATAACAACGACTATCTGAAGGATCATCAGGGCGAGTACGCAGAAGGTTACAGCTACTACTCTCCATGGGTACACCGCATTGACTTCAGCTACAAGCATGACTTCAAGGTCAACGTAGGTAAGACTAAGCACACTCTTCAGCTCAGCTTCGACATGAAGAACGTACTCAACTTCTTCAACTCCGAGTGGGGCGTTGCCAAGTATCTGAACCCAGACGTATTCTCTGATAATCCACGCGTACTTGAATACAAAGGCTTAGACAAGGACGGCTATGCTACATTCGCTACTCCTGTAGGTGTCAACGGCAAAACAGAGATGTGGAAGCGCAGTCACGCTATCGGTCAGTGCTGGTATGCATCAGTGGGTGTTAAATACATGTTCAACTAATCTTAAACACAAGCAATAGTCATGAAACTTAAATATTTTATTCCATGCCTCTTCGCAGCCATCTGTTCTTTCGTCAGCTGCGAGGACGATGACGAGAAGACCTATCTCGACGGTCTGCGCGTGTCACAATCGACAGTTGCTATCGATATCAATGGTGGCAGCGCCTCACTGACAATTACCGCAACTGGCGAATGGGAATTTGAGAACCAGAAGTGGATTTCAAAGGAAAAGGATGCCAGTGGCAAGAGCTATAATGACACAATAAACGCCCCTGCGCCAAAATGGCTCACAATAAATCCGACCAAAGGTGGTGCTGGCGAAACTGTTGTAACTCTGACAGCCGATGCAGCTCTTGACGGCCGTACCATTACCCTACTCATCAATAGCGGCAACCAGACACAGATCATTAACATCGTTCAAGGTGAGTCCACAGTAACCGTCGCCACTTGTAAAGAAGTCATTGATGGACCAGAGAGCAAAACTTACCGCGTAAAAGGTACTGTATCATCAATTAAGGAAAGCGCCACCTACGGCAACTGGTACTTAAAGGACGAGACAGGCGAAATCTACATCTACGGAACTGTCGATGAAACAGGCAAGACTAAGCAGGGTGCCCTACTCAAGTATGGCATTGAGGAAGGTGATGTAGTAACCATAGAAGGTCCAAAGACCGTTTATAAAGGCACTGTAGAGTTGGTTGACGTCAAAGTGATTGAGATTGAGAAATCACTTGTCAAGGTGGACACTTTACTCCTTTTGGATAATAATGGTGACACTATTAAGACCACAAAGTTACCGAAAGAAGGCGGAAATGCTGTAGCTACCATCACATGCAAGGGCAATGGACTTGGTGTGGAGATTCCTGCCGAAGCTTCTTCTTGGCTCTCTATTGCCAAGACAACTCCAACTACGATTATCTTCAACGTGGCAGCTAACAGCGGCGAGAGCCGTAAGGCAGAAGTCGTATTCTCTACAACCGATGGTAAGAAGAACTATAGTGTGAACATAACCATAGAGCAGGAGGCCTTCATACTTCCTCACGGAGAGAATCCTGACGATCCGTTCACCGTAGAAGAGGCTATCGCCAAATGCCAAGAGATTGGCACCACTGCCTCTGAAAAGACATACTATGCAAAAGGCATCATTGCTAAGATAAGCAGCATAGATACCGGTAGCTATGGCAATGCAGAATTCGATATCTCTGCCGATGGCAGCGAGACTAACCTACTCAAGGCATACCGCTGCTACAACCTGAACAATGAGAAGTTCACGGCTGCAGACCAGATTGGTGTTGGTGACGAAGTGGTTATCTGTGGCAAGCTGAAGAACCATAACGGCGAGACTCCAGAATTTGACGCAAAGTGCTACATCTACTCTCGTAAGAGCTTTGCTGAGCTTAATGCTCCTGGCTCACAGAAGAATCCATTCACCGTAGCCCAAGCTCTCGAAGAGGCTGGAAAACTTGAGTCTGGCGCACAATCAGAAGAAGCCTACTATGTGAAAGGTAAAATTTCGCAGATTAAATACACTTTCAGCGCAAAGTATGGAACGGCACAATTCCATATCTCTGCCGATGGAGCTACCGAGGGTGACCAGTTCCTTATCTATGGTACCTACTATCTGGGCAACAGGCCTTGGACAGAGGGTGACACACAGATTGCTGTGGGCGATGAGGTCATTGTCTGTGGAAAGTTCACTAACTACAACGGTACACTTGAGACTGTCAATAAGGAAAACTACATTTATTCCCTGAATGGTATTACAGAGTAACGTTTAAGTAAATAGCTTCTCAATAAGAGGATATGCTTCACATTTTGAAACATATCCTCTTTTTCATTCTAACAAATATCAAGCAAACGATGGGTAACGAGGCAAAAGTTGATGCAACATTTGGAGCGAAAGAAGAAAATATATAATTTTGCAACCAGAAAATAGAGCATTATGAATAGAAAATATATCATTTCAGGTATTATAGCTATAGTATTGGTTATTGCCGGCTACTTTTGCTTCAACTTTTTCTCGGAGACAGAAGAGCTGGCAATAGTAGATTCTATCGTTGAAGAAGACTCGTTACTTATAGACTCAACACGCATATCATCAAGTGCCACCACCGCTGCTGAGCTGTCAACCTGTGCTGAAGCCATAGCCGGTCCAGAGCGACAGGTATATCGACTGAAGGGCATCGTCACAAAAATTGTTAATCACAGCTACGGCAACTGGTATCTGAAAGATGAAACAGGTGAGGTATATGTTTATGGCACGCTTGATGCTGCCGGCAACACGAAGAAGTTCCTGAGCCTCGGCATAGAACTCGGTGACGTGGTCACTATAGAAGGACCGAAGATAAACTACGACGGAATAATAGAAATTGTCAACGTCACAGTAGTAGATATAGAGAAGTCACCTGTAAGAGTCGATTCACTCAACACAAAAGAGCCAATAGGACTCGAAGGTGGCGATGTGACAGCTATTATAACGAACAAAGGCGGTGAATACACGATAGACATTGAAAAAGAAGCCCGCAGTTGGCTGTCGGTAAAGCAGAAGACTAACGACAAAGTAGTCTTCCATGCGACTGCCAATAATGGTGGCGGACGCTCTGCCGTTATTAAGTTCAAGAGCAACGACGCCTCAAAGAAATGCACATCGCAGACAATCATTACCCAGAATGGTGCCATTGCTAAAGCCACCGTTGCCGAGTTCCTGAAAGCCCCTGTAGGCGAAGCGCAATATCGTGTCAGCGGCATTATAACAAAGATTGTAAAGCCCGAATATGGCAATGTCATCCTGCGCGACTTCTCTGGCGAGACATTCGTCTATGGCATCGGAGCCAAAGGTGACTTTGAGAAGAAAAAGCTTAAGGTAGGCGACGTGGTCACACTCGTAGGTAAACGCGCAGAACATGCTGGGAAGCCCCAGATGAACAAAGCACACCTTGAGGAATCGATATCTGTGAAAGAGATGACGCTTGACCAGTTCCTTACCCAAAAGGACTCAAAGGATGTTTACTATAAGCTTACTGCCATAGTCGATGACATTGAGCGAGAAGACTTTGGCAACCTTTTTCTCCGCAGCGGTAATACCCGTATATATGTCTATGGCTGCTATCCTGGCTGGGGAGCTAATGGCGATGCCCGCAAGAACTGTATTGCCATTAACGGAATAAGAATTGGCGACCGTCTCACAGTCATTGGCACGAAGTCAACGCATAACGGCTCTGCACAGCTCTCAAAAGGCATTTATGTAGATCACGAAAAAGTAAACGCCACTCCAACTGAATAGTTTGTTTTTACTTAAACAGTTTCCTTACCACGAACCAACCGTGCATTATTACGGTTGATACGTAGCCGTAATGACGACACATGACCTGGAAACGCTCACGGAGTGAATCGCGGTGATGAAGTGTTGTGGCACCTTCCTCGGTATAGTTGGCCACCACCATATTTATATTATATAGGGGAAGACCGGCACGCTCACCTTCCTGCATAACACGTATACACCAGTCAACATCTGCTGAATAGCGATAGCGAAGATCGTAAGGAAGATTCTTCGCAATGTCAGTTCGCGCATAGAAAGCCTGATGGCACACAAGCATGCCATGACGGAATGAACGCCACGACAACTGTGCAGGCGGCTGTAGACGCCGAGGATGCAGGAAACGTCCCTCACCATCTACAATATCAGTATTACCATAGAGCACAGCAGGCAACTCGGCACTTGGCAACTCATTCAGACGGCAGCGACGGGCTATCTGTTCAAGGGTATCGGCAGACGGTAAGAAGTCACCAGCATTCATGAATACCACATAGTCGCCCATAGCCTGAGTGAGTCCTTTATTCATTGCGTCATAGATACCCTTATCGGGCTCTGACCGTATAATAACCTTATGTCCACAGCCACTATCGTCGCTCTTCTGCTTATAGTCATCGGCAATCTGAATAGTGCCATCGGTAGAAGCGCCATCAACGATGAGATGCTCTACATCTTCATAGGTCTGACTGAGCACGCTATCAAGGGTACGCCCAACGACTGCGGAGGCGTTATATGTTATAGTTATTATGGTGAAACGTATCATTGTTTTCTTGAGGAACTATGACTCCTTTCCATTGTGAATAATTGAGTTGTAGAGTTGTACATATTTATTGGCGATGACGCTCTCGGAATAACGGCGACTGACGCTGCGTCTCAACTGTATGGCAGGAATCTCTGCCTTAAGTCCCCACGCTATACCATCGGCCAGGCTATCGGAAGACAGGCGCTCAGCCAGATAGCCATTAGAGAGATGGTCTATGATGTCTGTCTGCCCACTACCAGTGAAGGACACAGGCAGAGAACCGCAAGCCATCGCCTCAATAAGAGTCTGTCCAAAGGTCTCATAAAGGGAAGATGAGACTGTTACATTAGAAGCAGAATAAACCAGCGACTGCTGATCTTCGTCATCTATATACCCCATATATTTATAAGGTATAGGAATCGAGTTAAGAATCTCCGGCTGACGCAGTCCGCCAAAGAGCAGCAGACACATATCGCTGGCTTCAAATTTCCCATCGGCTATAAGCATCTTCAAAGCCTCTATCAAGTAGGAGAAGCCCTTGATAGAATCGTCAATACGTGCAGCACCAAAAGATATGACGTAGGGCTGGGTGATGTCAAGCGTGGTGCGGGCATCAATCCTATCTACCATTTTGAACTGAGACAGAGAGATAGAATTAGGGATGACAGAGATGGGGAAACTACCAATTAGGCTGCTTTGTCGCGAGCGACTTGCCAGCCATTCGCTGACAGCAACGAAATGAAGATTACAAGCGTTGGCCAGTATCTTTTGCTTACGGAGGAAGACACGATGTGACAAGTCGTTAGCTGAAGGGGAGTGCAAGAACTGGCAACTACCGCACTCATCAGAGAAGCGCTCACACTCATACGAGTGATGACAGATAGCAGTGGCTTCCCACATGTCATGCATGGTCCACACAACGGGTTTCCCGCTGGC
>Ga0256407_10014322_pt1 | contig 10454 bp, 1 predicted proteins | sample RumenRJG_04DNA_FD_193489 | JGI IMG/M metagenome (GOLD analysis project Ga0256407, IMG submission 193489) | Bovine rumen microbial communities from Lethbridge, Alberta, Canada - RJG_04 | ecosystem: Host-associated > Mammals > Digestive system > Stomach > Rumen | place: Canada: Alberta | collected... | reverse complement strand
CCCAATCCCCAATCCCCATTTATTAATAATTAGTTAAATAATATCATTTTATTATTCATGTTAATAATAATAATTTTAAATATTTAAATAAAAGAATTTATTAAATCAAGTGATTAATTCACAAATTATATTTCAAAAATTTTTTAAACTTTTTTGCTTATTTTCCCATTCTTCTATTTTTAGTGATCTTCCGATAGGAAACCATCTTGTTGACTCTTTATCCAAATCTTTCTTTACATAAGATTCAAGTCCAGAATATTCATTAGGATCCTTATCTTCTAAATAAAATATATAAAAAAAGTAATTATTAACATTATGATCCTGCAAATGTTTTTCAAATCCTTCTTTTCCAATATAATATTTTTCAATTGTTTCTCTTTCTAGCCCACAGATAAAACAAATAGTATCCATGTCTTCTTCTAAATCTTCTCTTTCACCTCTTAATCCATCAAAAGAATCGATAATAATTCCTGAAACCATTTGCCAAACTATTGAAACCATGATAATTGTGTAAGAAATATCCAAAGCATATCGTTCCATATCACCTGAATAATTAATACTTTCTTCTTTTGTGTCTATGAAATTCCCTAAATTTCCTCCGGAAGTAAATGTATTGGAATATATGAACATCATACATATTAAAGGACTGTTGCATGTAAACTCGGGCATTAAATCGTAATAGCGATAATATATTAATAAGGAATAAAAATAAATTAAAATGAAGAAAAATATATATGTATATATTAGTTGAGCTAATTGTTCATAAAATGCAAGAAATACTATTTTTAATATTGGCTGGCTTTTAATAAATTCTATTAAATGGAAAGCAAAAAAGAAATGATGGACAAACAAGCCTAAAATTGCAAAAACCATGTAGCAAAATCGATAAAGAACTTGAAAATTAAAAATTAATTTAATATAGATAAGTAATTTATTGAAAAATAAAGAATATCCACTTGCTTTCAAAAATCTGTAAACCCTATGAATTTCAAAATCATCGACATATCCTTTTTTATCTTCATAAGAATTTTTCAAAAAATTCCTATATAGGTTTTTATAAATAATAACAGCATCCTTAAAAATAAATTCAATGAAAATAATAATATTAAAGCAAAGAATAATTATTCCCAAAAAATGTAATATTGCTGTACTTACATTATCACTTAAATTAAAAATTCTTATATACTTTACAACATTTTCTTGATCTTTATCTTTTTCTGCATTATATCCAAAAAAAATTAAAATATTCATAATTACTATTAAAATCAGACCAACTAATTGAACATAATCACGATAAATAAATAGATACTTTAACGGACCTAATTTTTTATATTTTTGTGAAAGATAGTTAATTTGTTTTAGAGTCACATATATTTGGTCTTTCTCATTTATTATTGACATTAATTTTGTTTGGATTGAGTTTCTATCAGCATTTTCATCGAATTTTTTTTTCATTTTTTCATCGAAAGAATTAAAATATTGTAATTTAGGGCAATATACTTTGAATACAACATTATCTTTTAAAATTTCAATACTAAGAGAATTTTCTGAATAAAATTGGATTGCTTTTAGTATTGTTTCGGAATTATTAAATATTTCTTGAATTTTTTCTTTTTGGACTTTATCATACTTATTATCATATTTCAAAACAAGTGAAGAATTCAATTTTAATTCAGTTTCTTCTGTTTCTAAAGAAACTAAAGTTTCCATTAAAAAATATAAATTGAATCCTGCTTCTGAAACAACTTGGTTATCTAAATCTTCTATGTCTTTAGTATTTTCTTCGGTGAATAAAAAGAAGTACATTTCATTTTTTAATTTTTTATATATTTCACCACATTTTTCAAAAACTAATTTATAATTTATATCTCTTAATACTTTTCTGATGACTTCGTCTTTTGTTTTTCTGCCTTCTATCATAGATAATAAAACTAAACTTATTTTAAATAATAACATTGATTTTTCGAAATCACTTAAAGATGAAAATATTTTTTTTTGTTTAATATTATCATCATCGTAAATTTCTTCGGTTCCTGAACCGATATTATAATGTATAGTTTCAGTAAAAAATGTGTCTGAATTATAATTCTTATTTGAATGAGTAAAAATTGTCTCAGGCTCGTAATAATTATCTTCATCATCGCTATCTTTATCTTCTTCCTCTTCATCAAAAACAATACATGTTTCTTCCATTATTTTATTAAATAATTCTATTATTTTTGTTTCAATTAAATTTTCTTGGTTTTGTTTACATGGTCCTTGTAAAAATTCACAAATTGTATCTAATAAAGAAAGTAATCTTTTATAATATAATTCAGTATAATATCTCGTGAGTTTTTTATATTTATCATTTAAATTTCCCAATTTTTCTAAAAGCATACTCAAATATTCGATTAAAATATTCACAAAATTATAAGAAATTCTATTATTTGTTTGCTCTCTTAAATAATTTTGCAAATCTAAATTATGATTTTCAGTTAATAATTGAAGAAAACGCAATTTATCACTAACTACCATTAAATTTTGGTTATCAATGCTTATTTCTTCTATGAAAGGATTTTCATTTAATGTAAAGAATATATCTTTATCAAAAGTTTGACTTATGCTTCTGAAAAAATTATCTGTATTCGGAATGTTTTTGAATAAATCCCTAAATTTTTTTTGGACATCATCATTTCCTCCTTCTAATACTGTGATAAAAAAATAAATCACTATATTAAAAACATTTTGACGAAAATATTTTCCTCTTTTACTAGCTATTTTAAGAAATATCTCAATAGCGCTATTATTTAAAAAAGATTTTTGAGTTTCATAAAAAAAGTTTTCCTTAAATTCAATTACTTTTTGGTCAAAGAAATTAGGATTTGATTTTTTTAATTTATTTTCTCTTTTTAATATTTCAGGAGTGACTAAAACCAAATAGGCTAATAATTCTATTAATTCTTTTATAACAGGAAAATATTTAGTATTATCAACGTTTTCTCTTATAAATTTAAGAAAGACATTAACTAAATGAATTTCTGATTCTTGTCGTATTTGATAAGGGGATTGGGTATGGGTTTCTTTTTCTAAATAATTTTTAAGGAGCAAATGAAAATTAATTTTTGTTTTGATATGCCTTGCCATTATTTTTTTTTCGCGTTTAATACATTTGATAATTACTTCTTCGTTTTCTATTTCATTAATCATATCATTTACGAAATTAATTGTCATTTCATATAATATTTCATCTTTTCTATTTGGATTATTCAATAAATTTGTTAAATTATTATTATTATTTTCATCTGGTTCACCAATGGTCTTCTCTAAATCTTGAATATATTTTAATGTTTTTGTTTGCTTAAAAGATTTAAATGAATTTCTACTTTGGTCTCTAATATTGAATAAATTGTGATATTCTTTTTTTTTATTACCCATATATGCTAATAATTTTTCATAAAATATTTTATTATCTTCTTCATAGAATTGATGATACATTTTAGCCCATGATCTATTTATAATTTTATAATCTTCTTTAGTTCGCTTATAATCTTCATAATCTTTATATAATTTTTCACTGAATTTCGAAAGATTGGTATAAATCAAAGGAAAAATGCCTTTAAAAAAATATTTATACATATGTCTCTTATATTTTTCATATATAATATTATAATTATTATATTTTTGTCCGAATTTTCCTAATTTTTTTACCTTATTTTGAAAATGGAAAGCATATTTTAAATCATCTTTTAATCTCGAATAATATGTTTCAATATTTTTTGCAATATATTTCCTTTTATCTTTATTCATTCTTGTTAGATGAAAAATTAATGAGCAACCAATATATTTTAATTTAAAATAATATTTGATTTTTAGAAAAAGTTTTGTTTTTCGAAATAGATTTGATTTCATAATTAAACCAATTTGTTCTTCAGAAAAAGGTTGCTCGAGATCAAATATGAATCTTATTAATTTTCTTATATTGATTAGGCTGAATATATAAGTTTTTATTTGTTGACTTTTTTTAATTAATCTTATGATTATTTTGATTAAATAATAGGCGAATACCATCCTATAATAACTTATTTTGCAATAAATATCAGTATTATAATTTTCACGTATAGTTTCCACAGTTTTTAAATTTCTTAAAGTTTTACCAGGATATAATGTTTTTCTTCCAAAATTATCTATCATTGATGATTCTTTTAAGAAAATTGTTTCTCTTAAATTATAATTATTTATATTATAAGGAGTTATGATAGAAAATAAATCAAATTCTGTTAATATTTCAACTAATTTATTCAGGAGTCTTCCCAAATGTTTTTCATCTGAAACCTTTGTTGTAACATTTTTCATGAGTTTTAATAAAAAAGAATATCCTTTTAATGATTTAAGAAAAGCTTTTTTTTGAATTTCAAATTTATTGTCTTGAGGTAAATCCCCAATTATTTCTTCCTTTTTGAAGAAGGTATTATAATCATAGAAATGGTCTTTTAATTGTTTTATATTTTGTGGTTTTATTTGATCATTTAATAAATCAATTAAAAATTTGCAATTATAAAGAACATATCTATTATCAGAAGATAATTCTACTATTAATTGAAGTAATCCAAAATTAAATAAATATTTATATTCCTTAGAAAATTCAACTAAATCAATAATTTCCTTATTCATATTAGGAGATGTATTATGGATAAGGGCAATTAATAATTTAAAAATTACTTTTAATAATTTTTCTAAGGCGACTTTATAAAGATATTCTTTCTCTTTTTGGATATATGCATTGATTTTATTATTTTTATGCTTTTGCTTTTTCATAAATTCAATGAAAGAATGCTTGCTATTAATAGTAAATCTATTTTTACTATTTCTTAAATTGTTATTATTATACATAATAACACTATTATTTGAATATTCATTTTGGGGATATTCTTGAATTATTTCTTTCATTAAAGCCGATAAAATATTTTCCATTTGAAAAGAATAAAGAATTTTTTGTGACAATTTAACTTCTGATTCTTCATAATAACTATTGGAAATAGGATCAATAATCATAAAAAGATATTTATTTAGTGTATAATAAACCAAAAAAATATCTCTTTTATCTTCTTCTATTTCTTTTATATCTATATTTTCTGTAGGATTCATATGCAATATTCTTCTTGGGACGTGATCATCAGTCATCCACTTTTCTGTTTTTTCTGCTAATAATGATAATTCTTTTATGGATAAATTACATAAATTATGTTTTTGTAAATCTTCACTTTTATAAAGAAGTAGCATATTTTTCAATGAATTAAATAAATCACTTCTTTGAGTAATTAGTCTTGTGAAAATCCTTAATAAAACTTTTGTTACTTTTCCATTGATTGTTATTTCTAAAATTCTAATTATTAATTCTATTAAGTTTTTGAAGATTACTGAATTAATAAAAAAATTGTCGAAATTTATTTCAAGATATGGCATTCTTAAATTATAATAATATTCTTGATCATGATACATATCACTATCCATAATACTAAGATTCGATGAATAATTATTTGAATAATTTTGTAAATACTGACTTTTTCTTATGTCTGTTTCTATCAGAGATGATTCTTCGCTGAATAAACTATTATTCAACAATCTTTTATTTTCTTCAAGAATTTTATCCTTCTTTAACAAAGCATTTATAATTTTGTTATCATTAGAATTATAATTATTTGTAAAAAATTTTGGCATATTATCATAGAAATTGATTTTATTGAATAATTGATAATAATAAAATTCATTATCCATCAAAATATCATTAATATTTGGCAAGGAATATAATTTTTCTTTCAAAAAAGAATAAAAAAGTTCTGAATTTTCTCCGAATCTTTCTTTATCTTCAACACTTTCATCAATTAATTGATAATTTATCTTTAATAGATTTTCTAAAATATATGTACTCATATCTTCTTGTTTTATATCCATAATATAATTAATTACTTTTTCTATTTGTTTCAATATTAATATATAAGAATTATCTAAATCTTTACTTCCTTTTGTAAAAATATCTTTAATATCAATTAATGCTTCCATTAAATAATTAAGATTTGATTGAGTTAAAATATCATTATTTGTTACACTTTTGAAACTTTGTGAAATAATATTTTTATCTTCAGTATTATTATCAATATTATTCAATATTAAACTTGTCAAAAAAAAATCGTTAATTCTATCTAATACAAATAAAATATATTCTTCACCTAAAGGAGATTCAAAATTAAATTCAATATATTTATATCCATATCTATTATAAAATGAATTTAAATTATCCACAATCCCCTTTTTATCTGCATTTTTAATATCTTCAATTGATATTTCATTTATGAGTTTTTGCTCTTCTTCATCATTATTTATTAAATCTAAAATATCATCATCCATTTGAATATTCTTTTGAGCTGATTTATTAGTTTTATTACCTGATTTTTTATTTATTAAATATTCCTCTCCATAAATAATATTATATTTTACTTCATCTCTTAAATTATGCAATCTTTGATTTAAATTGCTATTTATAACTTCACTAATATTCATTGGAGTATAAACAACATTTTCATATAAATGAAATTTTATTATATTAAAAATTAAATTTATATTAGCAGTGTTTACAAGTATACTCCCATACTTGATGTTATTTAATAGAAATAACGAAAGACATAAAATTAAATTTAACTTGTTCAAAGTTATATAAGTTTTTATTTTTTCTTTATTCATTCTTTCTATTCTCAAATTTGGAGTTACTCTTTTGATTAAAGATGGATAAACTTTCATTACATGAGGCTCAATGTCGATGTAAACATAATTCAAAATATTTATTAATCCTGCAATAATTTCTTGATTAAGATCTACTTTACTAATGTGATAAATGAGATGATCTAAAGGAAATATTTTTCTTATTTTTTCAATACATACATAGTTTCTTCCATAACATAAATTTGCATATAAATTTAATTGTTCGGCTAAATAACTAATAATTCCTTGTTGAGCAAGAACTCTATTATTACAAAATTCGATTAAATTTTTTTCTATGAAATTTTTATTTTCACCTTTATAAACTATTTTGAAAGCAATATCATCAAATAAAGGCTTTATTTTAATCAAAAATCTATTTTTACCTCTATAAAAGAGTTGTTCAAAGATATATTGTTGATTAGATGTAATTCCAGAATCTCCCAATTTAAGAAATTTTGAAAGGAGAGATAAATTTTTTGGCTCATAATTTTTTGATTTATTTAAGTACAATAAAATTTGATCAATTATATTATTTTCTTTTTGATCACTATCTGTTTCGATATCATATTTTTCTTTATCTATATTTTTTTCATTATTATTTATAAGATTCATGATATTTTCATTTTCTTTTAAAAGGTCCATAAAACATTTTGAGGCTTCTTCATATTCTAAAAAATAATGCAAAAATATTTCTTTGTATTTAAATGCAATTTTCTTGTTATTATTATTTTTCTTACACATAGCATTTATAAATTCAAAACTTAATTTAATTGTTTCCTTTATATTCTTAAATAATTCAATTATAATAAATTCTTTATTATTATTTAATTCTAAATGTCCTTTTTCTTTTAAAGTGCCAATTGTTTTTATTGTATTTTTTCTAGTGTCGATATGAAGTGTATTTCTTAGTTTTTCTGCCTCTTCCTCTTCTTCAAATCTTTTTTTGGCATATTCCCTATATTCATTATATATTTCACTTACTTCTTTAGTGAATTTTAAATATTTAAAAGTTTTTCTAAATAAATATTTATCAAATAAAAATTGTTGTCTGTAATTTAGAGGCTTACCTGGAGAAATATTTATGTCATATTTTCTTTTGAAATTATTCAAGCAATAATCAATAATATTTTTAAATGTTTTTATTAATGATAATATTTTATCTTTAATTGATTTTAGTTCCATTATCGTTGCTTTTTGGCTTTTATAATTATTTTTATCATTATTTATTGTTCCAGTATTATTCTTATTATTCAATAGGAAAGTTTTATTTGTTGTATTATTATAGTTGCTACGAAGATTGTCATCAATATTATTTTCTAAATTATTATTAATATTATTGTTACTATTTCTATTTTCTGATTCAACAGATTCTCTCAAAGAATTCACATCTTCTATTCCTAATAAGTTCCTATAATTTTTGTTAGTAATAAAATCAACTTCTTCATCTAATTGATTTTTAAAATATAAAACTATGAATATTTCCATTGATTGATTTGCTTCAAATGGTATAAATCTTACTAGGTCTGAATCATATGGAACAATGCTTAATGTTAAGTTATGAACAGTAATTTTTTTTTCAGGTGTCGGATTATATAAATCTTCTTTGACTAAAGTTTTAGTCTTATTTAAATTTCCAATTTTATTTGTGACTTCATCAAAACATAAAAATTTTTGTGTTTTTATATGGAATATTCTCAAAATTTCATTATTTTTTATTTTTTGTTTATCATCTTTAATATTTTCTTTATTTTCCTTATTTAATTTATTTTCATCAGATTCTATTTTTTTTTCTTCGTCTTCTTCATCTTCTTCACTCTCTTCATTTATGTCTCCTTTATCCATTCCATTAATTTTTGATTCTAAATATTTTTTTGATTCTAAATTCTGATAACTTTCTAAAAGCATCCAATTGCAATTATCATCAGGAGCATCTAATAATATCAAATTTCCATTTGTTTTTCCTTTTTCAGTTTCATTATTTTCATTATTGCTTCTTTTATTTTCAAACCTTTTTTCTTGAAATCCTAAATATTTTTTGGAGATTATATGACGAATCCTTACAATTTTATGATATTTAACAGAGGATTCCATTTTTAATTCTTCTTGCATTTTTAAATTTTCTTTTAAATATTCATCAGTTAAAGATTTTATGTCTAATTTTTGTTCATATTGTTCTATGTAAAATAAGCCATTAATGTTGTTTATAGCTTTTTCTTTATCAGTGGAATCAAATGAAATTTTATAATTATTTGAAGATGGATGATATTTATTTTCAGTATTAGTGGTATTACTATTTAAACGATTTATTAAATTATTTTTTTCTAAATCAGTTTTCATTTTTACATGTTTTGGAACATTATTATTTTTATGAGTATTATTATTTATTAAATTATTTGTATTTGTCATAGAACGATTCCTTTGTAAATTTTTAGTATTAATAATGTTATTTTCCACACTATTTGTATTAGTATTAGGTAATATATTATTAGTATTTATATTCTCATTATTTTCAATCTGGGGTTCATTATTATTGTTATTATTTATAATTTCATTTTCCAAATTAACACTTTCAATTTTTGGAAATGTGAGTATATTCAAGAATTTATCTATACTTTGAACAGTAATCCACACTGGAGTAGCAAAAGTTAAATTACTAGAGGATGGATCGATATATTCAGAACATATCTTAACTTGAAATTCCTGACCATGTCCTTCTTTAAAATCAAGTGTAAATTCTGTATTTCCTTGATTAATCTCTTTTTCTTTTGTGTTATCAATGTCATTATTATTATTTAAATTAATATTTTTTTCTTTAGATTTAGGCTTGACTGTTAAAGAAAGATTATTAGAATATAAATTTTTTTCTCGCTTGCATATAAGTAAATTTTGATTTGAAAAAACATATCTCAAATTTAAATTATAAGAACTAGAAGAAGAAAAGAAAAAAATGCATTCATCTGAATAATTAGGAGTCAATGACAAAGCTGTTGATTTATTATTTTCACTTCTTTGGACAAAGGATTGCGTTTTAAAATGTATTAAAATAAAATCATCTTCATAATTTATTGGTTGTCCTATATCCTCTACAAATTTCTCATTTTCTGAATAAACATCTTCCTTGGCTCTTTGAAAAGCTCTTATGACTTTAGTAATATTATTTTTAAATTCATTATCATATACTAATGTTTTAGAAGTTTTAATTTTTTCTTTTAATAAAGCTAAACCATCATTTAATAGTGTTTTATTATACATAAATTCGTCTTTCATTTTTGGAAAAATTATGAACAAATTTTGTTCGAAATCTTTGAGATATATAAAAGTATTTTCTAAAATTATTTCTTTTATTTCAATATCTGAAATTCCATCGATTGTAAATTCCCCTCCTGTTAATATATTACGTGTTCTTTTTTTTTCGGGTTGGAATTCTATATATATGAGATCTCCATATTTTATCTTTTCATGGATTTCATTTTCATTTTTATTCTTATTATTGTTCTCATCATTTTCATCCTTCATATCGTTCAATTTTTTAATTTAATTTAAATTTTAAATTAAAAATATATTTATAAAATGATAAATTTTTTATTATAACATTTAATATTTTCTAAAATTTTTTGGGGATTGGGGATTGGGGATTGGGGATTGGGGATTGGGGATTGGGCCCGATCCCCAATCCCCCATCCCCCATCCCCAATCCCCCATCCCACTCATTCACA
>Ga0256407_10014321_pt1 | contig 10455 bp, 14 predicted proteins | sample RumenRJG_04DNA_FD_193489 | JGI IMG/M metagenome (GOLD analysis project Ga0256407, IMG submission 193489) | Bovine rumen microbial communities from Lethbridge, Alberta, Canada - RJG_04 | ecosystem: Host-associated > Mammals > Digestive system > Stomach > Rumen | place: Canada: Alberta... | reverse complement strand
GCCGGCCTCCGTCTCGATCATGCAGGCGGGGCCCTTGAGGCGTTCGTCCTCGACGACGTCGATGTGCTCGACGGTCGGGTAGTCGGCGAGAATCTGCGAGAGGCGCTCCTTCACGACGGGGCCCATTCCCGGCGCGACCTTGAGCGTGACCTGCTTCTGGGTGCGGATGACGGCGGACATCACCTTGCGCACGACCTGCACGACGAGCTCCTTGTCGCCGATCTCCTCGACGCACTTGTGCAGCGCCTTCATGACGATGTCGGCCATCCGCCCCTCGACGCTCTCCATGTAGGCGACGGAGGAGTCGAGCATCTCGAGCTTCTTCTCGGCGATCTCCATCCGGCCCTGTTCAATCCCTTCCTCGTAGCCGCGTTTCTTCTCCTCCTCGAAGGCGGCCTTCGCCTCCTCGCGGATGCGCGCGGCCTCCGCCTCGGCGGCGGCCAGGGCCTCGGCCGCGCTCTGTGCGGCGGCGACCTCCTCCGCCTTCACGAGGCGGCCGGAGGAACGGAGGGTGAAATCCTTTTTGTCGATCAGGAGCATGGTACGGAACGGGCGCCCGCGCGCGCGACGCGGCAGCGGCCGCATCGCGCGGCGGACGCCGATTGGGGTTGAAGGTGGAGGGGATGGTGGATCACGGGAAGAGGGCCGCGGATTCCGCGGGGTTGGAGAGTTTCAGCGCGCGGCGCGCGGCGGCGAGGGCTTCGCCGGCGAGTGACGAGCGACGAGTGACGAGTGACGAGTCATCGGCACCAAGCGCCTGGTCGGCCGGCGAGCCGGCGGGAAAGCGGAGGCGCTGGCGGAGGAGGAGCTCGGGGGGGAGGTCGGAGAGGGCCGCGGCGAGGAGGCGGTGGCCCGCGGCGCATACGACCGCCGGATTGGCGGCCTCGCCTGCAGGCACGAGCCGCTCAAAGAGCGGCTCGTGCCTGCGGAAGTAGGCCGTAAAAGCCAAAGTCGCAGGGTAGACGCCCGGGAGCGCGGCCTTGAGGGCGCGGACGTCGGCGCCGGCGGTGACGCGGCGCAGGGCGGGCGCGAGGGCGACGACGCCCAGGAACTGCGCGAGTCGGTCGTAGTCCTCGCGGGAAAGGAGGAGCAGGCGCGAGGCGTCGGCGGCGGGGAAGGAATGGAAGAAGGGGACGAGGCCGAGGGCCTGCTCGGCCGCCCTCGCCGTGCGAGGACTGCCGAGCAGGCCCTCGGCAGTGACGAGTGACGAGTGACGAGTGACGAGCGGGTCCCCGGCTCCTTCCGCTTGTTCCTCACCGTTCGAAGAGGGCGCTTCGAAGGCGGCGGTGAGCCGCGCGGGATCGCAGAGGGAGGCGAAGTTCCACAGGAAGGCGCGGATGCGCGGCCAGAGGGGACTGGCGACGAGGGGGCGGGCGTCCGCGAGGCTGATGGCGGAATCGTTCATGCTTTCACCCACGATCTTGCGGCGCCCTTGCGGGCCTCGAGGTGGCGGCGCCAGCGGGCGGCGGATTCGGACTTCTTGCCGAGGGCGAGGAGGGCGCGGGTCTCGAGGAGCGCCTCGGCGTGGGCGAGCTCGGGCGGGAAGTCGCCCGCGCGGAGCGCCTCGAGCGCGGCGGCGGGCTCGCCGGCGTCGAGGAGGATCTGGGCGAGCGCGGCCGCCGCGGCGCCGTCGCGGGGGTTCTCCTCCAGTACGGCTTCGCACAGCGCGCGTGCGCGCGAGGGCTGGCCGTGGCGGAGGAACATCCACGCGGCGAGGAGGAGGAACTGGCGGTCGTCCGTTGACATGGGATGTCGCTCCGCGGCGGGCGGCGGCTGCGCCGCGCCCGCGCGGAGCGGGCAAGAGGGCTAGAGGTTGAAGAGGTTCAAGGGGTTGAAGAGGTTGAAAAGGATCGAAGGAGGGCGGAGGAGCTAGGATTTCGGATCCCGCGCCGCAAGCGGTGAGCGGCGGAGCCGCTCATCGCTTCTGCGGCGGGGGGTCCTGGAACACCGTGACCGAGATCTTCTCGAAGGCGAGGCCCTCGATGGCGTTCTTGACGAGGCCCTTGATGGAGGGAATGTAGTCGGCGAGGTCGGCGTCCCAGCGGGCGCGGATGGCGACGGCGGCCGAGGAGGGCAGCGCGTTGCGGGCGAAGGGGTCGTTCTCGGGAAGGACGATGTGGACGCGGGCGTCGAGGACGCCGTCGATGCCCGAGATGGTGCGCGCGAGGTCCTGCGCGAGGGCGTCCATGAAGCGGATGCGCTCCTCGGAGGGCGAGGAGACCATGCCGCTCTTCTTGAAGACCTCGCCGACGCCGTTGTAGGCGCGGCGCGGCAGGCCCTTCTTCTCCAGCAGGTTCGCCGCCTCGGCGAAGCGCGACTGTGCCACCTCGACGTTCCACGCGCCTTCGTCGCCCGGCGACTTGTGCGCGGAGATGCCGGCGTCGAGCAGCGCGGCGACGATGAGGTTCGCCTGGGTCTCCTCGAGGTTGGAGTTGAGGCGCGTCTCCTTGTCGCAGCCCGACGCGAGGAGGGCCAACGCGGCGAGGCAGGCCAGGCGCCTGCCTCGCGCGCCGGCCGTGGATGAAGATTTGTTGCTAGGATTCATGTCGGAATCTCCTGGGTGAAGGGATGGAAGAAATCGAAGGGGCTAGGGGGCGGGGGTTTGGCCGAGCGGTGCTCGGCCAACTTCACTCCCGGACTCCGTTCGGGCGGGTTCCGAGGCGCGTCGGAACCGAAAACAAAGGACGGCGAGGAAGACGAACACGGCAAACTGGAACAAGGCGAAGAGCGTGAACACGACGGCCTGGACGGAGGACAGTCCGGCGCGGACGGCCCCTTGTATCGTGGGTGCGGAGGTGAGCGCCGTGAATCCGGCGAAGAAAGCCGCGTCCCATCCGGCCTGCCGGGCGGAGCGGAGCGAGCCTGCGGGCAGAAGGGCCTCGTTCCGTTTCCAAAGCCGGAGAAGGGCCACGCCCGCAGTTCCGGCCGTGATCAGCAGGTACGATTGGAACAGCTTGGGCAGGAAGAAGACGAAAAGGGACTGCACCAGCGAGATCTCCGGTTCGATGGCGCGCCGCGGATCGGAGAGGAGGAACGCGGAGACCAGCCCGATCGCACCGAGAATCTGGAGGATCCGGAAGGGAACGATCTCTCCGCCGCAGCGGGGAACCGCCGCGATGTCCGCCGGTTTGGCGCCGCCCAGGGTCGCGGCCGCCTGCCAGGCGAGAAGTCCGGCAACGATGATCCAGGGGGCATACGTGGCCGAAACGGGGACGGGAGGGGATCCGAAGATGGAGAGGGGTGGAATCGGGCCGGCCTTGACGACAAGGAAGGCGCGAACCGCGAACAGAACGAACCCGAGGATCCCGAGCCACACCAGATGGTTGTGGATTGGGAGGAATTCTCTCGGAACGGAGATTCTCTTCGTGGCGGGATTCATCTTTGCGATGGGATCAGTCGTCGACGGTGACGTGGAAGAGGCGGCCGAAGGAGTCGAAGCAGGCGAGGAACCGCGTGCAGGGCTGGTAGGGGGAATACCAGACGCCCGCGTCGTAGGCCCAGATTTCGGCCGACTTTTCCGCCTTGTCGCCGAGAGGGAAGCAGAATTGGATGGGAACGAACGGCGGCTGATAGCGCTGTTGCGGCGAGCCGAGACGCTGCTCCACTTCGTCCATTCCCGCGCCACCGAGTTCGCCCAACGAGACTCTCAGCGACTCGTAGACGCGACCGTCGGCCGCAAAGCCGGCCCATCCGAGCGCAAAGACGCCAACGGCGATGGCGCCGCAGACGGCCGCGCGGCGGGTGACGAGCGGCGGGCGGCGCTTCGTGAAGAGACGGACGCCGAGCGCCACCGCGAAGGCGATGGCGAGGACGACGAGCGTCAGGAAGGACGCGACCCAGAGGAACGGCATCATTGAGCGATTGGGGGATTGGCGGATTTCTTCTCGGTGTTGTTCATCTTTGCGGATGGCGAACGGATCGTCATGGTTCGGTGGTTAAGCGGTTGGGTGGTTGGTCGAAGGGGTTGAAAGGGTTGAAGAGGTTGAAGGAATCAAGCAAAGTCGAACGAATGTAAAAAGTAGGCCGCGACGAGAAGCCCTGGCGGAACGGCGGCCAAGGCGGTGATGACGGGCCGGCGGTGCAGAAGCAGGGCGACGGGGCCGACTAGAAGCCCGACCAGACACGCGAGGATGAACGAGCCTGCTCGTTCGAATTGAATGAAAAAGACGTTCGCGACACCGGCCGCCACCGCGCCGCCGAACACGCCGCCGCCCATTGCGGCAAGCCACCGGGACATGGTGTCCAGGATGACGGCGAGATCCCCGGTCGGCTCGGCCGTCCGCGCACCGATCCAGGCGGCGAGAAGCACCAAGCCGAGAAGCGCGCAGACGACAAGCGCAACGAGGGATACCGAGTGGGAAACGATCTCTGCGGGCGATCCAGGCACGACTGTCACGGAACCGAAAAACATCCACGCCAGCAGTGCGCAAAACCAAGCCCGGCCGCCGAAGCGGAAGAGGGCGAGCAGACCGGTCTGCGTGGATTGTTTCATGGTGCGGGTTTCTTCCTCGTAGGCATGGCATCGCGGCGCTTGCGCCGCGAGCCATGCCTACTGGTTCTTGATGAGCGTCTGGACCGCGTTCGAGGCCTTGTCGGCGATCTTGGTGACGACGTCCTGCTGGAAGGAGAGGTTCATCACCTCGTACTGCAGCTCGAGCATCTCGGGCGCGGAGACGGAGTGCCGGCCCCGGAGATCGGCGAGGGCGCGGATGCGGTGCAGCATGCCCTGGTTGTTGGCCTGCGCGGAGCGCCAGACGGCGGAGACCTGCGAGGCGAAGGGGATTTCGGAGACGCCCTGCGGGGCGCTCGCGGCCATCGCGGCCTCGAACCGGGAGACGGACGAGGCGCTCGGAGCGGCGGAGGGGCCTGCGGCGGCGGCGGCCGCGCCGGTCTGGGCGGCGGTGGCGGACTGGGAGGCGCGGATGGCCTCGACGGCTAGGGTTTCCATGTGAGGAGATCCTTTGCGAGGTTGGCCGCCGCGGTGTCGGCGGTCTGGTTGGCGGCGGCGAGGAGGGGTTCCTGCGCCTCGGAGACGCGGCCCATGCGGATCAGGGCCATTCCCTTGAAGGCGAGGAGCATCGGGGCGCCGGGGAAGCGCGGCAGGGCGGTGCGGTCGAGGTAGTCGACGGCGCCCTGGAAGTCGCGCATGCTGATGAAGAGGATCGCGTAGGCGGCCGGGAGGGAGGGCTCCCCCGGGCGGAACCGCTCCAGCGCCGCGAGGATCTTCGCGGCGGACTGGAAGCGGTTCCGCCCCGTCGCCAGCAGGGCGACGTTGAGGAGCAACCGCGCCTCTTCGGGTGCGAGATCGAACATCGACTAGCGGAAGTTCGACGCGATCTGGTTGAGCGCGTCGCCCATGTTCTTGTTGATGTTCGACATCGTCGTCAGGGCGAGGTTCCACATCTGCAGGTCGTACTGCAGCTGCTGGAGGTTCGCCTGGACGTCCGGATGCTCCTGGTAGGTCTTCAGGGACTCGGCGAGGCGCGACTCCATCGTTTCCGCGGCGTTGAGCATCGCGTTGTAGACGAGGTCGGTGTGGATGACCGCGTCGAGCGCGACGTCGCCGGGAACGCGGGCGATCGTGTTCTCGTTGTCGGCCTGCACGGGCAGCGAGCCGGGCGTGTGCGTGTCGTATGCCATTTGGATTTCTCCTGTGGGTTGGGGTTGTTTGGTTTTGGGTTAGTTTTTGTTCGTCTCGCCGTCGCGCGTGGCGAGGCGGAGAATCTTGCGTGCGACGACGTTCGCGTCGCGGAGCTGCTGGAGCTTGGGGAAGTCGTCGGGGGCGACGCCCTCGCGGAGGGCGTCGGCGAGGCGGTTCTCGAGGCCGAGGAGCACGGCGTCGTGGCGCGCGAGCGCCTCCTGGGCGCCCGGGCCGGAGAGCTCGCGCTCGAGGGCGAGGAGCTGCGGGCCGGAGCCCGCCGGTCCGCCGGCGAAGGCGGTGTCGTTCGCTACGGCGTCCATTCGAGCTCCTCCCCCGCCTCGTTGCGGAACACGATGCGGTCGAACGTGATTCGGGAAATCTTGTAGCCGCCGACCTCCGCGCCCTCGAGAAGGCGCTGGCCGTCCTGCAGGACGATGCACGGGTAGGGCTGCAGGAGGATGCTGCGGAGCGGAAGGCGCGGGCGCTGCGCCCGCGCGGGGCGGGCGTCCCCCCCGGTGGCCGCGGGCCTGGCGGGCGCGGAGAGGAGCGAATCGAGCGACACCGCGGCGGTGTCGACGCCGGCGAGGCGCGGAACGTCGGCGCGGAGGGCCTCGATCGTGGCCGCGAGGAACGCCGGGTCGAGGGCGCGGCCGGCGAGGACGGCGACGCGGTTCGTGATGTCGGCGACCTTGATCGCGCCGTCGGTGGCCGCCGCGAGGAGGTCCGCGGTGGAGTTGCGCAGGGTCTCGGCGTCCGCGAGGTCCAGCGCGATGTCCGGCTGCGCCTCGTAGAGCTCGGCGGTCGCCTTCACGCGCTCCGCGCGCGTAGCGAAATCTCCGCGCGCGAGGGTGGTGCCGTTGGTCTCGACGAGGTCGAGGCCGTAGCGGGCGGCGAGATCGGCAAGACCCGAGGACGACTCCTCGGGCACGGAACCGGGTTCGTCGCCGGGCGACGGGTCGGCCGGGCGGACGAGGGGGAGGAGGAACCGGATGGCGGCCGCGAGGAGCAGGAGAAGCGCCACCAGCGCGATCAGGCAGCCGAGGAAACGGCCGCGCTTCCGCGAAGGGGCCGCGGGCTCGGACGGGCCGGCGCCGGCTTCCTCGGTTTCCGCGCCCTTTGCGGAATCCGGCGCTGCGGAATCTTCCTCCTTGGGCGGCGCGCTCTCCGGGCGCGCCTCCTCGCTGTCTCCCGCGGGCGGTCCCGCCGCCGCGGGGGCTTCCCAAACCAGCGGGCCCCAGGGGGAATCGGCGGGGCCGACGGCAAGGGCGGTGGAGCCGAAGGAGCGGACGCGGAGGGGCTCGAGGGCCTCGGGCTCGGCGCCGGAGGGCGTGAGGACGACGGCGTCCGCGGAGGCCTCGATGGCGCAGGCCTCGGCGGGGAGCGTGGGGTCCGCCAAGACGATGTCGCACGAATCGGCGGAGCCGAGCGTGACGCGGACGCCCTCGACGAGGGCGATCTCCGCGCCCGCGTTCGGGCCCTGGACGATCTTTAGGAGGAACTTCATGGTTTTCAGATTCGATGTCGATGGTCAATGCACAATGCAGAATGCACAATGCACAATGTGCAAAGCGTCGGAAAGATGGTGAGGGAATTGTGCATTGTGCATTGTGAATTGAGCATTAGAGTTTCAGGCGGCCGAGGGGCTGGATGTTGATTTCGGGGCTGAGCTCCTGGAAGGAGAGGACGGGCAGCTCGTACCAGTCCTTCTCGATCATCTTGCGGAAGTAGCGGCGGATGTCGACGGACACGATGACGACGGGCTTCTGCGGCACCTTCGCGAGGTCGCCGACCGTCTTCTTGACGACCGCGAGGATTGAGCGCACCGTGGCGGGGTCCATCGCGAGGTAGGAGCCGGAGGAGGTCTGGCGCACGGACTTGCGGATCTTCTCCTCGAGCGTCGGGTCGAGCAGATAGGCCGCGATGATGTTCTGGCCGCCGCTGAACTTGTAGGAGATGTAGCGCGAGAGGGCGGAGCGGACGTATTCGACGAGGAGAACGGTGTCCTTCTCCTTCTGGCCCCACTCGATGAGCGTCTGGGTGATGCGCTTGAGGTCGCGGATGCAGATGCCCTCCTGGACGAGGCGCTGCAGCACGTCGGTGATCTTCTGCAGCGGGAGGACGCGCTGCACCTCCTTCACGAGCTCCGGCGCCTCCTTCTCCATGTGGTCGAAGAGCAGGCGCGTCTCCTGCAGCGAGAGGAACTCGTGCGCGTAGCGGCGCAGGACCGAGGAGAGGTGGTAGGTGAGGACGTCCGTCATGGAGAGGTGGCGGATGCCGGACTCGTCGAGCTTCGGCGCGTCCTCCTCCTTGACCCAGATCGTCTCGTGCCCCGAGAGGAAGTCCTTGCCCTTCTCGGACGGGATGCCGGTGGCGGCGATGTTCTCGGCGCTCTCCAGCGCGAAGACCCAGCCCTTGCGCAGCTGCCCCTCGGAGACGGGGACCTCGTTGACGAGGAGGCGGTAGCGGCCGTCGGAGAGGGCGGCGTCGAGAGCGAGGTTGATGCCGGGGAACGGCACGCCGAGGTCGTGGTAGAGCGCGCGGCGGACGTCCATGATGCGGTCGTTGAGCTCCTCGTAGGAGAGCGCGCCGCGGATGTTGGCGTCGATGTCCACGGTGAGGGGCGTCACCATCGCGAAGTCGTCGCCGTCCTTCTTCTTCGGGCGCGGCGTGGAGCCCTCGGACGGCGCGGCGGCGGCGAGCGGGTCCTCGCCCTTGGCGGCGCGCGCGGCGGCGAGCTTCGCCTTGACCTTGAGGCTCCAGCCGATGAAGGCGACGGCGGCGGCGAGGCCGAAGAGCTGCGGCTTGGGGAAGCCCGGGATGAGGCCGATGAGGACGAGCATCGCGGCGCCGAGCAGCAGCGCCTTGGGCTGCGCGAAGATCTGGCTCACGATGTCCACGCCGAGGGGCTTGGCGTTCTCGGAGCCGACGCGCGTCACGATGACGCCGGACGTGATGGAGATCAGCAGCGCCGGGATCTGGCCCACGAGGCCGTCGCCGATCGTGAGGATGCCGAAGCGCTTCACGCACCAGCCCACGTCGTGGCCGAACATCAGCATGCCGATGAGGATGCCGCCGATGATGTTGATCGACGTGATGATGATGCCCGCGATGGCGTCGCCCTTCACGAACTTCATCGCGCCGTCCATCGCGCCGTAGAGCTGCGACTCCATCGCGAGCTCGGCGCGGCGCTGTTTGGCGGTGTCCTGGTCGATCGCCCCGGCGCGCATGTCGGCGTCGATCGACATCTGCTTGCCGGGCATCGCGTCGAGGGTGAAGCGGGCGGCGACCTCGGATACGCGCTCGGCGCCCTTCGAGATGACGACGAACTGGACGATCGTGATGATGAGGAAGATGACCGCGCCGACGACGAAGTTGCCGCCGACGACGAAGTTGCCGAACGTCTGGATGATTCGGCCGGCGGCGTTGGGGTCCTGCGAGCCGTGCAGCAGGATGCATCGCGTGGTGGTGACGTTCAGCGCCAGGCGGAAGAGCGTGGTGAAGAGCAGCATCGACGGGAACGTCGAGAACGCGAGCGCCCGCGGAAGATACAGCGAGAGCATCAGCAGGACCGTCGAGATCATGATGTTCGTCGAGATCAGCAGGTCGACGATGGGCGACGGCAGCGGGATGATCAGCAGCCCGATGATGCACACCACCAGCACGGCGAGCACGAGGTCGCCGAAGCGGGTGAAGAGGCCTGCGATGTCGGAGGATTTGCTGGGCATGGCGGTGCTAGGTTTCGAGAAGGGCGGCGCGGTAGGATTCGAAGAGCTCGGTGTCGGCGAGGAGCGTGCCGAGCTCGCGGGCGGCCCGCTGGGCGGCGGGGCCCTTGCGGCCGCGCAGGTTGCGGAGGGCGCTGCGCGCGGCGGCGTTGAAGCCGCCCGGGGTGCGGAGCGCCGGGCCGTTGCCGGCGACGAGCGCGGCGAAGATGTCGTTCGCGGCCGTGCGCGCCTCGGGGAAGACCTCGTCGAGCGCGGCGGTGACGGTCGTGGAGCCGGGCAGGAGCGCCTGCTGCGTCTGGCCCGGGGTCTGGCCGACGACGCCGGTCGCCCACTCGGCGTTGCTGACGCCGGTGTTGAAGGTGAGCGCGTGCGTGGTGCGGGAGACTTCCATCAGGCGGGTCCTCCGGCGAGGTCTTCGGAAAGGCGCCAGAGCGCGGAGAAGGCGGCGTTCACGGCGGGCAGGGTGGTTTCGCGCTCGGGGAAGCGTGCGGCGAGGATCGCGCGGCCGGACCGGGCGAGGATTCCGGCGCGGAGCCGGAAGGGCGCGCGGGCGCCGGGGTGCGCGGCGGCGAGGAGCCGGCGCGCGGCCGCGGGGTCGGAGACGGGGTAGGGGAACGAGAGCGCGACGACGAGCGACTCGAAGGCGTATTCGAAGCGCAGCTGCGCGCCGGTCTCGAACGTCGCGGCCGCGGCGCCGCGGTCGTTGAGGGAGAAGTTCGAGAGCCCGGCCGAGCGGCCGAACTCGCGGACGATGTCGTCGAGCCAGACGGGGGCGGGGCTGCTCATGCGGACTGATCCTCCTGCTTCTCCTGCTCGGCCTCGTCCTCGAGCGAGATCAGGCCGTCGAGGTGCTCCTGGGCGGCGTCGACGAGCTTCTGCCGGTCGGTCTCCTTGCCGAAGAGGCGCGGGGAGAGGCGGCGGAAGAGCCCGACGAGCTCGCGGGTGAAGTCCATCTGGGCGAGCAGCGCCTGCAGGCCGGCCTCGCCGACGAAGGCGCCGATGCCGGGCGCGGTGACGAACGCCTGCTCGGTGAAGTCGAGGACGCGGCCCGTCATCTGCTCGCCGGTGAGGCGGCACGCCTCGCCGAACTGC
>Ga0256407_10014320_pt1 | contig 10455 bp, 7 predicted proteins | sample RumenRJG_04DNA_FD_193489 | JGI IMG/M metagenome (GOLD analysis project Ga0256407, IMG submission 193489) | Bovine rumen microbial communities from Lethbridge, Alberta, Canada - RJG_04 | ecosystem: Host-associated > Mammals > Digestive system > Stomach > Rumen | place: Canada: Alberta | collected... | reverse complement strand
GAGGGGGTATTAACTTGTGGGGTTGTGGGGTTGTGGGGTTGTATGGTTGCGCGTTTGAACGTGACCCATACGAAGGCAGCGTTTTGATTGAACTCTGGTTCTGGAAGATTAGCTTTCTTACAAGCATCAACCATGCGACCTACGCCACTGCCCCAGTTTTCCAAGAACGTAGTCTTAAACAGTACGTCAGCAATAGTCGGGTTCTGAGGATATGAATGATGGGATTGCTTGATGGTCTCAACTGTCAATTCGTCTGGCAAATGGCCGGTATTCTCAATCTCTACACGATCATCATAGATAGCGATGCCAACAGAACTACTTGTATTATGGAACATCCTATGACAAAGGGCATTTGTCAAAGCCTCACGCAACGCTTCGGCAGGAATCTCCAGTTTCTCTTCTCTTGTAAAGCCCACTATCTTGCCACTGAGAGAAAGGTGTTTGAAGAAGAACGCCATACCAGCATCAAGCAAAGTGAAGAAGTTTCCGTATGCTCTTTGGTTGTCGATGAATTCCATCTTGTCGTTGCCACGAAAGCGAGCCATACGAAGCAAGAACTGAGGGAACTGGCTTGTATCTCGGAGGAATAATGCTGCTGCTGCATTTTTCAATTTCCCATTTGTGGTAAGTTTCAATTTCTCCACAAGACTCTCCGTTGTTTCCATTAGTGACGATTCTGGCATCCTACCACGTTCCACACCAAGCCGGACACCACCACGAATACGCTGTTCCTCCAAATCAGCAATGGTTATGCCTTCACAAATCTGGTCTTCCCATTTATGACGATTAGATTTGCTACGCATCAAACGGTCTTCAAAGATTTCCCGAGGCATAGCCACTGTTGTACTTTCTATCCGCATATAGGGCTTATTGTCGTATGTAAATGGCGCGTCCCAATAAGAAGGGGCATCCAAATGGATAGCAATAACCTGATAACCTGGACGATCTGGCACATCTATGTATTCAACAGGCAGGTCTATCAATGGCTCCAGTTTTGCTATCTCTCTGGCAATTTCCTTTCGCGTGTTATCAGTCACCTCCTGCCCCAGTATCTTCAGTGTCGTTGGGGCAATACCAAAGAACAGCCAGCCACCTGCGGTATTGAGGAAGGCACAAGCTGAACGCATACCATCCTTTAACTCACCCGTTGTTTTCTTCATTTCCAACGTACGAGTCTCGTCACCTCGTATAATAACTTTTACATCCTCTATTGTCATAATAGCCTTTTAATTTGATTGCAAAATTACTCATTTATTTTAAAATTACCACGAAATCAACTCTGTTCCGTACATTGATTATTTCTTAGTCTATATGTAGATGTCTGGCAGATTATCTAAGATTGGCACGAACGAGTCTTTATCTATGGCAACACAAATTTCTTTTGTACTATTATATTTATTTGAGTTCCTAACCATTTGTAATATTACTCTATAAACAATTTTTTCAAGTTTATCCACCTCTCTCTCGGTAATACCAGATTCTTCAGCATTATGGAGATAGGCACTACGAATGTCGTATATCTGTTCAATAAAGTCTTTCAGGCGTTCGATTAATCTTTCGCTTTTCAAAACTAAAGCAGGTAAATACTTCTTTAGTTGTGGAACCTTTCCTTCTCGTTCATTTGTTGCTAAGGTATCAAGAACAGTACATAACAAGACTACTCTTTCGTATAAATGATTGATGGAAAATGACTGGCTATATATATGGCATGCCCTCTTAAGTACCTTATGGATTTTTTTTGTATTTGCTGAATAGAATACGTGATATAAAGATTCGAAATCATCCATATTCCATTTTATTACACTTTCCAACACCTTTGAGTCAATATAAGTATTATATCTGTTTGCATGATAATTTGCATGAACAATTTCTGGGAGGCTTGAATCTAATTCTTTGCAAAAGAAATAAGATTTCCTTTGAGTGACGAAATCGTTGTTTATGTCAAACTGCCATTTCTTGGGATTGAAAAAATTATTGTGATACAAATCAGAACAAATTTTAAATATGTCTATTGCAAAACAACACTTATCATATGCAAGATCTTTTGCATAGGATTCATTTCCACACACAATAACGACAGCAAAAATTTGTCTATTCTCTAAATGCGATTTGTTTTCATTGATGAAAAAAGACTCTTCGAAAAGATCAGATTTCTTTACGAATGAAACATCTGCGACTTGGAAAGATAAATTATTATCACCAAAAACTGCGTTATTAACAGGAAATGCGAATTTGTATCGAGGCATATTCTTATCAATGCTTACTGTTTAATCGGTTTTAAACCAAATTGCAAATCATCCTCGTCAATCTGATACAGGCGGAAGAGGTTTTTTAGAATGGCCATTTTGTTCCAGGTGCTACTTCTTGAAGGACAGTAGTACAATCCTTCGGCTATTTTCTTATAGTGCTTACTTGCCTCAGTAGTGGAGAACCAGACATTCCTGTTGCTTTTAGCTTCCTCATACAACAGAACAGGATTGATAACAAACAATTTGTTGATAACCGCCCACATCATTTCAGACCATTCGTCCACATCCTCCCTTTCTTCTTGGAAAATGTAGTACTGAATCTTGCGTCCAGTAGAAATACCGTTGTCTTCTGATAGACTGACGACATCATCATCCTGCACCTCTGGTTCGAAGTCTGTTTCAGGGTAGCTCCATATAGCTTTTGCCAAACGTGACAGCTCTTGCTTCCGTTGTTCCAGTTCCTCTTCACTCCATTTGTCAAACTGGGCGATGTAATGATTCATCCTCAGCCCACTCTGCTTAAAGCCATTCTCCATATCTCGCTTTTCTGCGAAGGGCCTGTTGCTGTACTTAATGTTATAACCAGTCAGAGTAAGGTTTGAAATGGTATGCAGCCACTTTTCTTGTATGGTTTCCCATTCAGCACCAAGTTCCTGCTTCCAGGCATTACTCAACGTCTGTGGCATGATATGCTCTATAGTTAAGATGCCTTCCTCAATATTCTCCACCACATCGTTCTTTTCTTTGCTGCTTCCATTCTCCAGCCTCTCGAAAATGTACATCTTATTCTTGGCCTGCATAGAATAGACCTTCTTTGTAGTGAAGCCGTTGATAAACTCTTCATCTTTGGGGAATGCGCTCGACAATTTCTTGCTTTCAAGGATATAAATCAGAACTGCCGAGTAATTATCCATTTCTTTCTTGTTCTTCAGGACAGCATCATGAAGTGTCGCAAATATCTTGTTCAGCGCATTGGTTGGCAAGTCGCACATCAAGCGACGGAAGATGAAGGTCTCGATGCACGAGAATACTTTGTAGATTTCCGTCAATGGCAATTCCACTTCTTTGGCATAAACGAGAAACGCCATAAGGAAAGGATAGGCAACTGTCATATCCAGCAGATCTAGACGTTTGGCTATCTCATTAGTATCTTTGTCGCCCACTTGAAAAGCCTTGATGTCACGATAGGTGTTAGCATAGACCAGCATTTCCTGTAGCACTTCTTCTATGCCGTCATAACGCTTGGTAAATTCCTTAAAAGCGAAATATATCTTCCTTTGATTAGGAATAGTACCTTGCTTAATTGTCAGATAATTCCTAACGAAACTGTCTAACTCATTGCCGCTGCATTTTTCTATCTTATTCCAATACTTGTCGTAGAATTGCTCCTGAATATTGGGAGCCAAATTCATAAGTACGAAGTTTCTAATCTTGTCGGCCTCCGTCAAGTCAAGTCCAGTAGAGTTCAGACTCTCGAATATCAACTGTGGATTGTCGCCATGTTGAGGTTCCAGTTCGATATCAATGATTTCAAGACTATCAATGGCCCTGTATAGTTCGTCAGGTGTCAGTTCACGTATCTGCACAATCCTGTCGTAGAAATAATTGTAGTTGATGGTGACCTTGGAGTCTTGTATATACTCTGTCTCGTCGTTATATATCAGCCGGTCAAAAGCCGTACAATCATCGCGGAAGGGCTTTAGTCTGACCTTCCTTTCATCTCTCCTATACTTATCTATAATATACGTATCCTCCAGTATCTCTGATAGCCTTGAATCTTCAGGAACACAGATACCCTTCTTCATGGCATTGATCATCGCAATAAGAATCAACGAGATAGTGGTGATGCGTTGCTGTCCGTCAATGAGTATCACTTCGTCCCTGCTATGTGCATAGGACACAATGCTACCAAAGAAGTGGGTAGCTTTACCCTCTTTGATAACACTAACAAGGTCATCGAACAACTGTTTGCAATTCTCACGCTTCCAGTCGTAATTCCTTTGATACACTGGTATGATGAATCTCTTCCTTGCTCCTTCAAGGAATTCCAGTAGATGTGATGCTGTTCCTTTCATATTTTTCTTTCCTATTTGTTAGAATATAAAACTCATTGTAAACTCTTCGCCGCTTAATTGCATTTCTGACAATGATGGTTTGGATAGAATCTCAGCCAACTCACTTTTCTGAAATTCCTTGTCGGCTGCCATCTTGGCTTGGATATCTTTTATCTTCTGGGGATTTGTCAAAGCCAAGTGTTTCCGCCATTCAACAGTTTTGTCGATTTTGTAAAGCAAATAATCTATGACTTCCGAATCCGTTATTTCATAGTCGGAAAAATCAAACGTGCCACCTTCTGGCATTATCTTAAATCCGTAATCGATTTGCGATTGTCGACCCAGAGGAGCCCAGATGATGAAGGATGGCAGTTTGCAATAGACCGCATTACCTGCTTCCGACATCATGATGTTAAACTCAAAGATTCTTCTCAGATAAAACTCAACCTCCAGAAAAAGCGGGAGCCTTATATGTTTTTTCCCTAATGGCATCAGGTAGAATGTATCATACACAGGAGGCATCACCCCATTAGCCAAATAGTTTTTCCATTCTTCCATCACACCTATCAAGCAATCATATAACCCTTCTACAAATCCATCCCTGCCAGACTCTCTCGTGGCGTAAAGACATCCGCGCCAAGTTTGTAGTGCCGCAAAAAAATATAGCTTCTCATCATAACAGACAGACTCTTTCAACTCGCCATTCCTGAATGGTCTGTATATATGCTGTGCGAACCAATTCTCATATTTCGAAAACAGGTTTTCTGCCTTTCTGCCCAGCAACGGAACCTTATAGCCAGTCTGCATAGGTGGGCATTCCTTTTCCCACGTAACAAATCTCGACTGATTGTTCCATCTGAGATCTTTATATGCAAACTTTGGGAAGATATGCGACTCGCATAACTCCGTCTCATTGTCGAACAAAGGGCAAATACCTATTCTCATATTAACTTAACTCCTTATTGGAACCTAAATAGAACTGGTTAAAAGATATACAATTCCGTATTCCATTTTTATATTCTAATGTATTTCATTTCTTCCTGCAATTCTTCAACCTCGTAAAGATTCATTGGATTCAAGTTTCGACTTTCCGAACCACCCACATTCACGCATGAAATCTTTTTTGTATCCATGACTATTCGTTTCACTGATTGCAATGTAATATCATCCTCTCCTAAAACATAAATACACATTACAGCATCAGATATATCAAGATATTTGCAATCCTTACTAACATATCGATATTCATTTTCTACTTCCCAATGCGGATGCTTTTGAAAAAAAAGTTGCATTCTATTATTTATGACAAATTCTTGCTCGGCATTTTCTTTTTCTGCATCGACTCCACAAACATGTATTGGAGCAAGAATATTATTATAATCTACTTTTTCTTCGTATACTGTTGCTCCATTTGGAAATGGAATGACTTTCGTACTTTCTAATTCTATACAAACACCACTTCTTTGATAATCTCTCGCATAATGTCCCCACATCGAAGGAGAAGCATAGCCTTTAATATCTTCATAATCCAAACAAAAACTTAATTGATGATATCGCTCAACTTCTTCGAAAACTTTTGTCGAGAATTGCCTCAATACTCCTAGTGGATACCTTTTACCATTATACTCCAGGCTCATTTGTGTATATTTATAGGTTTTCTCCCTTTCATAAACATCATTACAATTTGTCCATTCTGAAAACATTAGCTTTTGTTGAATCCAGATTGAACAAAAATTGGTGAATGTAGTATAGTGATATAACTTCATTTTTTCTGTTAAAATAATAATGCTATGATATTCTCACTTTAGAAACTAAAAATCTCATCTATCCCCTGCATAATGCGCTCCGTCTGCTGGAGGACATAGATGATGCGGCCATAGTGCTTTACGTCCTCGAAACTCAGAGTCATTCCTTTGCGATCTTTAAGCCATTTCTGAGCGGGTTGGTAGCCGCCAATGAAGAAGTTCCAAGCAGATTCCGGCACACCATCGAAGTATTGCTCTGCGTTGATATAGACGCGATTTTCCTGCCAACGGTAGCAGTCCACTTGCAATGAGCCTGCCACAGGGAAGTTGACACCAGACTTTGGCAGGTCTTTCATCAGATGCAGCTGTCGCAGTTCTTCACCTAGCTCAGCCAAATCACGGAATTTCTCCCAGTCTGTGGGATAAGGTATGCGAGGGAAGTCAATCTTCAAGAATTCCTTGTAGCGCTCGCGATAGCTGGGGCTATGAAGCACAGCATAGATGTAATCAAATAGGGCTTGGGGATAGAGCACGCCATTATAGTCGCTTATTGGGTCTATCAACACATTGTCATCATAGCAAGGAAGGTAGTTTAGGCCTTTTGCTATTCTGTCATACAATTCCTTGTTTAAATTGACAATGCGCTCTTTTTTACCCAAATTCTCTTTGTAAAGATATAGAGGGAATACATAACCAGCACCTAATCTGCCTGCTGTTGCTATATAATTGAAATTTGTGACAGAATCCGTAATGAAGGCATATTTCCAATCATCAACACATTGTTTACCAACTACCATTGCAATATTACCTGGAGTTAGTAAATGCCCCATAATATCTTTTCTTGCGCGTTCTATGAGTCCTTCATCATAATATAATATCCTATTATCCAAAGCCCTGTATGCGAATTTACATTCCAAACCTTTATCGTAATCTTTAGTATTAATTCTTTCTACATTATTTCTCAAAGTATTCGCATCAGAATTGACTAAAGCTGCATCATTGGATGTAACTACGCCTACATTATAGATTTTAAATAATTCGTTTACTTTAAAACCCTTATTGTACTCTTCTTCCAATTCGAAATCTTTAGGGACGAAGAAGTACATTGGAGCTTTTGGCTGTACTTCTTTGTACCCAATCTTTTCAATGCGAGCATCGTTAAGAACGTCGTATTTCTGCTGCCTTAGTCCGTATAAATCCTTATGGTATACCTTTCCAAGTTCGTCTTTTCCTTTTTTGCCAGTCTTGACAAACAGGTTGATACTAACACCCTGCATAATGTCAAAGACATTCTCATCCTTGCTTCCATCTGGACATGTCTCTTTCTTCTTACTGTTGCCGTGTAGGTCGATGGTATATATCTTATCGAAAGTTTTCAGCAGGTTCCAACGCATACCTCTGAATGTGGGATTATCAAGATAGCCATGAGGATTGATGAAACCAATGATGCCTTCACCTTTCTTTTCGATATAGTGTTGGGCCAAACGAATGAACTTAACATAGTCATCATTCAGCCATTTGGGGTTACGTTCGTCCAAAGGCTGCTTTCCACCTGGCTCTTTCTTATAATCTTCCATCAGCGACATAATCCACTTGCCTTTGTTCTGGCTTTCTCCACTATACGGAGGATTACCTATGACAACCATCACAGGACAGTCACGCTTAATCACATTTGCTTCTGCAGCCTCACGGCTGAGCCATTGGGCAAAAAGGGTGCGAGGCTCATTGTTGCTCTCTTCGAGGGAGTTGGTCAGATAGACATGCAGACGTTTCTCTGACTGGTGCTGATAGCCGGTCTCGCTCAGCAACATGTCAAGTTTCAAGTGGGCTACGGCATACGAAGCCATCAATATCTCGAAGCCATTCAGACGAGGTAACAGGTGTTGTTCTACATACTGCTGCCAGATGCCTTGCTGATCGCGATAGCGGTCATATATCTGATTGACAACCTCTGCCAAGAATGTGCCTGTACCAGTAGCAGGATCGAGAATCTGTACACGATGGAAGCGTTTCATGGCGTGCTTCATGCCATCTTTGGTTCGTCCATCATAACTCTGCTCAACGGCAACATCCTTTTCTATCGTGGAGTAGTCGGCCAATCCTTCTGGCAAGTTGAACTCCTTTTGCAGAATCTCGTCAACAGCCCTCACGATGAAGCCAACGACAGGTTGTGGCGTGTACCAAACGCCTTTCGACTTACGCAGTTTGGGGTTATATTCAGATAGGAAGTCCTCGTAGAAGTGAATCATGGGGTCGTGGTGGCGCTTGTCCTCACCATAGGCTTTCATGATTTTCTGTAAGTCAGAAGCCAGGAACACTGTCACCAAGTCATCTACTACCCAAGCAATGCGCTCATCAAGGTCATTGCCAGCCAAATTATTGAAAATCTGACGCAAGAAAGGATTGGTCTTTGGAATCAACTTTGCTGCCTCTTCACGACTGAAGTCCTCTGGCGTTTCATCGTGCAAGCGGGCTGCAAACATACCGTAAGCGATAGTCTGGGCATAGATGTCTGCAAAATCCGATGGTTTCAGTTCTTGAATGAGCACGTCCTTAAAAGCGTTATATTGCCCTCGCAGATTGTCGTTGGCATAACTCTCTGTATCGTCGTTCATGGCCTGCTCGATGATATTTTCTAAAAGCCGAGCCTTACCTGCCATCAGCTTAGCCAGTCGAGAAGCTGACGTAATGCGTTGAATGGCATTATTACCTACGTGCTCTATGAGATTCAAGAACTTCTCTTCATTCTCATTGATAGCAACAATCTTGTCACCCTTCACTTCTGCAATACGCACGCTATCCACAAACTCGCCATGCTCGTAAAGATGGAAGTCCAGATAGTCTGTGAAGATAATATAGTCGAGGGCTTGCTTATAGCGTGTAAACTGCTCCTTATGACCATGAGGATTGCGTCCGTCAAGGTCGTTGTCACCAATATCCTTTGCCTCGATGTAGAACACTGGCATACCGTCCTTGCGACTGGCGATATAGTCTGGTGCGCCACACTTCACTCGTTTGGGTTCATTAACGATGCGCAGTTTGGGCAAAAGCGTTTGCATCAACTGCTCCAAAGCGCCTCTATAGCTGTGCTCTGTAGCATTGCCAGCGCGATATTTCTGATTAACGGTGCTGATATATTCTTTTAGATCCATAATGATAGTTTCAAATTAAAAATAAACTTCTGGTTGCGGGTAGTCGAGAGGAATGCATTGCCACTTGAACGGCAAATCCATTCCATCCAGTTCCTCGGCATGTTTATCCATCAATCCGTTTTCTACACTATACAGATAGATATTCTTCAGATAATGAATGAGGATGTTCAGGGGAGGCCATTCTTTACGAACTGTGGCATACCACTCAAACAAATCCATGTTACCCTTCGACGAGTTGCACGTCTTACAAACCATGATGATATTGTCCATGTCGTTGGCTCCACCCTTGCTCCTTGGGAACACGTGGTCTTTAGTCAACTTTGACGGCTTCATTTCCTTGCCGCAATACCAACAATAATTGTTCTCTTTAATCTTTGCCACGTTGAACTCCAGTAGGTCGTGTATGTTCCATCGGCCTTCCTTGTAAGCTTTGAATGCCTTGGATCGTATCATATAGCAGGAACGGTCGTACTTCTCCTTGCCCATATTCAACGCAGCGCACAGCATCTGAAGATTAGCATACGACCAAAACAGGTATTCACCAAAGTTGGCGAACTTCGGCTGTCGCTTCTCGTTTTCTTGTATGATACTCTCCATAACCATTTGTCGTATGAATTATTGTTATACAGATTCCATAAACTGTTTGTTATATAGGTCTTCCACACCGACATCAAGTAACTTGGAAATCTTTGCAAGTGTCTCCATGTCAGGTTGAGAAGTGTTAGTACACCACTTCGATACGGTTGAAGGGGTAATACCCAATTGCTCAGACAACCATTTGCTCGTTTTCTTTTTTTCCACGAGTAATAATTTTAGGCGATTAATATCTTCCATCTGTAGTTTTCAAATTATAACTTTTGCAAAGATAGTGAATTATTATCAATTTCTTATAAGAATTGGCGAAAATCTGTAGATTTGAGGTTGTATTTACATATATTTAGCAAATTAGCGGGCCTGTTCACGCAAACAAACCCGCTAACAATGCTAATCGTCATTGTTGTTTTTCTCTATCTTTGGTGGAATCGGATTCACGCAGGTAGAGTCGAGCATCTCAAACACATGCTTGATGGTTGGGTAGTGGCCGAAGTCATCAGGACAATAAGGGACAGGTGCCTGTCTCACAATGATGGAAGATGGATGATGGATGATGGAAGATGTCTGATGGATGATGACTGGAGGTGACAGGCGTGGAACAGATTACTGTTGTAACAGCCATTGGGCAAAGAATTGGTCGTAAAGTGTATAGGTACCCATG
>Ga0256407_10014319_pt1 | contig 10455 bp, 8 predicted proteins | sample RumenRJG_04DNA_FD_193489 | JGI IMG/M metagenome (GOLD analysis project Ga0256407, IMG submission 193489) | Bovine rumen microbial communities from Lethbridge, Alberta, Canada - RJG_04 | ecosystem: Host-associated > Mammals > Digestive system > Stomach > Rumen | place: Canada: Alberta | collected... | reverse complement strand
CAGAAATATGATAGAGGGGTTGATGTTAAAAAACTTAATCCTGGTCCTGGGTATTATAATCATATTACTAATTTTGGAAGGATTTATTTTTAGATTTTTTTAATGGTTTTTTTAAGTTTTTTTTTTATTTTTTTTTTATTTTTTTTTTTTTTTTTTTTTTTTTTTTTTGATTTTTTATTTTTTTTTTTTTTTATTTTTATTATGGAATTTTTGTTTTTGGGGAGTTTTTGGATTTTTTTTTTATTGGTTTAACTCAAGTGAAATGTAATTTGGATATTTTAATTTATGAAAATTCTTATATTAAATGTAGTGTTGGGAATATTAGTTTGAATTTAATTATTGATACTAGTTCAAGTTATATTATTATTTTTGATTCATATAAATATGAATATCAAGGAAAAAAATATAAATATAATGAAAGGAATTTAGCATTTAGAAAATCAAATATAAAATTAAATTTTAATAATATTTATGGTAATTTTTCTGGACTTTTATCAAAAGATGAATTTATATTCGATTTAAATATGGAAAATAATATTAAATTCAAATCTGAATTTTATTTTTTGTTATCAAGATCATATGAATATGAATTTCTTCCTAAAAATATAGATGGAATTATAGGATTATCTGTTAATATGAATGATAATGATATATATAAAAATATGTCATTATTACTTAAAATGAAGGAAAATAATTTAATTCAAAATTTAGTTTATAGTTTTGATTTTAATAAAGAAAAAATTATTTTTGGGAATATTGAAAATTATACTCAAATATATAATAAAACAACAATTGATTTGAATTCATTTATTAAAAATGAAGAAGATAAATTTTTACCAATTAAATATTTTAGTTCAATTGGTATTAAGATATATAAAAATAATGAAAATAAAGATTTTAAAATTAATAATACATTTATCCCAATAAATTATAATTTAGATGATGGAATAATTTTATCATCAGAAGAATCTGAAAATCCTAATTTAAAGCAATATTTTAAATTTTTAATTTTCAAATTTTTTTCGGTACATAATAAAAAGAATTTTTCATATAAAAAATTTTATTTAAATAATTCTTCATTTGATACAAATAATAGTCATATATTATCATATTTTATTTTAGGAAATAATAATTTATATTATCAATATAATTGGACTTTTATTGAACAAAATAATATTCAATGTTTATCATTAGCAACAATAACATCATTAAAAGATAATATTTGGAATATTAATCCAAAAAATGCATTTAATATGGAATTAATTTCCTTTGATTATGATATGAAAAAAATTCATATTATAAATAGTATATATTTTGCAGATTTAATTTATGAATTTAAAATCAATTTAATAAAATTAATAATAGGCATAATTGATATTTTATTAATTTTCTCAATATTATATTTATATTCATTAAAATTAAAAATAAAAGAATTCAAAAAACAAAAATCCAAAAAAATAGGAACCGAATTTACAGAATTTTAACCCACTAAATAAAAAAAACCAAAAAAAAAAAAATAAATAAAATTAATATTTATAAAAAACCCAAAAAAAATTAAAAAAAAAAATAACATTTAAAAAAAACAAAATTAAAATAATGAAAAAATTCCTTTATCTAACAATCTTAACCTTAACTTTACAAAACATAACAATAATAGGACCAAAAGATTTATCACACCTTCTAAACAAAACATTAGAATTAGAATATGCAATATTTGGTCTTTTACCTTCAAATTTCCGTTCAAGAGGTGAAATAATAACAGATTTAGAAAATGATAGTGAAAATGCATGTAAACCATTTAAAGAAGATTTTATACAAAATAATCCAAAATTTAAATCAGATTTCCCAATAATTTTAATAAAAAGAGGAGATTGTTCATTTGTAACTAAAGCAAGAAATGCACAATATGCAGGAGCTGGAATGTTAATTATTGTTAATTATGATAATGAAAATATTCATAATTTAATTATGGCTGATGATGGTACTGGTAAAGATATTAATATTCCTGTTGCTATGATTAGTATGAATGATGGTAATATTATTTTGGATTATTTAAAAAATTATCCTTATAAAAAAATCACTTGTGAAGTCGAATTTGATGATTATGAAGAAGATATTGATTTTGAATTTTTTTTCTCTTCACATGAAGAAAAAGCTTATATTTTAATTAAAAATATTTCTGATTATTTTTATGAATTTGGAGATAAAATTTCTTTTATTCCTAGATATGTTACTTTTCAAAATCCAAAATATAATAATAGTAATAATGATAATTTTGATTTTTGCTTTTCTAAAGGGAAATATTGTCATTTTCCAAAAAAAGATAGTATTGCTAAGAGTTTTGATTTAGTTTTAATTGAAGATTTAAGACAAAAATGTATTTATTTAAAATATGGTAATAAAGATATAAATTATTATTTTGATTATATGAATTGTTTTTATCAAGATTGTTATTTAAATGAGGAATTTAATATTGACTGTTCTAATAATTGTTTAGATAAAATTAATATTAAAAGTAAAACAATTGAAAAATGTGTTGCAGAAAGTTTTGGAGTTAAAAAAAAATTAAATAAAAATGATTATAATAATGAAAATAGTATTTTCTATGAAGATCATTCTATTATTGCAAAATATGGTTTAAAATCTTTTCCTTCTATTACTTTAAATTCAATTCCAATTGAAGGTATTATTAAAGAAGATAAAGTCATTCTTGCTTTATGTGATAAAGTTATTAATAAACCTGAATTTTGTGGATATTTTTTAGATAGAAGAAGTAATATTATTGGAATTGGGACTTGGATTTTAATTGTTTTTTTAATTATTGTTTTTGTTTTAATTATAATTTGTTTATTTTTCTTTTGTAGAAATTATATTTCAACTAGAGTTCATCAAAGTATTTTTTCTCAAGGAATTGATATTGATGGAAGAATTAATAATGCTGTTGCTAATTATTTTTCATTAAAAGAAAGTAGTAAAATATAATATAATTAAGTAAGAAATTTTAATAATATATTTAAAATTATTATAATTAAAATAATTTAAATTAAAAGAAATTATTAAAAAAAAATTAAATAGATTTGACATATCAAATTTTTCCATAAAAAATATTAGAAAATTTAACAACATAAAATAACTAAATTATTAATTAATATTTGAATATATAATAATTAAAGAAATAAAATTTATTATTTTATCCAGTTAAATCATATTTTTTTTCAAATTCATTAATAGTTAATCCTTGAGTAAACATCATTTTTCCATTTCCTTTTTTTAAAGAACCATTATTATGTTTATTTTTCTTTTTATAAACATGACATAAATTTAAAACTCTATTTGCAATTAAATCAAACTGATTTGCTTTAAAAAAAATTTCATTTCCAATTAAAACATTATTTTCATCAACTAAATTAGATTTATTTTTTATATGAACAACATTCATAATTTTATTTTTATCTTTATTTTGATTTAAATTAAAATCATTATTTGATTTAAATGCCATTGAAGTTAAAAGTTGCATTGATGCAGAATTAATATGTTCTTTATTATTTCTAATAATAGGATTATAATTCTTTTGATATGGAATATAATTATTTTCACTTAATTTTTTTTTATCATCATCATCAAAATCAAAAATTAATTTTTTTCTATTTGATTTTTTATCTTTATTTATTAAAGGAATATTATCATTATCATTTTTAATAATTTTTTTAGTTTTTATTTTATTTTCTGCAATTTCTTCAGTTGCTTTAAAATGAGTTTTTTGATGATATTCTTTTAACATTCCATATGCTTCAATATTTAAATCAGTTCTTTTTCTCCATCTTTCATTATTAAGAGGAACATAATAAAATTTAGGATTTTTATATATTTTTTTTTTATCTGATTCTTCCTTTTTTTTTTCTTCTTCAATAAGAGGATTTGGTTTTATTTTATATGATTTTTTTTCTTCTTCTTCATCAATACTTTTATCAATATCATTATTTAAATTAGTTAATTTAATAAAATCTTCTGGTTTTTTATAATTAAATAAATCAAGACTTTTTAATTGTCTATTTAAAATTTCTCTTTCATTATCTCTATAAAAATTTCCACTTAAAGCTTCATAAACTCTTTCTAAATCAGTTCTTGCTTTAAATCTCATTTGAGGTTGAATAATAATATCATTTTTAATTAAATAATCAATTAAATCTGGATTTAAATTTATATCATCTACAATTCTTTTTGTTGTTGGAATTGATTTTGATAATTCATATTTTTGAGAATATGTCATATTATTTATTTGAGGATTTAATATTAATTTATCTGTTGATTGTGATATTGTTTTATTTGATTTTAATTTTTCTTCTGGTTCTGGTAAATTATATAAATAACGATTATTTCTTATTGTATCTTTTATTCTGTCTAATTCGGTTTTGTAACCTTTGAAAATAAATGGTTTTTTTTTTATTCTTTGATTATACATTTTTTCACGTGGATTGTCTATTTTTTCTGTTACATCTTGAACTACTATTTTATTTTCTGGTAATGTCATCTAATTTAAATTTTTTTTTTTGTAGGTTTTTTATATAATTTTATTTTTACATTTGTTATGAAATTTTTTACTCTATTTTCATAATTTTCATACATTATTGGAATTTGTTCTAAATTTTTTATTTAATTTGAGTTAAGATACTATTTTACTTTTGAATTTTTGTTTATATTTTAATTCATTTAAGGCTTCTTTTAATTTTTCTTTTTTTTCTTTTTCTTTTTTTTCCATAACATAAATGTTATACATTTTATAAAATTTCTGAAATATTTTTTTTTATTAAAAATGTAATATATAAATACAATAAAATAAAAAATATAAAAAAATTCAAATAAAATAAAATAAATAATTCTTAATATTAATTAAATAATTTTTCCTTAAACTCATTTAATAATCTAATAGATTCTTCTTTATTATCAACTTCCTCAATTTTACTAGCTGTAAATTTTTTTTTAACAACATCATTATATTCTTGACTTTTAACTTTTAAAAGAAAAATAAATTCTTTATATTGAATATTTCCAGTTAATTCATTAATTTTTTGATCATCCCTATCAATTAACAATTGTCTATATTCTTCAGCATTCATTTTTAATAAATTTTCTGCAGTTTTACCAAATAAATCAACATAATATTCACTTGATGCATCTTTTACTCTTATATTTAATGAATATTGATATTTTGGAAAATTAAATTGTCTTTTACAATTTTTACATATCCATTTACTATTTTCAAAATTTAACTTTTTTTGACATTCTTTATTTGGACATGCTGGATAAAAATTTTTATCATTATGTGTTATGTGAGTTATTACTGCTTTTATTTTAAAAAAGGGAAATTTATGATTTAAATCATTTGAAAATTTATCCATATATTCTAATATTGTTTCTATAAAAACTATTTTATCATCATATTTGTTTTTTTGTATTTTATTTATTTTATTATTATTATTATCATTTATATCATTTTCATTATTATTTAATATTTTATTTTTATAAAATTCCTTTAATGAATTTATTTCTTTTTCATATTCATTTATTTCAGGATTAATTTCAATACTACTTTCATTAACACTTGTAATATTTTTACCACCAAAATCATTAATTCTTCCTTTTCTAATTAATAAAATATTTCCATTTTCAATATTTAAATTAGCAAAATTTTTCCATAAAGTTAATTCAATATAAGTACCATTACAATCAGAAATTGTAGTTCTTTTCATATCAATTGGACCATTTCTAGTATTTTTTGCTATTATTTCTCCTTTATCAATTACAATACATAATACATTTACAAGAGAATTTACAGGTAATGATAAAATATCATCAGTTGATAAAAAATTCATATTTTCTTTTTTAATTTTATTATTATCTTCAATTTCATTTATTAAAGAATCTTCATTTAAAATTATTTTATAATCTGAATTTGTTGTATTATATTGTTTATCATTTATTTTAATATTTCCTCCTTTAATTTCATAAACATTATCTTCTTTAATTAAAGAATAAAATTTATCAACAATTTTATCAAAACATACTATTTGCATTGTTGATCCTTCTTCATCTTTTACTATAAAAGTAAATAACATTCCAGTTCTATTTTTATTAAATCTTTTTATTTCACTTTTTGATATTATTCTAACATAAATTGTAAAATCTCTTGTAAATGTTGTTATTTGTTTTAAAGGAATATAATTTTTTGAAATATCTTGTTCTTTCATATTATTTGATATATTCTCTGTGAATGATTCATCTTCAAAAATTAATGAATTATTACTATAACTATCTGATATTTTTTTAGGAATATTTTCTATATTTATATTTGAATTATTTTGTTTTTCATTTTCTTTTTCTATATTTTCTAAATTGTTATTATCTTTGATAAAAGGATAATTTTTAATAATTTTTTCCTTTTTTATTATTTGGAATTCTTTAATTAAAAAAACTCTATCTGGATTATTAGATAGAATTAATGGTAATATTTTTTTAATTTTTATAATTTGACCAATTTCAATTTCTGGACTTCCTTCTTCTTTACAAAATAAAAATTTATTATAAGATATATTTCCATCTGTTAATGATGCAGTAAATATTTCTTTACCTTTGTTTTTCCTTGTTTTTGAAGAAATATTTATTATTTGAAATTCACTTTCAATATCAAATGTTATTTTTGATTGATAATCTAAATTAAAAAGTGATTCTATTGAAATGGTGTTATTCATTTAAATTATTTATATTTAATTATAAGCGGGATAATTTCGAAATTCAATTTTAATTTTATAATATTATTAAATATATTTTTTTATATATTATTTTTATATTTATTAATATTAGTTTAGATAATAGTATATTAAATTAATATATTTATTTTTTATATTTCAATATTCATCATCATCTTTATCTGTTATAAATATTAAAATTATACAAAAAATAACTGAATAAAAAATTAAATAAATTAAAAAGAATATTATTTTTACTGCAAAGTCTAAAGATGGATTTACATCTTCATAAAAAACAATTTTTGATGTATCTAAAACTTCTGATTTAATATTTTTATTTTTTAAAAAAGTTTTTTCATTTGTTTGATTTAATAAATCAGGGAAATCAATATTTGAAATATTAGTAGTAAATCTATCATAATAATAAATTTTTTCCTCTGTATTATTATTATTATTATTATAATTCATAATAACATATTTAAATTTACTTCCATAATTCATATCAAAAATATTAATCCTTTTTTTTATTTTTTCAATTTGACTTTGATTACTAAAAGAGAAAATTATACTATCTTTTTCACTATTTGATAAAATTCCTAAATCTTTTGTTGAATTTATAAAATAATAAATTTTTTCACTTTTTTCATCAAGGAATTGATTATATTTATTAATAATATCTTCATTTATATTAAATTGAAAATCATTAAATTGATTCATTCCTCTATTTTTATTATACAATAAAACAATATTAGATTTTTTTCTCAAATTACTTTCAATTAATGAATAATAACAATAATTAACTAAGTTAATATTATTATTAGTTTCATTAATAAAAACATTCATTTTTTCTTTATCATTAAAAAAACCAATAACATAATTTAATACATCATTATCATTCTTAAAATCATTTTGAAAATTAGATATATCATTTTTATCAATAGCTAAACATTCCCTTAAAAATTTAACTTGAATATATTTAACAAGAATATCAAATTTAGCACGACCTTCATATAATTGAATTTCATCTTTATAATAAAAATATAATTTTGGAATATATTCTATTGTAAATAATTTTTTATATTCTGCTATTTTTGCATTAAGTGCATAAAATGATACTTTATTTTTAAAATATTCTGATAATTTTATATATTCTGGTTCAAAATTTCTACAATGAGGACATGATGGTGAATAAAATAATATTAATGCTAATTTTTTAGATTGTTTTATTTCTTTCATCATTACTTCTGCATTTATTGAATTTTTTATATATTTTGCTTTATCAAAAAAAGATTTTATATAATTAAAAAATGTGATTGTTAATAATATCAAAAATGATTTATTCATTTTTATTTTTTTAATTTTTTTTTTTATTTTTTTTGGATAATATTATTTATTATTTTGAATTTGCTTATAATAATAATATCTTTTTAATCTTTATCATCAAAATTTTTTTATTATTAATATTCTTTTCTTATAATAAAACTTTATAAGAATTAATCATAAAAAATAGTTATTATACTTTTAAATTTTTATATTTAAATTTAATTGTATTTTATTTTTAAATGTTTTTTATTAATTTAAAGCTTTATTTTTTGTTATTTATTTGTCTATTAAAATGATTATTATTCATAAATTGATTATTAATTGTATTAATATTTGGATTATTTTCCATATTTTGAATAACTGGTTTGAAATTTAATGGAATATTATTATTTTGATTTTGTTGTGAAAACATCATATTAAAATTATTTTTATTTTGTTCATTTTTATCTTCAGGATTATTTTGAGGAAACATCATATGAAAATTATTTTTATTTTGTTCATTTATATCTTCTATTTTTTGCCCTTGATTTGGATTAATAATTGTATTAGGGATATTAGGTACAAAATTAAAAAGCATCATAGGAAAATTTACTTGTTTAACCATATTATTCATATTACTTATATTAGTCATATTATTCATATTATTCATATTATTCATATTAGTCATATTATTCATATTAGTCATATTATTCATATTAGTCATATTATTCATATTTGCCATATTTGTCATATTAGTCATATTAGTCATATTATTAATATTATTAATACTATTCATATTAGTCATATTATTCATTAAAGGAGGATTCATTACAGGAAAATGCATATTCATATAATTATTTGGTATTTGATTTGAATAGATATTTGATTTTTGTTGAGAATTGATTAAATTTTGATTACTTATTTGTTCCATGAATAATTCTAAATATTCCATTATATATCCTATAAAGCATTTTTGAATTTGATTATTATATTGAATTACATTGATTTGATTTTTTAAATCTTCAATTATTGTCATCATATAATTTTTCATTGAATTTGTATTTTCATCTTTTTTTTCATCAGATTTTTTATTATTTATATTATTTGAATTATTATTATTTATATTATTATTATTTATATTATTATTATTTGTATTTGTATTACTTGTATTATTATTTGAATTAGTAGTACTATTATTATTATTATTATTTATATTTGTATTATTACTTATTATTGAATTTAATATTTCTGTCAATTGATTTACATTTGATAAAACTCCTAAATGATTTCTTATATTTGAATTATCAAAATTTGGAATTTCTGTTATTTTTGGAAATGAATCATTAATTGAATTATTTGGATTAATTGGATTAAAGGTATTTTTTGGAATATTTAAATTAAAATTTGGAATTTGATTTATTTCTTGAATATTATTTATTATTGGATAATGAATAGAGTTAAATGAATTAATATTATCATTCTTAATATTAGTAAAATTTACATTTTGATTTATTTTCTTATTTTGAGAATTACTATTTTCAGATTGTTTTTCTAAAACATTAAAAATATTTTCTTTAGTTTTATTTTCATCTAATTTATTAATATCAACATCAATATTATTTTTATTTTCTAAAATGGATTGAACTGATTTATTATCTAAAAATTGTTTTATTATTTTTTTTTCAGAACATAAATTACATAAAAAACAATTAGTTTTAGTATCAATTATTTTTTTTAAATCATCATTTTCTTTTAATTTATTTTTTTCATCATCAGAATAAGTTAATAATGTAATTATATTATCATAATTAATTATATTACTTTTCCCATCACATAAAAGGCATTTTATATTTTTATTTGAATTTAATTCATTTTCACAATTAAAGCAAATCCAATTTGTTTTCTTTTCTTCATCAGAAATTAAATCTTCATATTTTTTCTTATTATCTATTTTTAAATTAATGCAACTTAAACAATAATTTTTATTACACTTTGTACATTTAATAATTGAATTTTTTTCCATTTTGCATAAATTACATATTGGAATATTTTTCTCTGAATTATCAATTTTTGTTTCAGATTTTTGTTTATTTCCTAATAGTTTTTTTTCTTCATTTTTCTTTTCTTTAATTTGTTCACTCGACATTTTAATATTGTATATTAAAATTTATGGAAATAATATTCGAGTGTAAGATATTTAATATATTTATATAATTATTTAATTAAGAGTTTCTTTTTATTTGAATCAAATTTTTGAAAAATAAAAAAATAAATAAAATAAAAAAAGAAATATTTTTTTCATATATTTTTTATTATTTTTAAAATAAAATGTAAAAACAAAATAATAAAAAAAAATAAAATTTATGACATTAAAAATAAATTATAATTGATAAAAGATTGGGGATTG
>Ga0256407_10014317_pt1 | contig 10456 bp, 4 predicted proteins | sample RumenRJG_04DNA_FD_193489 | JGI IMG/M metagenome (GOLD analysis project Ga0256407, IMG submission 193489) | Bovine rumen microbial communities from Lethbridge, Alberta, Canada - RJG_04 | ecosystem: Host-associated > Mammals > Digestive system > Stomach > Rumen | place: Canada: Alberta | collected... | reverse complement strand
ATGCCATTCTGATTCCTCAAATAAAGTGCTTAATCGACGCAAATAATTTGATTAAGCATTTTTTTGTTATTATTATCTTTGGCAAATAAAGTGAAAATGTTATCCTCAAATAAATTGGTAATTAACACATATGAAGCTAGACATGAAATGAGAGAAATGGTATCTGAAAGAGGATTAGATCCATTTACATATCAGCATATGCATCATTTAGTTCAAAAACTGTATTACGATAAAGTATTTACGCCTGAAGAATGTTTAGCTTTATCTGATAAGCTTAACGAATTAGATAAAGAACATTGGTATATGACTGTAGCTAAAGCATTTAGTTATTCTTTAGATAAATCCAAATCTAAAAAGATCAAAAGTAGAGTTGGATATCTTTTAAAAATAATCGAAAAAAATGTTGAGCAAATCGAATATAAAGAATCTGGGGAGCCAGAAAGAAAAGCAGATGAATTAAGAAAAACATTTGAAAACATCAAAAATGCTAAATTAGCTACATCAAGTTAATCCTATTTTGTTTTGCAATTAAAAATTAACATTTAAGCAACTGACACCTTATAAATACCTTGAAGGTTGTTTTAAAGCTGATAATAAAGCTTTTATATCTAAAATAAATAAAGAGGAAATAAAAAATGAAAGATGAAACTAAAAACAGTAATTCAAAAAAATATGATAATAATATCATTTGTAAATGTCCAATTTGTGAAAGTAATATTTTAACAGGTGAATACGGATATTATTGTAGTAATAAAGAATGTAAAGTATCTTTAAGATATCATGCATATAAGTATGCAGGCTATGATAAAAAACTATCTGCATCCCTTGCTAAAGAACTTTTCACTTTTGGAGAAAGTAAAAAAGAAGTCAAATGTCATAGTACAAAAACAGACAAAGACTTCTCTGCTATACTTACCTGGACTTATTCTAAAGATGAGCAATATCCAAATAAAACTGGATTAAAATTTAAAAATAAAGAAAAATAGCAAATTTTATCTCTTCTTATTTTTAGGTTCAATAAAGGCTTCAAGGATCCTATCTTCATCATCTGACATTAGATGCCAATATGTATCCATTGTTGTAGATGTGTTTTTATGTCCTAATCTTTTAGATACAATTTTAATTGGTATCCCTGAATTAATTAAATGTGTTGCATGTGAATGCCTAAAACCATAAAGGACTATAGGTTGTAAATTACAAGCTTCTAAATGAGCTTTTAATACCCTATTTAAATTTGTTTCACGATATATTTTATCTTTACCAAATATAAAATCATCTTCTTTATATTCTTTGGTATAATCCAGTAATAATTCAATTATTTCATGAGGCATTAATACTTTTCTAATTGAACATACACTCTTTGGTGGCTGTAGAAAATCTTCTCCTTTACCAAGTTTAGATGTTACCGACTTATTCACTTTTAAATAATCACCCTGGATATCTTTTACTTGTAAGCACCTAAATTCATTAGGTCTCATACCCGAATTAGCAAATGCATAAAAATAAAGCCAATATCCGTACTCTTTTTCATTTGTCAAATCAAAGGAATCTAGAAAAGTATTAATTTGCTCCATAGTTAAAACTTTTCTTTCATCAACTATTTTATGCATCTTAATTTTATCTAGCTCTTCAAGTAAAATTGTATTGGATATAAGCTTTCTGTTAATACCAAATGTTATTAATTGATTAAATTCTGATATTATTGTATTTGTATACAATTCAGAATAATCATTTGCTATTAAATTGTCTTTCCAAATAAAGATATCATCTAGATTTATTTGATCAACTATAATTTGACCAAATTTAGGCTTTATCCATCTATTATATCGCTCTAGGATATTTTTAATAGATGTTACCTTTAATTTTCTTTTCTTGTAAGCGAGAAAATACTCAAATAGATCGTCTAATATTATGTTTTCTTTATTTTCAAATACATTCATAATAAATAACACCTCGTAATATTATACAATAATATCTTCTAAATTTAACTTGAAAGGAGTTTAAAATGCAAATCAAAAGAGGCTGTTAAGAAACTCAGATAGTTTCTAACAGCCCCTTATTTTTCTTTTATTATGTGCTTTTCAGTTGATTTTAATGATTTATTTAACTTAAATGGATTGTTAGATGCAAAATCATTATCTATAAATATGGATCCATCTGACTGTTGTTGTATTGTAGCTTCGCTTTTAGTTTGCATGTTTTTCTTGATTGGCTTTAAATCTAATATAGTATATGTTTCGTTATTATAATCAAAACTCTTATTAATTAAAATATCTGGATTAGCATCTTGATACCTAATTTTATAATTATTTTGTAACAATTGAGCTATAGTAATTTTATTTGTTGATGAATCGTTAGTTATATCTTTAACATCTAATATTGTCCATGGTTTAGTTCTTCTTGTATATTCATTAGTTGGCGCGGTAAAGAATGTTACTGGAACTGTGATTCCTGGCGTTTCTTCTTTTATAAAAAATTCAGCCACTCCATGTTTTATGTCTTTGGTTAATAAGAAATCAGCTTTAATACTTTTAAATGAATCTGTTCCAATCTTACCAAGCATAATTTTTCTAGAGAAAATGCAATTAGATATTTCCTTGAAATCTATAATTCTATTCTTAATACTATCAAAGTATGTGCTTTTTTCTAAATCAGTTATATTTAATTCTTTATTTAAAATCAGTTGAATTATTTGAATACTTTCTAAATTATAAGTATATAAATCCGTCAAATACTGAAACCCCATTAAATGCTTAAAATTTGATTCATTAAATGATATGTTAAAATCAATTAGCTCTCTCTTTTTATTTCCAGCTTGAAGATGAAATAAATAGTTATTTAGATTTTTCATATAAAAACATGTAGAGTCATATAAAATATCATTTTTGCACATTTAGTAAAATTCTCCTTTTTATTCTTAAATAAAGAAAAATCTCCTTGTTAATAATACAAGGAGACTAATCTACAAAAATCACGTTTTTCTTTTAGTCATAAGACCTATTCAGGCATTGGATTTACCGTTAACCATCATCACGCCCTATTCGCATCGCTCCCCTGACCAAGTTCAGCGCTTCATCGGCTCAGCATATCTCCATCTTTCGAATCGTATATGCGGGTAAAGGTCAACCTCTACACTTATATTATAACAATTTTGTGTCAAAAGTAAATAGTTTTTTATTTTCTCTTATACGGATTCTTAGAGTTTGCTCTAATTTTCTTAACAAAGATAAAGATTATTAATAATGAAATTAAACTAATAGATGCAATAGTTGCGATATTAGTAAAGATGTAATTAGGTGTATTAATAGCCTTAACTGTTAATTTTTGCTCATATGAATTACCATATTGATCACTAATTACAACTTTATATGAACCAGCTTCATTTAATTCATAACCTGATGTAACGATTTTATTATCAACAGCCATTGTATAACCTTGTTCACAATTTAATACAATCTTTGTTTCATCTTCGTTTTTAGTTATTTTTAGGTCTTCTTTTAATTCTTTATATAAATATTCAAAATTAAATTCAGTATAATTACCAGCCGAATCATATACTTTAACATTATATTTCCCATTATAATTTTCATTATTCTGGGTTGTAATATAATCTTTAGTTAATACTTCACCATTAACAACTATATCAATGTCATATTCTTGAGAAACTATCTTAGTTTTTTTATTAGTATACCCATTATTTTCTACTCCTGTTATAGAACAGTCAGGAACTGTTTTATCAATGGTAAAATCATATTCATGATAATTACCATATTTATCTGTAACAGAAAGAATATAAGTTCCTTCATCTGATATTAATGTTTCTTTTGAATATACTTCGTTATTAAGCATAACTATATAAGAATCATCTTCCCATATACATGTAACATCTTTGCATGTATTATTCTTTTTATAGAATGATGCATTTAATGTTACTTCTGGTATGACATTAAGTCTTTCAAAAGTAAACTCTGTGATATTGCCGGCAATATCTTCCAATTTAAATGAATAAATACCATCTTCTCTTATTATAGTGCCATTTAAATATTCCTCTTCGTTAAGGTATGCTTTGCATTTTGTATCTTCCCATGTGAATCTTACATTTTTATTAGTATAATTAATGTTATTTATTCCTGTCACAGTATATTCAGGAGCTGTTTTATCAATTATAAATTCATATGTTTTAATATTATTATATTTGTCAGATAAAACAAGTGTATATTGACCTTCTTCAGATATTTCAGTTTGTGCAGTATATTCAGAATTATTTAATGTGGCAATAATAGATGAATTGAAATTAATTATTACTTTATCATTTGAATAATTATATTCATTCAATCCTTCAAATGTTGCTTCTGGAAGCACTGTTGATATTGAAAAACTGCATGTACTTACATTCCCTGCAAGATCAATTAACTTAAATTCATATTCTCCATCAGTTTTAATAGATGATCCTTTATAATATTTTTCATTATTTAAATAGGCTGTACAATTGGATTCAGTCCAGTTTATATATACAGCTTTATTTGTGAAACCATTGTTTTCTACTCCTGTTATTTCATATTCAGGAGCAGTTCTATCTATTGTAAATTCATAAGTGTTAGAATTCCCATATTTATCTGTAACAATAAAAACGTGTGCTCCATCTTCTGTTATTTCCATACCAGAATGATAAACATTTTCATCAATTCTAGCTTTATAATCTGTGTAATTTGCAATTACTTTATCATTTGAATAATTGTATTCATTCAACCCTTCAAATGTTACTTCTGGTATTACTGTTGATATTGAAAAATGATAAAAGTTTGCATTGCCTGCAAGATCAACTAGTTTTAGTTCATATTCTCCATCAGCTTTTATTGAAGCAGCTAAAGAATATTCTTCCAAATTTAAATAACATCTATATGTTATATCATCCCAAGTAAATAATACTGGTTTATTTGTATAACCATAATTGCTAACACCTACTAGCTCACCTTCAGGAGCTGTTTTATCAATACTAAATGTATATGTGTTTGTATTACCAACACAATCTATCAATTCTAATTGATATGATGATTCTTCATTAATAATAACTCCTGAATAATATGGATTACCATTTAATGTAGCTTTAGCATCATCTTCATTAAATGTTACAACTACTTTATCATTTGAATAATTGTATTCATTCAATCCTTCAAAAATAGCCTCAGGAGCTGTTTTATCAATGGTGAATGTATAAATATTAGTATTATTTATTTCATTGACTAAAATAAGCGTATAACTGCCTTCTAGTTTAATCTTAGTACCAGATATATAATTTTTATCATTAAGAGTAGCTGTAATATCTCTTGAAAAAGAAATTATTACATCATCTTTTGTTATACCACCAGGAACAACACCTTCGAATGTTGCTTCTGGTAATGTATGATCTATTATCATATAAAAATGAGTTGAATTACCTAAATCATCTTTAACTTCAAATTCATATCTTCCATCTTCAGATATAATTGCAGACATATACAATTCATCATTCATTAAAATTGTAGATTTTTCTTCTTCACATATCACATAAAAAGCTGATGAAATTGTTGTATTGCTTTTTAATGCTTCACTATTGCCATCATATATTATATATGTTGGAGCTGTCTTATCTATTGCGAATAGATATGTTTTTGTATTTCCAAGACTATCCTGGATAATGAATTCATAGTTTCCTTCTTTAGATATTAATGAACCTGATGTATAAGATCTTCCGTTTAAATAAGCTGTCGCATTTTCATTCCATGATATGTATACATTTGAATTAGTAGCCTTGCCAGGTTCAACACCTTCAAATGTAGGAACCGGAGCTGTCTTATCTATTGTAAATGTAACCATTGCAATATTGCCTGCAATATCTTGTGCAGTTAAAGTATATAATCCTTCTTCCGAAATAATATCAGATGGATTATATATATTATTATTTAATTTGGTAATTAGATTATCTTCTTCAAATGTTGCGTAGACATCATCTTTGGTTGATTTACCTGGATTTACTCCATGAAGATTGATGACAGGCACTGTCTTATCAATAATAAATGTATATTCTTTCTGATTATTGAATTTATTAGTAAGAACAATTTTATATGTTCCTTCCCTTGAAATAATCGTACCAGATGAATAAGTTGTGCCATTTAATGTTGCTGTGCCACCTTCAAATATAAACTTTACAGGCGAATTTGTTATACCACCATCTTGAACATCAATTAAGGTACCTGTTGGTTCCTCTCTAGATATTTCAAATTCATATTCACTAGAGTTGCCTGATAGATTATACGCAATTATTTTATATTTGCCATCTTCTTCTATAGTATAGTTATTTTGAATTAGTAAATCATTTAAATATACAGAATATTCACCACTCCAATTAATGTCAACATTTTGATTAGCATTTCCATATCTATCTATACCATTTATATTAATTACTGGACTAGATGTATCAACTATGAAACTTGCTGAAGATATATTTCCGGCCTTATCCATTAGTTTAAATACATATTCACCATCATATATTCTATTTCCTAAAATATATGGCTTATCATTTAGTGTAGCTGTACAATTGGATTCGGTCCATGAAATTGATATTTTCTGATTGATATATCCATTCTCATTAGGATCTTTGGAATAGATGAATAGTGGCGCTGTCTTATCAATAGTAAACGTATATGTGTTTATATTACCTACTGCATCATATACATCTATAGAATGGAATCCTTCATCAATTATTTCTGTATTACTAAAATATAAAATGCCATCTAATAAAGCATTTGCATCAGCTTCATCAAATATAAAATAAACATTTGAATTCGTAAGACCACCATTTATTACTCCTACAAGTTCACCTTCAGGTGCAACACTATCCTTATTTATATTATATATAGCTATATTTCCATATGAATCAATAAGCTTGAATTCATATGAACCATCCTGTTTAATGATTTGACTATTTTGATATAATGCATCATTAACATAACATGTAAATCTATTTTGCTTAGTATCTGTATAACTAAAATAAAACTTAGTGTTTATAGTAGAACCTGTTTGTAAAATTTGATTGTTATAATTAAATAATGTGCCAGAAGGAAGATTATAAGATATGCTTATATTATTTTCTATGATTGTTCCGGCAACGTTAACAACTTGAATTATATAATCTTTTGCTTGAGAAAGAATTGTATTCTTAGTATATGGATTAGAATTTACATATACCATATAAGAATCATCTTCCCATGTTACATAAAAACCTTTATTTATTTTAGAATTATTATTCAAAATGTTATTATCACTATCATAAATAGTAAATTCTGGATTAGATAAATCTATAGTTACATAATATTCTTTTGAATTGCCATATTGGTCTTCAATCATTAATGTGTATGTATTAGCTAGAGAATACCACTTACCTGATGTATATAGTGAACCATTTACATAAGCCTTACAATTGGATTCAGTCCATTCAAATTTAATTCTTGAATTAACAATAGAACCACTTTCTACCTCATAGCTTCCTGAATAAATTTTAACAGTTGGAGCTGTATAATCTAATGTGATTTTATATTCTGATACATTGCCAGCTTCATCTGATAATAATATTATATTTGTTTTTTCTTCAGTAATGAATTCACCAGATCTAATATTAACACCATTTAATGTAGCTTTAGCATCAGCTTCATCAAATGTAAATTTAACATTTTTAGATGACGTTGTTTTATTATTTGGAAAATCTTGACCATCAACTATAATTGAGCCCTGTGGAGCTGTTTTATCGATTGTAACTATATAAGTAGCTGTCTTGTCTGCATTTGATAATACGAATTCATAATAGCCTTCTTTAGTAATTCCAGTTCCTGAAACATAAGATGAACCATTTAAAAGGCATGTATATTCATATTCTGAATTATATACAAAATAAATGTTTTGATTAGTTACTGTTCCAGATGGTACTGCATAACCTGGATTACCAGCCATTATTTGTCCAAAAGGATTTCCTTTTTGTAATGTTTCTTGTGCAGTTGCTTCATTACCAAAAATATCAGTTAAGGATATTTCATATGTTCCTGATTCAACGAATGTTAAATTTCTACTAGCTGTTGTTATATTATTGCCATTTCCATCTACAGTAATATAGCTTGAAGTACCTTCTTCATTTGTAAATTTGACTAATATATTTTTAATTTGATTATTAACAATTTGATAATAATCAATTGTAAAATTAAGATCTATTACAATTCCATCTAATTTATTTATTTCGTATGTTATTTTAGGTAGATTCTCACTGCTATATAAAATATAAATTGTATAAGTTGATGATTTGTTGCCACATATGTCATAAGTGTCAATTGTGTATGTGCCTTCTTCTGTTAGATTTAGTCCATCATCTATAACATAATAGGATATTGTAGAACTATCTAAAGCTTTATAAGATACTCTAATAATATTGTGTTCAGGATATTCACCATTAACCTTTAAGACAATAGGCATAGATGCGTATAAAGTATTTGTGTTATTTAATTCTTTAGTATATTGAGTATTTCCAAATACTGAATAATTTAATGCAGTCTTATTTAAAACAACCGTATAAAATGTCTCATTTCCTGCAATATCTACTTCTTTAATGTAATTAGTTCCAGATGTAATTGTAGCTTTATTAGTTTGTCTTTGCCAAGAAGAGCCGTTCTTTGAAGTATATATTATAGTTGTTGATTCAGCTTTAGATAGCGTATATTCTGATTCTTTTATATAGAACGTGTCATAATATAAGTTATTATTATAAGCTTCTTTTATATTACTATCATTATTAAAATATCTATAATAATCGGATATTGAACCTGCTATATAACTATCCATTGCTTTTTTAAAATTTGAATAGCTGAAATATACTAAAATTTTACTAGCATTAGTAGGACTTTTGTAAATGTATACATCATCACCAATTGATATAGTAGATAAATTTTCATAATCATAATATTCTGATACATTACCATATTTATCTGATGCAAAAATTGTTTGACCTGTATAAATTATTTTTTCATAAGTATTTACTTCTCTTATTCTTGCGTAATCTTCTGCTTCTTCATATGTTTTAAATGAATAATAATCTGATATAGAATAATTTTGGTTATTGTATGAATAGCTATAGGTATTATACCAATGATTTATCCATGAAAAATTTTGAGATAATAAATTATTATAATTTTTATCATCTTTAGTTTTGTCAATCACTATAGTATATGATGATGAATTATTATAAGCATCTATTAATAATAAATTATAGATTCCTTCATCATATTGATTTGGATCAATATTAAATTTATTTCTATATTCATCAGAACCATTTAATACTGCAGTAGCTTGTGTATCAGTCCAAGATACTTCTAACACTGTCGATGCATTTAAGTAATAAATATTATTAAGCTTTTGAAAATAGCCTTCAAATGTTGCTTCTGGAATAGATGATTTTATATCCAATATATAAGTTGTATAATTACCGGCTAAATCTTTAATTACAATTTCATATTCTCCATCACTTAAATCAGATACATTTATATTAAAATTATTGTTATAAGTTACATTATTAAAAGTTATAGACGCATCATCTTCCCATGACACATTTACTATTGATGAAGAATTAGCTTTATATACATTTGAAGATGTGGATGTATATCCAGTTATAACTGCTTCTGGTGCTACTGTATCTACATAGAATGTATATGTTTTCTCGTTACCTGCAGTATCTTTTAGATATAGTTCATATTTACCATCAGATGAGGTATTGTATTTTTTATTAGAATTTGAAAAATTAAAAATTATTTCACCATTAAGTTTTAAATATGAATCAGCTGATATAGATAAGTCATCAACTATAGCACTAATATTATAAGAATAATACTTATTATTATCAAAATTAACTGTTGGTGCTAAATTATCCATATAAATAGTTGTATATAAAATATTACCTGCAAGATCATATGTTGTAATTGCTACTTCACCATAATAATCACTTGTTTTAATAGTATAAGCGTTATTGTTTAATTCTACTTGCTCATTATTAATTAGTACTTTTAAAATGCCACTTGATGCATCTGAAAAAGTAATTTTTTTATCTTGGTTGTAATAACTACCTGGAATCACTCCTGATATGACAGGATTAGTCTTATCTATTATTACTTTCTTTTCTGTTTTGTTGCCTGCAAAATCATATACAGTAAATAAATAAGCTCCCTCTTCAGAAAAAACTTGATTATTATCACATTCTATAGTTTCACCATTATAAGTGACATATCCTGGTGTAGTAGCTAATAACACTGCATCTGAATATGAAATTGTAATGTTTGAATTAGTATATGCATTATTAGCTAAAGATGTACCATTTGATTTTATATTAATAATTGGAGAAACTGTATCAATAATCAAGGTTGCTTCACTTGAATTACCGGCT
>Ga0256407_10014314_pt1 | contig 10458 bp, 8 predicted proteins | sample RumenRJG_04DNA_FD_193489 | JGI IMG/M metagenome (GOLD analysis project Ga0256407, IMG submission 193489) | Bovine rumen microbial communities from Lethbridge, Alberta, Canada - RJG_04 | ecosystem: Host-associated > Mammals > Digestive system > Stomach > Rumen | place: Canada: Alberta | collected... | reverse complement strand
GCGCCGGCCGAGTGTGATGGAGCTTACAACGCCGGTTTCTACAAGGCGGACCTCGCACGCGGCGCGCTTGTCCGGGTCGGAGGGAAGCTTCCTGAAGATGCCGCAATGGTCAACACGAAGGTTGCTGCAGGCAAAGACAGGATGTACATTTACGCGGAAATTGACGAAAGTTATTATGATGATACCGGGGAAACTCCGGCAAGTGGAGCAGAATACAGCAAGACAGTTTCAGGTGGAGTGCTTTACCGCGTCGCCTATGATGGCGCTGAGAACAAGATCAGTTTCGAGGATCTGACGGGCACTCTCAATGAAACATTGGGGGATGGCCTGCGCACGGAATATGAGTACAAGATGAGAGCGGATGCACCGGGCGAGCACTTCGCGATCGCGGGTCTTGATACGGGCGTCGCGATCATCGGATCTTCCGTAAACGGCGAAGATGTGCATATCATCTACGATACCGACGAGAAGGCTGTGCTTTACGACAGAGCTACTTGCTATCACAAGGCTTTTGATCCGATCGCAGTTTCCGACGGCAGAAGGCTTTACGTGATCGGTTACAATGGAACAGAGCCGGATGTGATGTACTTCCGGTCTCAGGAGATTACGCCGCAGGCAGCAGCGAACGAAAGCGGCGCGCCCGAAGGAGCCGGCGGCAGCGTCAGCGGCGGTGGAATGGATTCCACGGTCATTGGCGGAGTGACGATCGGACTGTTTGCGGTGCTGGTCATCATACTTTCGGTTTCGCGGAGGAAGAACAGAGCAGGGGAGTGATCTGAGGACCCTGAAATGAACAGGTCAGGGAAGAGAATTACGGTTCATAACAGAAAGAGCAGGCGGAAAGGACACCGGCACTTTGTTAAAAAGTGTATTTAATGGTTGTTTTTTCCGCCTGTTTACAGTAAGATACTATTTGTCGAATGAAAATCATATGACATGGGGGCGTAGCTCAGTTGGGAGAGCGCGACACTGGCAGTGTTGAGGTCATGGGTTCAAGTCCCACCGTCTCCAGTTTTTGCGAAAAATGAAGTTCGAAAAATGCCTTATTTAAAGGCTTTTTCGGGCTTCGTCTTTTTTTGGAGATGCCGGGTGACTCCAAGGTGACTCTCAGGTGACTCGCCGAAGAAACAGATGACCTTGCAATTTGGATTTTCCTCTTCGAGCGGATCGAGCCGGAGTTCATCAATTTCACCCAGCATGCGGGATCTTTCTTTCATACGGTTGCGGTCTTTGATATAGACGTTTTTCGTAAAATTAATATTGGTATGGCCTATCTGATCAATGATCATCGCATCGTCAACGTCAGCTGCATTTAGAATAGACGCATAGGTCTTCCGGAACTTGTGAGGGGGCCTGTACGGGATATTCAGCTCAGCACAGATCGTTCTCAGATGCCGCCTTACCTGGCTGGCCCGGACACGATTCCCAACGTAACGTTTTTTAAACCGTCCCGGTTCCTGTTTGAACAGATATCCTCCGCCGGTCTTTTCCGCGATTTCCTTGATTTCGCGGACCCATTCGAGAGCGCTATCGGGAATCGCCACACGTCTGATCCCTGCTTTTGTTTTAGCGCCTTCCCTGACTGTTTCCATCTGCTTCCCTGTAGCATCTGCCTGGGTTTCGGTCCGGCGTACGAGGATGTAACGTTCTTCCAGGTTTATATCCTCCGCAAACAAAGCAGTACATTCGCCGATGCGCTCGCCCGTATTCATTGACAGCAGGATACAGCGGGTATAGGGATCCGGATTTGAAAGGCAGTATGACTTCAAGAGCTTATATTCATCAGGATAATATACTTCCTCTTCCGTAGTGGATGTCGTATGACGGAATCCGTTTACGTCGGTACGAACATGCGAAATTACATCATCCGCTGTGTATGTGATCAAGTCCTCATCTTCTGCACGATTTAAGATCCCCTTCACTATGTATTTTATCCGCCCCAGCTCTTTCGCTGTGATCCTTTTATTAGGGTCTTCTTCTGTCGGGCTGCCTGCGTCATAAATATCCTGAAGGAAACGGGTCCATTCTTTCCGGGTGATCTTTTCAATTGATTTCTTATTGATAGCTGCATTTTTAATATACTTGTCGCATGTCTTGCGATATCTAAGAGCGGTTGAGCCTAAGATCATCCCGCGGGCGAGTTTTGCCATATTCCATTCTGTGAAGACGTCTTCCGGCTTTTTGCATTCGGACTCCTCCTTTTTTTCTTCCTTTCCTTTTGAATCTTTATGATCTCGTTCTCAACATCTTCCCGATTCTTTCTTTTGATCCTCCTTCCGTCGGGGAGACGGCAATACCATCTTCCGCCGCTTTCAAAGATTTTGTATTCATAGGAATCTAATAAGTTCATTCGTTCACACTCCTCGTATTGAGTGCGAATGCTGCCAAAATCTATTATGCCTGCAGCAAAAGCGTAATTCAATATTTCGGAGTCTATAGTAAAATGATCGGTCATTTTCACCTCGGTGGGAAGGATGAAAGAAAGGTTGGCGTATCAAAGCTCAAAATAAAAACCTACAGTTCCGGCATAGCCATTGAAGGTTTAACCGGTTCCTGTAGGTTTGAGGTCTATTCGTTCTTTCGTCTGCTAGTAGTTTTGCGGCCTTTTTGTTCAGCTGATTGTACTGAAGTCCTTATGATTTCTTTAACTGCCTCATAAGGAGTGGGGTCTTTCGTGCCGCATATGTCCCTGAGACAAAGCAGTTCATGAGCTGCTTTGTGGTTCGTCCGCTGTCTGTATCTGTTCTTCATTGCTTTAATTATCAAGGCATGCTAAGTAAGCATTTTGTGATTACGACGACATCCGTTGGACGGGAAACGCCGGGTTCTCAGAACAGCTATACCTTGTTCATCAGAACCACCTATTCAGCCAAGAGAGAATGAAAGCACAAAATACAATCACATATATGTGCTTTTAATTGTTTTGATTGTAAATCAACTACAAGCGTATGTCAAGAAAAATAATCACATTAAATAATCACATATACGTTATTATTAATTGTGAGCATGCTTTATGGTTTATTCTTTTTGAAAAGAAATGGTTGTGTTATTATATTTATTAGGCTTTGTTTTTTTAAATGGAATACTGTGAGAAAACTATTTTAGTAGTTTTATTTCACGAGGTAGTTTTGTAATATACAGCGTTTGGATTGGAGAGCATTATGGATGAATCTGTTAAAGCCATAAAAGGCCCTGATGATGAGCATACTCCTGAAGAAACCGTTGATAAAACGATAGAACCGGATGCTCTTCGGATCATAAGTCAGAATTGTTCTATGGAGTATATTAAGCGATTAAGAGAATCGCCTGATACAGACATATTCAGTACTGCTTATCGCGTGGGGAGCAGGATTCGACTTATACGTAAAGCAAAAGGCCTGACACAGGCAGAGTTGGGCGAAAAAGTGGGTCTTACTGCGGACCGGGTACAAAAATACGAGAATGGAATAAGAAAACCAAAACCTGAGCTGATTCAGGAATTTGCAACAGCATTAGGGGTAAACAGAAAAGCATTGGAAGATCCCATTACATCGGATCCGGTAGGTGCCCTGTTTGCATTATTTGAAATGGAGCTGCTGTATAACCTTAAAGTAGAGCGGTCGCCCGATAATAACAGTACTGTTTTGACATTTGGTCATGGTGTCTCTCCTCAATTGGATGCGTTTCTGGCTGAATGGGAGAAAGCATATAAACACTTTAATGAAAAGATTAATCTTGCTTCATCTGAGAGGGAAGCAAAAGATATTGTTAATTCCTATACGAAGTGGAAATACTCTGTATCACAGGAGTCCGTTGGTGAAATGTCAAAGCAGAGTCAGAGGGAATTATTAAAAAAACAGATAGAACTGCTTAACCAGGAGTTAGAAATACTTGGGGAAGAATAAAGAGCACAGATTTATACTGTAAATTCATATAGCAGCGAACGCTGGTAACAGGCAGCGTTTTGTGAGGTTCCTTTACTGTGAGGAGCCTCTTTTTTTGTGTGATCAACATTTTCTGATAAGCAATCGGCCGATAAAGTGTGAAGAACAGAGACCGAATATGATTTGGAAATACAAAAATTCCGGTGTTATATCCAAAAGGACAACTCAAGCGGCAAAAAATGCACGATTTTCGAGAAATTCCGATATATCTATTGTGGGCGGGGAAATTAGATAACAAGATGCTCCCTACGAAAGGTTGGATAACATGGAAAATCGACATGATAATGATGATTTCAAGAACATGGACAACAACGGTGCTGTTTCAGTGAAAGAGAATGCAGGCTTTGCCGCGAATATTATGTTTGCAATAAGGGAGAGCAATTGGTTGCAACCGACGGGACATAATGTTTCGTGCGATCGTATCTACCATGCATTTCTCAGCATTAACGCAAACGAGAAAGGCAGCCGCAATGCCATACAAATGTATGCGCTTGTGGTTGAGAACATTACGGTAACGGCTTGTAATGCGGTAATGCTGCGGGGGATTGATATTAGGGTTAACAGACAGGATCTCCTCGGAGATATTCAAATGGCAGGATCTGCCGGGGGTGTTGATTATTACTATATTGCGGTCCCGGAAGAACCGGAAATGATAGAGGCGGCTGAATCGGCAGTACGACCGGAGTGGGGGATCATGACAGTCGATCAATCAGGCAATGTCAAGGTAATCAAGGAACCTGCCCGACTGAAGATCATCCGTCGCGAGGATGCTCTGTCTAATATCATTATCAAATTATTGGGGGACAGCGTCTTATTTATCGAATAATATCGCTGTATTATTTGGCATGGCAATTCTGGCGGCCGGATTTATCTTTGGAGCACAGGTATAGATGTATCCTCCGAGCCAATAGCCATGTATCTCAACCCTTTCATTAACACACTTATCATTCATACACTTCGTAGGAAAGGTGCCGGAACCATAATGCTCCGGCACCTTACTTCAAAAAAATCATCACTTGTTTACTTATAAAAAAACCATTCCGCTATATCCCTTATGAAAACAGAAAAAACGGAGTGTCAGAACAGGGAAACACATGGAAATTAGATCGAACAGGGCAAGGGAAGCTCAGTTCAGGTCACGTATTAATTGTCTTCCGGAGCGAGTCTGAGCCGCTCCTTCAGATAATAGCGAATAAGCGAAACAGATCAGAATCCTGCGTCCGTACCGGGCGGGGAACAACGGCAAGCAGCGTTTTCTGCTTAACGGCACCGCTCAGCCGGATCGTGGCGGCGTCCGCTCCGACGATATAAGGGGCCGAAAAAATCCGATGTACGACCAGCGCGCGCCGCAGAGCGCTATATGCCCGTCAGGGCGACCCTAACGTGACAGTCCAAGGACGACATACCCAGTCTAAAACACGGGTGGGGGCATCTTAACATGTAATAGGCGGAAAAAGCATTGAAGAAAGAGAGGAAGAACTATGCCCAGAAAAAGGGAAAGCTTTAAGTATGCGCTCAATAAGCGGGCATTTCGAAATACAAAAAACGACAAAAATGACAACACAGAGACCACGTATAAGCGAGGCATTGATCAATTCGTTCAGTGGGCAAAAAAGCGAGGGTGCAAAACGGCGGAGGAAGTCACGAAGGAACTTATCCAGGAATATGAAGAGTATCTGGAAGGACATCCGAAGTCCTATCAACCGTCGACAATTCACACATTCCTGACACCGGTCTGCGTTGCCGCAGGCGTGTCGATGGACGAGATCAGAAAACCGAAAAGGACAGCGGGAAGAATCGTCCGCAGCCGAGATAACGATACTGATGAAAATAACCGCAAGAATTCGCAGGGACTCAAAGAGGAATGCAGTCCCAAATACGCGAGGGTCGTGTCGTTTCAAAAGGCGGTTGGCATCCGTCGGGCGGAACTTGCGGATTTATTGGGGATGGACCTGATCTACACGGGCGAAGACCGGTCTGTTCTTGTCCGGCAGGGTAAAGGGGGAAAAACGCAGTTGCAGCGTATTCTTCCGCAGGATGTTGATAAAGTCCGTGAGATCTTTGCCGGCATTGAAGACATGGAAAAAGTATTCAGTAAAGAGGAGCTCAATAACAAGATCGATTTTCATGGTATGCGGGCAGAAAACGCCAGAAGATGCTACGTATACTATGCGGAAAAGATCGAAGCAGAGCCGGGATTTGCAGAAGAAATGAGGCGCAAGCTGATGAACCGCTGGCTTGACGGACATGAAAGGTTTCGTAAAACGAATCCTGATGCCTGGCTGCGGCAGAAGAAGCTTTTCGAGCGGGAAATTGACGACCGCCCCTATAGGCTTCGCGGAGACAATCTGACCAAGGCGCTGGCATCCGGATCGCCGAAGGAATATAACCGCCTGGCGCTGATGTGCGTGTCTGTGATGCATCTGGCGCACTGGAGGCTTGATGTGACCGTGACGAATTACATTGTGAAGTAGCCGCACTTGCGGCCGAATTATAAGCATCTATCAGAAAAGGAGGAAGAGATAATGAGATTTGATACTGATAACATCGACTTGTTGCCTTTTAGCAGTGACACACACCTGATGCAGCACCTTGGCTATCTTTTTCGCACAGACAGAGCTCAGAAGTGGACGAACAGGCATACTGACCAGAATCGTATTATTATGAATGATTCGCTTTATGCAGTCGGTTCGACTCTGGAGAGCAGAAAAGCTACGGAAAAGATGATGAGGGACCTTATCCGGGAGCTTAAGACGGACTACAAGCACCTGTATATGTGCAGGATCGAGTGTCCCGATGATAGAGTGTATTACTTCGATGATTCGCTGTTCAGAGAAGCATCGGATATCATTCGGGGGCTTGATGAAGATCTTGCTAAGCTTGACAAGAAGATTCTGTTTGCGGTTACCCATGAGGATCAGACAAGAGAATTCCTGCATTTTCATCTTTTGATCTTTGAAGAGCGGTAGGTAATTATTTCTGTTTACGTTTTTGAATATTGATGGTTGCTGAAACGCTGCTGAAATCCCCTGTGATTACTACTATATGTAGTATGACAGGGGATTTTGTTTTATCCGTTTTCTCGCCCAACCTGCGTAATCGACCTTAAATATAGAAGAATTCTGTCTCATAGGCGTCGGTATTGCTGTATAATTATAGTTGCGTTTTTATATCAAAAAATAGACAGGTATTATATGAATAGTAATCAAAGAGGCTACAGTGCAGGTGCCGTCAAGCACGCATTCTGGTTTATGGAATTCCGTAAGGTGGTTACTCTCAGAGAAGAGGGAAAAGCCTGGGAAGAAATAAAGAAGACGAACGAAGAGGAGAACCTGTTCGGTGCGCCAACCCCTGCACGGGCAAAGCAGATTTGGAATACTGTATCAGCGAGAGTAAAGGCGTTGGACGGTAGTTTCTATCCCATTTTTGCAGATAGTGATCTGGCTTCTCAGAAGCTGTTCGCGCTTGTAGCAACTATGTCTAATGACATGTTGTTCGCGGAGTTTGTGTATGAGATCATCCGCGAGAAGATGATCATCGGAATCAACGAGTATTCACCCAGCGATATCCGCCTGTTCTTCAAGCATAAGCAGGAACAGAGTGAGAAAGCTGCTGGATGGACGGACCAGACATTGGAAAGACTTGGACAGAGTTATCGGAACTTCCTATATGAAGCCGGTATGACAGATAATGGCAGAGAGATCAGAAAGATCCTCAAACCGATATTGGATCCGGAAATGGAGAGATGGCTTGAGGATCAGCATATGGATTACTGCCTCAAAGCACTGAAAGGGGTGAGATGATGGCATCAATACAGAAAAGACTGGATGAGATGGAAGCCGCGATCAAAAAGCCTTCTTTCAGGCAGAGCAGCGGCAGGGCGAACGAAGTCAATTACTGGGTGTTCGACTATCCGCCGGAATACGAGCTGGAAGTGCGTGAGCGGGTGGAGTACCTGAAGAAAAAGAATCAGAAAGGTGTTGACGGATTTGAGCTGGTTGTTTTCGATCTGTACGACATCATCATGGACTATCTGGAGAAAGAAGACTTCCTTGAGCAGTGCTACAGGTTCGAAAAGAGGCGCGGACTGGACAGGATCACGAAGGCAGTAAACAGTGCCATGAAGATCAACGATGACGACAGCTATATCGTGCAGTATATCAGGGATCATACGCCGGAAAACGCCGTTGTGTTTCTGACGGGGATCGGGAAGTGCTATCCGATCCTCCGCTCGCATAAGGTGTTGAACAACCTTCATCAGGCGTTTGTGAGAGTGCCGGTGGTCATGTTCTTTCCCGGCACATATGACGAACAGGAGCTCGTCCTGTTCAATGAGATCAAAGATGACAATTATTACAGAGCGTTCAGGCTCGTAAAGTAAAATTGAACGGGGAACTGTCCCCCGTTCAAAAAATGGAGGAAAACCATGCAGCTCAAGGACATGTTCGTAAAGCCAATCGACCGTGATATTCAGGGCGTCATAATAGTGGGACAGGGCGAAGAGACCAACGTTGCCCAGGAGCTGGAAGAATACGTTGTTACAAAGGAGCTGCAGAAGCATTTCGCAGATTTCTTCGCTGCCTACAAGAAGGGAATTCTCGGCACGACCCCGAAGATGGGCGTATGGATCTCCGGTTTCTTCGGCAGCGGTAAATCTCACTTCCTTAAGATCCTTTCTTACCTTCTGGAGAACCGGAAGGTCGGCGACCGCACGGCTCTGGATTATTTCACAGAGGACAAGAAGATCACGGATCCGATGGTGCTGGCGGATATCCGGCTCGCAGCCGAGACGCCGTCCGACGTGGTCCTTTTCAATATTGATTCCAAGAGCGATACCGGCAGCAAGCAGAACAAGGACGCCATCGTCAACGTTTTCCTTCGCGTGTTCAATGAGATGCAGGGATACTGCGGCGCCCTGCCGCACCTGGCGGATCTGGAGCAGCAGCTCACTGAAGCCGGACGGATGAAAGAGTTCGAAGAGGCTTTTGAGAACGAGTATGGCAAGTCCTGGAAGGAGAACCGTCATAAATTCGACTTCATCCAGGATACCGTTGTCGATGTTCTGACGGACATGGACTTCATGAGCGAACATGCAGCGCGCAACTGGTGCGAGAAGGCAGCGGAGCCGTATCAGATCAGCATTGAGGATTTTGCCAAAAGAGTGAAAGCCTACATCGATTCCAAGGGCAAGAACCATCACGTGGTATTTCTCGTTGACGAGATCGGGCAGTATATCGGCGAGGACTCCAAACTGATGCTCAACCTGCAGACGGTAACGGAAGAGCTGGGTAAGGAGTGCAAGGGCAAGGCGTGGGTCATCGTGACCAGCCAGCAGGACATCGATTCCATCACGAAAGTGAAGGGAAATGACTTCTCCAAGATCCAGGGTCGATTCGATACCAGGCTGTCTCTGTCTTCGGCGAACGTGGATGCGGTCATTAAGAAGAGGATCCTCGACAAGACCGATACGGCAGCGCAGACGCTGCGCCTTCTGTATGAGCAGAAAGCGACGATCATCAAGAACCTGATCGTCTTTAATGACGGCGTGGAGAAGAAGCTCTATTCCGGAGCAAAGGACTTTACGGAAGTATACCCTTTTATTCCGTACCAGTTTAACCTGCTTGCCAGTGTTTTGACATCCATCCGTACGCACGGTGCTTCCGGCAAACATCTGTCGGAAGGTGAGCGTTCCATGCTGGCGCTGTTTAAAGAGTCGGCCGCAAGACTGAAAAATGAAGAGATGGGCGTCATTGTACCGTTCCATCTGTTTTATGATGCACTGGAGAATTTCCTGGACCATAGTCACAGGGGTGTGATCCTGCGCGCCTATGACAATACGAAGATCAATCCCGAACATAAAGAGAGCGGCGTCTTTGTCGTTGACGTGCTCAAGACATTGTTCATGATCAAGTATATCTTGGAAATCGAGGCGAATGTGGACAATATCACCAGCCTCATGATCAGCAATATCGACGATGACCGCATTGAGCTGAAGGGCAGGGTGGAAGATGCCCTCAAGGTACTGCAACAGCAGATGCTGGTGCAGAAGAACGGAAGCATATATGTTTTCCTGACGGATGAGGAACAGGAGATCAACCGCGAGATCGACAGCCAGAATGTCGAGATGGCGGAGGTAATCAACAAAGTGTCCGAGATGATCTATGAGGATATCTTCAAGGACAAGTATTACCGCTACCCGGCTTTCAACGGGCGGTACGCTTTCTATTTCAACCAAATGGTGGATGACAGGCTGTATAAGGCTAATCAGAGATATGATATCGGGCTCCGTATTTTGACACCGTGGTATGAGGGCGGGAACGATGATACGACCCTGCGCATGATGTCCGGCCAGGGCAAAGAAGTGCTCGTGGTTCTTCCGAACGACGCTGCCTTCCTAGAGGAGATCCGGGTCTATCTCAAAATAGAGAAATTCCTGCGGTTGAACACCTCTGTACAGCTGACCAAGTATGAGACCATCAAAGAGGCGAAACGCGTGGAGATGCGCGAGCGCAGCGCCAATGCCAAGGTATATTTG
>Ga0256407_10014313_pt1 | contig 10458 bp, 9 predicted proteins | sample RumenRJG_04DNA_FD_193489 | JGI IMG/M metagenome (GOLD analysis project Ga0256407, IMG submission 193489) | Bovine rumen microbial communities from Lethbridge, Alberta, Canada - RJG_04 | ecosystem: Host-associated > Mammals > Digestive system > Stomach > Rumen | place: Canada: Alberta | collected... | reverse complement strand
GCTGATCATCTCCATCACGCTGTTCAGTGGCTTGGTGATTACCGTATTCCTCATGGCAAAATGGGCTGAGGTTTCACTGAATTGGCTACTCACCAAGCAGTGGACCGTCTTGGTATGGGCTGTGATAGCCGCCTTGGGATTGGTGATTCCCATCACGTGGCTACAGGAGCAGATGCCCGAGTTGCCCAACTGGATTGAAGACGATTTGCAAATGCTAATGAGTTCCTATTGGGGTTATCTTGCCATCGGCCTGTTGGCTCCGTTGGCAGAGGAGGTAGTGTTCCGTGGAGCCGTCTTACGTTCGTTGCTCACCCAGATGAAGCCCTGGACGGCAATAGCTATTTCAGCCCTGCTGTTCTCGATTGTACACATGAATCCTGCCCAGATGCCCTTTGCCTTCCTTGCCGGTATTCTGCTGGGATGGATGTATTGGCGCACAGGTTCCATCCTGCCTGGTATGGCTTACCATTGGGCCAACAACTCGATAGCCTACATCATCCTCCGCACTTATCCCGATCCGGAATTCAAACTCATTGATATCTTCCAAGGTTCCCAAACACATGTCTATATGGCTGTGTTCTTTTCGCTGCTCATCTTTGCACCTGCGCTCTATCAGCTGCAGTTGAGAATGAAAAGAAGTGAAAAGTGAAAAGTGAAAAGTGAAAAGTGAAGTGTGAAGAGTGAAACAACAAAATTATGGCGGGCTGCTCGTCAACCTATGACTGGCAGCCCGCCCTTCGTTAGTATGTTATGAAAAATTTGAGAGAACAGAAACTTCACAGTTTCTTACTTGTTTTAACTAAACATGAAAATTATTATAGAGAAAGCATAGAAAAAATTCTCGCTAATCCTTTGCCACTGTTTCCGGCATAGCCTTCGCAGTGTCGGCAGGCATTTCTGAGATATTCTCTGCCTGCATAGGGGTAACATCAGCAGAATCGACAGCGAAGGAATAGCTGTTGGCATACTCGACCCGAGGGTCGTTCCAACTGGCATCCCAAGGACGCTGCAGGGCTCCACCTATGGTAAGGATGATAGCCACCACTGCTGCTGCCTTGAAGAGAGGCATCAGTCGCTGCTTGAGCGAAATCTCGCGAGCCTTGACAGTTGCCTGAGGCTCTTCCTCTTCTATCATAGACAGGATGCGTGCATCGAAATCTTCGCCCAGATGATGAGCGCCAATCTCCTCTGACTCATAGTTGAAGAGTGCACGGTATTTTTCCAGTTCAGCAGGAATCTCCTTCTGACTGAAGAATGCACGCAGAATACCTTCTTCTTCGAGGGAGGTCTCTGCTGCCCAATAGCGCTCCAGGAGTTGTTCGATGTACTTATAATCCATTTTCTTTGTGTGGGGAATTTTTGTCCCCTCTATCATAAAAGACGAATGGGAAAAACAAAAGTTACAGGAAAACGAAAATTTTTTTATTTATCTACTCTACTAAACTTTTCCTTAATGGTTTGACGGGCTCGGAAGATATTGACTTTCACCTGTTCTTCCGAAATGTCGAGTATCGCGGCTATGTCCTTATAGCTCTTCCCTTCAATATCACGAAGCTGCATACAACTGCGCTGTTTCTCAGGCAGTTGGTTGATGAGTTGGCGCACCAATCGGATGCGGTCGCGCTGTACGGCCTGTTCCTCGGGATTGGCATGATGGCTATCGTCAGAGGGTTCTTTCTCCGTTTCAATCGAGAGAGTCTGGTTGCCCATATATCGCGTCTTGTCAACGGCCAGGTTATGACAGACGGTCAGACAGAAACTTTCGATATTATCTATCGCATCCCAGTTATTGCGCCTGTTCCACACCTTTATCATCGTTTCCTGTACAACATCCTCCGCATCAGCAGGATTGAGGGTGATGCGGAGTGCCAATCTGAAAAGTTTGTCTTTCATCGGCAGGATATCGTTTCGGAAACTTACCATGCGGCTTTACTTGATGACTGTGCCGTGCTGGCCGTCGATAGCAGTAGCGAGGGTAATGATAACTCTGCCCACACCTGCATCAACAGCTTTCAGGGCGTTTTCTATCTTTGGCAACATACCACCCGAGATGGTGCCGTCGGCCTTATAGCGTTCAAAATCGTCGCGGGTAATCACAGGAATCACCGACTCGTCGTCGTCAGGATTGCTGAGCACACCCTTCTTCTCAAAACTGAAAATCAGCGTCACATCATAATCCTTAGCCAAGCCCTTTGCCGTCTCGGAGGCAATGGTATCGGCATTGGTGTTGAGGATATGCCCCTCGCCATCGTGCGTCAGAGGAGCCATCACGGGAGTAATGCCTGCCTCTATCAGATGCCCTAATGTCTGATGTGCCACATCATCAACATCACCTACGAATCCATAGTCAACACCATCCTTCAGGGGGCGCTTATGACTGCGTATCACATCTGCATCAGCACCTGTCAGTCCGAGGGCATTCACACCGTTCGCCTGCAGTCGTGCTACCAAATTCTTGTTGACCAAGCCGCCATAGACCATTGTCACCACCTCCAGCATATCGGCATCCGTGATGCGGCGTCCGCCCACCATCTGCGTCTCAATGCCTAACTTAGCAGCCACCTGGGTAGCCCTGCGACCTCCACCATGCACAAGCACCTTACGTCCCTCGATAGCACTGAAGTCCTTGAGCAGTTGCTCCAGTTGAGCGTCGTCCTCCACAACGGCTCCGCCCACTTTTACTATTGTCAGTTTTTCTTTCATCGTTTCGAGATTACGTTATTCCAGATAAGTGTAACCATAAAGGCCTGAACGATAGTTAGACAGGAATTCCTTGCCCTCCTCAAGCGTAATCTTGCCTTGTTTCACACTCTTGGCTACCCATATCTCCAACTGGCGCACCAATTTCTTGGGTTCATACTGCACATAGTCGAGCACCTCTGCCACCGTCTCACCGTCGATAATCTGGTCGATGTGGTAACCTCCGTCCTTGACAGAGATATGTACAGCAGTGGTGTCGCCAAACAGATTGTGCATATCGCCCAGAATTTCCTGATAGGCACCCACGAGGAACACACCCAGATAGTATTTATCGTTCTTGCGAAGTGCATGAACAGGCAGCGAGTGGGAATTGTGGCGATTCGTCACAAAGTTGGCAATCTTGCCATCCGAGTCGCAAGTAATGTCCTGAATGGTGGCATTGCGCGTTGGGCGCTCGTCGAGTCGCTGGATAGGCATGATGGGGAACAACTGGTCGATGGCCCATGAGTCAGGCAGGCTCTGGAACAGCGAGAAGTTGCAGAAATACTTATCAGCCAACAACTTGTCAATATTCATCAGTTCCTCGGGAATATGCTTGAGACTCTTTGCCAAAGCGTGAATCTCGTGACAAACGCTCCAATACATGGCCTCCACCTCAGCACGCGTCTTCAAATCGACAATACCATGCGTAAACAAATCGAGCACCTCTTCACGAATCTGCTCAGCATCGTGCCAGTCTTCCAGCACATTGCGAGGCGAGAGGTTGTCCCATATCTCGTACAGGTCCTTCACCAACTGATGACTGTTCTCGTCGGGTTCGAACTCCTCAGGCATCTCAGGCAGAGAGGCAGTCTCCAGAACGTCAATCACCAATACCGAATGGTGGGCAGCCAACGAACGCCCGCTCTCCGTAATCAGGTTAGGATGAGGAATACCATTCTTATTGGCCATATCAACGAAAGTATAAATACAGTCGTTGACATACTCCTGAATGCTGTAGTTCACCGAACTCTCAGAACTGGGCGAACGTGTGCCGTCGTAGTCAACACCGAGTCCACCGCCACAATCCACAAAATCAACGTTATAACCCATTTTGTGGAGCTGCACATAGAACTGTGAAGCCTCGCGCAAGGCAGTCTGAATGCGTCGTATCTTCGTAATCTGCGAACCGATGTGGAAGTGAATCAGTCGCAGACAGTCGCGCATATCCTTTTTGTCGAGCAAATCGAGCGCTTCCAGCAATTCGGCACTGGTCAGTCCGAACTTAGAGGCATCGCCCCCACTCTCTTCCCACTTACCACTACCACTGGAGGCCAATTTGATGCGGATGCCGATATTGGGGCGCACACCCAGTTTCTTAGCCTCGCGAGCTATCAGTTCCAATTCGTTAGGTTTCTCCACCACAATGAATATCTGCTTGCCCATCTTCTGTGCCAGCAGTGCCAATTCGATGTACGACTGGTCCTTGTAGCCATTACAGATAATGATAGAGTCGCTCTGACACTGAACGGCAATCACTGCGTGCAACTCTGGTTTCGAACCAGCCTCAACACCCAGATTAAACTTACGTCCGTGCGAGATAATCTCCTCAACCACAGGTTGCATCTGATTGACCTTGATGGGATAGACCACATAGTTCTCACCCTTGTAGTCGTATTCCTTAGAAGCCTTCTTGAAACAGCTCCACGTCTTCTCGATACGGTTGTCGAGGATATCGGGGAAACGCAATAACACCGGAGACTGGACATCACGCAGTGACAGTTCGTCCATCACCTCACGGATATCAATTTCCGTACCATCCTTACAAGGTGTCACATAGACGTTACCCTTGTTGTTGATACCAAAGTAACTGGTTCCCCAGCCATTGATGTTGTAGAGCTCCTTAGAGTCTTCAATCGTCCATTTCTTCATGATTGTTCTTGTGGGTTAAAGATTTAACAGCTCGCGTAGGGCATCTACGCTCAGTTTAATTTTCTCAAAGCTGTCCATCAGACTGACGTCGAGCGTATAGCGTGCCTTGGTGTAGAATTCCTCGCGCTTGCCCACCTGTTCAGTGATGAAATTTATCAGTTCCTCAGGACTTTTTCCTTTTATCAGCGGGCGCTCCACCTTGCCCATCAGCAGGTGTTTATACAGCACCTCGGGTGTGGCCTTCAGATAGCACACATCGCCCTGACCGTTCAGATAGTCAATATTGTCAAAGAAACAAGGAGTGCCGCCTCCGCAACTGATGATGACGTCCTCGAACTCAGCCACCTCATGCAGCATGTTGTATTCTATCTTGCGGAAGCCCTCTTCGCCACGCTCAGCGAAAATCTGCGCTACCGTCTTGTGCATTCTGCTCTCGATATACCAGTCGAGGTCGTAGAACATCATGCCCGTCTCCTTCGAGAGAGCCTTGCCCACGGTGGTCTTCCCTGAGCCCATGTAGCCTATAAGGATGATGCGACGCATTATTTCCTCTGTTTGTCAATGATAGCCATACACTCGTCGAACGACAACTCAGCAGCACGCTGGTGAACGTTCTTAGGCAGGCGATAGTTCTTGCCGTCGTAAGCCAGATAGGGACCGTAGCGACCATCTATCACTTCCAACTTAGCATCTTCCTCGAAAGTCTTCAAATGGCGCTTCTCCTCCTGCTGGCGCTTCTCGTTGATGAAAGCCACAGCCTCGTCGAGGGTGATGGCCATCGGGTCAACCGTCTTAGGCAGGGAAGTGTATTTCTTCTTATGCAGGATGTAAGGACCGAAGCGACCAGTACCAATGACCACGTCAGCTCCTTCGAGCGTACCGACGGTGCGAGGCAGTTTGAAGAGTTCCAAAGCCTCCTCCAGCGTCAGCGTCTCCATGCTGAGTTCACTGGGCAGCTGGGCAAACTGTGGCTTGACACTGTCTTCAGCAGAACCAATCTGCACGACGGGACCGAAGCGGCCTATCTTGGCAAATACGGGACGACCGCTCTTGGGGTCCTTACCCAGTTCGCGCTCACCGGCCTTATGTTCCTGACGGGCATTCAGCGTCTTGTCCACTACAGGTTCAAAGCTCTTGTAGAATCCCTTCATCATACTCGTCCATTTCTCTTTGCCCTCGGCAATCTTATCGAAGTCGTGCTCCACCTTGGCAGTGAAGTTATAGTCCATGATTTCCTTAAAGTTATCCATCAGGAAGTCATTGACCACGATACCGATATCTGTAGGCAGCAGTTTTCCCTTATCCGAGCCGACCATTTCCTTGCGAACCGACTGCTTGATTTGCTTGCCCTTCAGCGAGTCGATGGTGTAAGTGCGCTCCTCACCCTTCTTGTCACCTTTATGCACGTAGTCACGCTGCTGGATGGTGGAAATGGTGGGGGCATAGGTTGAAGGGCGACCGATACCCAGTTCCTCCAACTTGTGCACCAGCGAAGCCTCAGTATAGCGAACAGGTCCCTGGCTGAAGCGCTCGGTAGCCAGAATCTCACGACGAGTGAGTTCCTGACCTTTCTTCAACGGAGGCAGGATATGACCTAATTCCTCGTCCTGCTGGGCGTCATCATCATACGACTCACGATACACCTTGATGAAACCGTCGAATTTCACCACCTCGCCTTGAGCCACAAACTGCTCGTTGATGCCGCTGACAGAGATGTTGACGGTGGTCTTCTCAATCTCGGCATCAGCCATCTGACTGGCTGCAGTACGTTTCCAGATCAGGTCGTAGAGTTTCTTCTCCTGAGCCGTACCCTCTATCTCCGTCTGCTCCATATAAGTGGGGCGAATAGCCTCGTGCGCCTCCTGTGCACCCTTGGAATTGGTGCGATACTGGCGCGACTTGCAATATTCTTCGCCATAAAGTTTCTTGATTTCCTCCTTGCTGGCATTGATGCAGAGCGCAGAGAGGTTGACAGAGTCAGTACGCATATAAGTAATGCGTCCGTTCTCATACAGGTGCTGGGCAACCATCATCGTCTGGCTGACGGTGAATCCCAATTTGCGGGCAGCCTCCTGCTGGAGTGTTGATGTAGTGAAGGGAGGTGCCGGTGTGCGCTTTAGCGGTTTCTTGCTGACACTCTCCACCGTGAAGGTAGCCTCCTTGCACTGTTCCAGGAACTGCTCCACCTCCTCGTGGGTCTTGAAGCGCGTACCCAGCAGGGCTCTTACTTCCGACTGTGAGCCGTCGGCATTGGTAATGGCGAAAATACCGTTCACACTATAGAACGATTCGCTCTTGAAATTCTGAATCTCACGTTCACGTTCAACAATCAGGCGCACAGCCACACTCTGAACGCGACCGGCTGAAAGCGCTGGTTTTACCTTACGCCAAAGAACAGGTGACAGTTTGAATCCCACCAAGCGGTCGAGCACACGGCGAGCCTGCTGTGCGTTCACCAGATTCATGTCCAGGTGACGTGGATGTTCAATAGCCTCCAAGATGGCAGGCTTGGTAATTTCGTGGAAGACGATGCGATTGGTCTTTTCCTCGTCGAGTCCCAACACCTCACACAGATGCCACGAGATAGCCTCTCCTTCACGGTCTTCATCGGATGCGAGCCAAACCTTCTCAGCCTTCTTGGCACTTGACTTGAGTTCCTTCACCAGTTTTTCCTTTTCCTCAGGAATCTCATATTCGGGTTCGAGCGTCTGAATATCGATGCTCATTTCCTTCTTCTTCAGGTCGCGGATGTGTCCGTAGCTGGACATCACCTTGAAGTCGTTACCTAAAAATTTCTCGATTGTCTTTGCCTTGGCTGGCGACTCTACAATCACTAAGTTCTTTTGCATATTCTCGATAAATAATAGTTTCGGGCTGCAAAAGTATGGAAAAAGTTTGGTTACACCTTATATATATAGAAGAATTTTGCTTTTCTTAACATTTGGAGGCCAAAAATCGTTCTACCGAATGCCGAATACTGAGAAGTCCGAACTCTTCCGGACGCACCTTGTCGAGGGCAATCCAGATGCATTCGGCAGCATCATCGGAAGCTTTTACGACAACATCGTCATCCACGTGCACCAGATAGTCCATGTCGATGGTGTGTACACCCAGTCCGCTATACTGGTAGATGTTCGGACTGGAAAAGAGGTATTCCAACTTCCCGACCTCCAGTCCTGTCTCTTCCTGAATCTCCCTTCTCATCCCCTCCTCAGCCGTTTCATACATATCCACGAAACCGCCAGGCAGGTCGAGCGTACCTTTTGCCGGGTCCTTGGCTCTGCGCACCACCAGCAGTTCACCCTTGCCGTTCATGATAAAGGCAGCTGTGGCAGCACAGGGATTGGCGAAATAGACGAAGCCACAGTCCTGGCACTGCTTGCTCTTGAAACTATGAATCACAAAATGCTTACTGCCGCAAATCGGGCAGTAAGCAAATTTCTCCAAGGGATGTTCCATTACCAATTGTCTGTTCTGAAGGGGAACAGCGGCATGTTACCACCGTTCTTCACATTACCAATCTGGAAATTCTTGAAACAATAGCGAACGGCAACGGGTTTCTTCACCTTCGGCGAGTGCACGATGATGGCCTCGCCCCAATAGCCTCCGCCCGGTTGCCAGAAGTGCTTAGCCTCAGCAGGATAGAACACCTTGTCTTCGCCGGCTATCTCAAAACCTTGCATCTTGTCGAAGGGAGCATCACACCAGTAGTTGTCCTGCGTATGGATAAAGATGGTGTCGTTCTTAATGGTCATATCCTTATACGACGAACTCTTATACTGAATGGTCTCGAAGCCATAGTCGCGATTCAGGGCAGTGAAAGCCAGACGCTCGCCTACCGGCTGCTTCTGAGTGGGGTGAATCTGGTTGATTTCGTTCGGATAAACCAAGTCATTGGTAGAAACCAGCGAACTGTTGGGGATAATCTGACTGGCCTTGAACTGCTGTTCACGCAACTTGGCACCACTGATGCCGTCGATGCCGTCGCCATAGACATAAGGTGCAATCTCAACGAAATAGAAAGGAATCTCGCCCAGTCCGAACTGCGAGCGCCACTGTTCTACGAGCAACTTCATGCGCTGAGAGTACTGGTCGCCCGGATCACCCACATTCGAACAACCCTGATAGTAGATGATACCCTTCACGGTAGCTTTCAGGATGGGATTGAACGTTCCGTTGCCCCACAGCAGCGAACGGTGGTAGTCCCACTGCGCCCATTTCTTGCAGATAGCGACAGAGTCGGTGGGGTCGTTGGTATATTTCTCCAAGTTCTCCTTGGTCAGCCAGCTTTCCACGCGCGAGCCACCCTTGTTGGCCTCGATGATACCAACGGGGATGCCCAGGGTGCGACTCAGCAGACGGGCAAAGAAATAACCCGTGGCAGAAAATTCGCCCACCGTCTTAGGCGAGCAGACGCGCCATTCTGCCTGTGCGTCGTTCAGCGGTTTGCTGCTCATCACACTGGGAATCTTGATGCTGCGCACGCCCTTTGAGTTGATAGCATCCAGCACATGATGGTTATAACCCTTCACCGGACACATGCCGAAACCCTTGACGGGCATCTCCATGTTCGACTGTCCTGCGCACACCCATACCTCGCCCGCGAGTACATTATTAATAGTAACAGCACCTTCACCGTCGTCGAACGTGATGCTCAACGGGGTGTAAGAAGCCTTGGGCGATTTCACCGTCAACAGGAACTGGCCGTCCTTGCCGACTTTCGCGGTGCTCTTCTGCTGGCTCCACGAGGTAGTTGCCGTGACGGTACTGTTGGGTTTTGCCCACCCCCAGAGCCGAACGTCCGTTTGCTGTTGAATCACCATGTTGTCGCCAACCAAATGCGACAACTTCACTTTTGCCTGTGCCCCCCAAGCAAGGGTTGCAACGACTGCCAATGTTAGAATTCGTTTGAACATGTTTAAAGTTTTTAGTCGTAAATTTCTTGCAAAGATACAAAAAATCATTATCTTTGCAAGCAACAAAACGAAAAAATAATGAAAATGCTGAAAACTCTATTCGCTTGTGCCCTGTTTCTGATACCTTCTATGGCAATGGCACAACAAGGTTTGGAAATGGATTTATGGCCCACTTCGCCTAAGACGTCCAATGGCGACCCTAACGATCAGGCAAAGGTGACTGTATTCCTGCCCGAGAAGAAAAAAGCCACTGGGCGCGCCATCTTGATTTGTCCCGGTGGGGGTTACCATCACCTGGCTTTCGAGAAGGAGGGAACACTGTGGGCTCCCTATTTCAATGCCCAGGGCATAGCCGTCATTGTCTTGAAGTATAGGATGCCCCATGGGGTTTCCAACGTGCCCCGGGAGGATGCCGAGGAGGCCATGCGCCTCATCCGCAGGATGTCGGAGGCTTGGAACATCAATACCAGCGACGTAGGCATCATGGGCTTTTCGGCAGGCGGACATCTGGCTTCCACCATTGCCACCCATTCCAAGGGCGACGCAGCCCCCAATTTCCAGATACTGTTCTATCCCGTCATTACGATGGAGGCCGGTGTGACGCATCAGGGCTCTCGCGAGAACCTGTTGGGCAAGAAACCCAAGCGCAAGTTGCTGAACGAGTATTGCAACGAACAGCATGTAACTGCCGCCACCCCTCGTGCCTTTATCATTCTGGCACACAACGACAAGTCGGTGTCGCCCCTGAACAGTATCACCTACTACGAAGAACTGTGTCACCACAAGGTGCCCACCTCCCTGCACATCTATCCTGAGGGCGGACACGGTTTCGGCATTCTGGAGTCGTTTCCCAACCACTACGAGCTGATGACGGAACTGCGTGAGTGGTTGCGCAGTTTCTAAGGCCTGTCAGGCACACATTTTCGGATTT
>Ga0256407_10014312_pt1 | contig 10459 bp, 13 predicted proteins | sample RumenRJG_04DNA_FD_193489 | JGI IMG/M metagenome (GOLD analysis project Ga0256407, IMG submission 193489) | Bovine rumen microbial communities from Lethbridge, Alberta, Canada - RJG_04 | ecosystem: Host-associated > Mammals > Digestive system > Stomach > Rumen | place: Canada: Alberta... | reverse complement strand
AATGCGTCCTAGGTAGGTTCTGTCAAGGATGCCGAACACAAAAAAATGCCAGCAGATTGCTGGTCTGCCGGCACGAAATAATTTTCATTATTTAATTTGTCCACTTGACGGGGCGCGGTTCAAAGCGGGGTGCTTATTGCTTACAACGGGTTCATACCGACATGTCACATCAAAGCTCGTTCCGTCGTCTTTAGTTTGAATCGTCTTTCGTTTCAGTCGTCCTTCGTGAGGACTTTCTTCTGCCAGGATTTCTTGCCGCATTCCGGACACTTCATGTAATGGGTGCGGCCGATGTGCAGGCTATTGAAGAAAGTGCCTGTGCCGACAGTCTGTTCGTGACCACAATGTGCGCACTTGTAGTAGCCTGCTTTCCGCTCCACTTCGCCGGCATAAAACAGACCGCCGAGAGCTGCGATCAGAGCCACGACGAACTCCACGGTCGGCGGTTGGCGGTTCCAACCGACCATGTTTTCCAAACGGCCCTCTCTGATGAGGCTGATAACGCCCATCAGAAAGACCGCGGCCGACATGGCGCCGATCACGTTGGTCATCCTCAGAAGCTGACGGTTGGCCGCTTCTTCTTTTTTCTTCATTTCCAGAAGATTCTCTTCTGCTTTCTTATTGTAGTTTTCCATGTGTTCTAACCTCTCTCCCGTAAATAACTCATTGATGGTGATGTCCAGGATGTCGCACAGTTCCTGCATAATGGAAGCGTCCGGCAGAGACAGACCCCGCTCCCACTTGGAAACGGCACGGTCCGTGATGCCGAGGAGCTCTCCCAGCTGGAACTGGGTCAGTCCTTTTTCTTTTCTGCATTGGGCGATGAACCGCCCGGTCTTCATTTGATCCATAAAAGGCCCTCCTTTCACCAACATCGTAGTATGCGGAGAGAGAAAGTTACACATACCGCTGGTTGAGTCTACTGTTTATATTATAAATAAAAAGCATTAAAAAAACATATTTAGAAGACGGGCAGGCAAGCACTAAAACAAGCCAGGCAAGCGGCGCAGCAGGGCAGCCAAACTATGGTGCGCTGCAGGCAAAAGTAATGAAGCCAGTCTTACACTAATCTTTCAAAATATTTCGAAACGATAACAAAACAGAAACAATTCAAAAAAGTAGTTGACTTTGCGCAAACTGGGTGATATCATCTAGGCGTAGTAAGTCAGATAGTACAGCAAAGACGCTACACAAGCTTTGGATATTCACATTTTTTTGGAGGTAAGCAACATGAACAAACGGATCCCCTTTATCGTAGCCTTCGTAATGGTCATCTCCATCGCCATGACCTTCTTCATGATGGGCGGCTGCGGAACCAACAAAGAATTCACGGACGAAGATGCCATCCGCACCACGGCGGAAACCACTGTCATCTCCCCGTACGAAAAGGCGATGGATGACTACAACGACATCATCAGCAAGCTCGACAAGGGCAGCGCTTATGCCTTCGCTGACATGGCAGAAGACCAGGACGCTCTCCTCGTCACCGACGCTCCCATCACCTTCGACGGTAAGGTCGAGGCTGCCAAAGCCACGGTCTATGCGAAAGACAAGAACGGCAAGGTCAAGGAAATGGGCACCATCAAGAGCACCACGACTTCCATGCCCCTCGTCGCTTATGAGCACGCCGTCTACTTCGGCTCTCACCACGCCATGAGCAAAGCTTCCGTCAACACCGAAAAGGGCAAGCTCGACGTCGAGTCCGCCAAGTCCAACGGTGACGAAAAAGACACCGCCAACAAGGCATACAACCTCCTCTTCGACGACTACGGCGAAGGAACCGTCATCGAGTTCACCGCCATTCAATAAAACACCACTTTCTCCTATTTCTCATACTCCTTTCACAAAAACGCAGGAATACCTCGTCCCCACAAAAGTGCGGCCGGGGTCTTCTTGTGTTATACTTTAGAAGAATTCTCTGGAAGGGAGGCGATGTACCACGGCAACTCTGGCCACCTGGCTCTACGCGTTATCGGGCAACTACCTGCTTCTGGTCCTGGTCTTCACGGTCCTGTTCCCCATCGCCATCCTGGCACTGGGACTCGTCATGGAGCTCTTCGCCCAGGCCATCACCACGGTCATTGCGTTTGTGACAGGCCCGCTCATCGCCTTCGGCATCCGGACCTATGCCACCTACATCGGCACGGTCATCCACGAGCTGTCCCATGCCACGTTCGCGTTCTTCACCGGGGCGAAGGTCAACAAGATCACCCTCATCCCCCACGGTACCACCCTCGGCAGCGTGGAGTACACGCCCCGGGGCAATAAGTTCGTGAAGGGCATCCAGCAGAGCCTCAGCGCAATCGCGCCCACTCTGGTCGGCACGGCGCTCCTCTACCTCATGTTCTCCCAGGTGCACCCGCTCCTGACGGAGGCCTGGCACTACGTGCTCTTTTACTACCTCGCGCTCAGCATCCTGTTCCACATGGACCTGAGCCTCCAGGACCTGCGCAACTTCTTTTCGGGCATCCTGCCCTTCCTCGGGCTCACGTTCCTGTGCATGCTTCTCTTTTTCGGTGTCCTCGGCACCGATACCGTCCAGGAATTCGCGCTGAAACTGATGCAGCAGTACGGCGCGCCGGCCATTGCTCTGACACCTGTTGAAGGTTTTTTAACCTTTTTTAAGGATTCGGTCGTATGATAAGTACGTAATCGGAGAACAAGTACTCCGTTATGTAACCCCTTTTTGTACCATCGAAAGGAGAGAGTTTATGGGATTCGTAGCAACCATCATCGTCGGTGTGCTGGCCGGCTGGCTGGCGGAAAAAGTCATGAAAGTGGACATGCCCACCTGGCAGAACCTGCTCCTCGGCCTTTGCGGCTCGGCGCTCGGTTCCATCGTCCTGGGACTTGTCGGCATGGACAAACCCTCCGGTATGATCTCCGGCATCGCGGTCGCGTTCGTATTCGCCTGTCTCATCGTCTGGGCCGTCAACAAGATCCGCGCCCGCAAGTAACACCCGCATAAAAACAAACAACAGCCGTCCTCGAGGAGAGGGCGGCTGTTCTCGTATATCGATCAGTCTTTCGCTTTATGCAGCTTGTTCGCGGTCCGGATGGCTTTCCGGCCGAGGAGCTCGGTGTACTTCGCGGCAATGACACCATTCACAAACGGCACGTTCCGGGTCACTTTGGCGATCGACTTTCCAAGCTTCACATCCACTCTGGAATCGTCGACCTTCTCCAGCATGGCGGCGGTCTCCTCGTCGTCGAGGACGAAAGCCTTCGCCACGTTCCGGTACATGGACTCCTGGATGGGCTCCAGGAACTCTTTGCTCTCCCGCCGCGTCGGCAGGATCGTGACGGTCAGGGCGCTGCGTTTGGCCGCCATCACGAACTTCTCGGCGGCGTCCCGGCGCATCTTGTACGACATGTTCTTCATGACGTTCAGGTTGATGGCCTGCGCGTCCGGAATGAGTTCCGCGGTCTTCTCTTTCAGTTCGTCGATGCCGTATGCCTCGACGGAGTACTCATCGTTGATCTTCAGTTCTCTCGCCACGACGGACACGACCGCCTTGACGTTCAGTTTCTTTTTCCGGCGGTACCGTTTCATGACTTTGGCGTACATCGCCTCGTTGTCCTCAATGGCGGCGGTGGCGTAAGACTTGGTGAAGACGACCACGATGGGCACGCCCTCCCAGAGTTTCGAAATGCGGTACAGGTAGTCGAGGGACTCCTTCGAGACCCGCTTCGACTGGGCGTCGATGCAGAACCAGATGACGTGGATGAGTTTCGTCATGTCCTTCCGGGTGAGGCCCTCTTCGGACCAGCCGGACAGCTCCCGTTTCACCTTTTCCTGCTTGACGATGCTGTACTCGAGGCCGGCGGTGTCGATGAGCCGGAACGGAAGGTCTTTCCGCTCGTAGAGCTTCATCTTTTTCGTGACGGCGGCGCCGTCTCCGACCTTTGCTTTCTCTTCCCCGAGCACCGCGTTGATGAGAGTGCTCTTGCCGGCGCCGGACGCGCCGAGGACCAGGACATTGACTTTCTGGTCATCGATGACCGGCCGCTCCACGAATTCGAGACTCTTCAGGGTCTGGCGATCGGCGACGAACTCGCCGGCCTTCCCGACTTTGGATGCGATTCGGTCGTAGTTTCTCTTAGCCATTGGGGTGTATGCTCCTGTCTAACAAAATATTCTTCCCTATTCTACCACAAGAAACAGCCGCCCTCAATTGAGGACGGCTGTTTTCGTGTGAGAGTTTATTTAGGAGAAATAGTTGTTATTCCTGGTTGCTTACCACATCGGTTTTCTGTCGAGGTTCTTGCCGACCATGTAGTCCTTCTTCGGGAGCTTGGCAAGAGTGACGAAGTAATTGATGCAGCCGATGATGGCGACAACACCAAATGCATAGTACCAGGGCTCACGGAAGCAGGGAGCCAGGTTGTACCACATGTTGGTAACGGGCATGAAGGTGTTGATGGTGCCGAGCAGCATGAAGATGCCGAGCAGCAGGGAGTGACCGCGACGGTTGCCGGCCTTGGAGGCATTGAATGCCGGGAAGATGGCGGCGATGAAGTTCGTAGTCATGGTCAGGAAGAAGACGCAGGGGTCACGAAGTGCGACGGTCAGCGTGTAGAACAGGAAGATGCCGAAGGCATAGCCGATGAGGCCGCGGGCCCAGGCCTGTCCTGTGGTCACCAGTTTTCCGCCGGTGTAGACGCCGAAGACCTCATTGCGCTCTTCCTCATTCTTGATCGTTGAATATAACGTAAACAGTTCGATGCCGATGAAGACGATACATCCCGCCCACATGACCTTGAAGGCCCAGAAGTCGATGATGTTGAACCATTTGTTGAAGAACAGAACGAACGTGAAGTCATGGCCGATGTACCATGCGTGCATGAAGAACCACCAGGGGTTCTTTTTCTCGGAGACGTGCAGGTACACAACAGAGAAGTACTGCAGGAACCCGACGACCCAGACGAGGATACACGCAATGCTGACGGCTTTTGCATTGGTTTGGCATGAGTATACGATATCCTGGATAGTATACATAAGTGCCCTCCTTTTCTTTTCTCAATCAATACGAACTGCCTCTCACAACAGTTTCACTACATGTATTATAATACATGTATGTAAATTTTTCTTCAAGGGGTCAAAACCGCCAAAAAATGTGCTATACTTTTGGCAGAACCTACAGGGAGGTGGTCCCTTTGGCAAGACCCAGGAATGAAGAATTGTATAACACCATCAAAAACGAGGCGTACCGGCAGCTCCTGTCGAACGGGTATACCGACACCACATACCAGTCCATCGCCACAGCCTGCGGGGTCACCCGGGCCGCGGTACAGAACTACTTCGCGAGCAAACCGGACCTCGCCCTTACCTTCTTTGGCGATCTGCTGACCGTCATCAACGAGACCATCCAGAAAAAACGCATCCACGAAGAGAACGAGTTCGACACCATGTTCTGCATCGGTCAGAGCTTCTTCTCGTTCCTCATGCAGGACGCCGGCAGCCGCAAGCTCCTGTTCGAGCTGACGAACAGTCGGGAGATCACGAGCGAAGTCCTGAACTTCGAGTACCAGTGGGGCATCCGGTTCATCCGGACGGAACGCACCGTGACGGAGGAGAAGTTCGAAAACGACGTCATCGCCTACATGGGAGGTTTCTACGAACTTCTCTATACGTTCCTGAAGGAAGACAAGCCCTTCGACCTCCCCACCCAGCTCGGCCGGGTCATCCGCGCCATCATGAACGACCACGGGTACAGCTACGACGACGCGAAAGCCTTCGTCGTCTCCCACGCCATGACACCGGAGGAACTGTCCCCCATTCTGGCAGCCATCAAAAAGCGCCTGGCCCTCTAAGAACAAAACGAAAAGCCGCCCTCGAATGAGGACGGCTGTTTTCGTGTGTGAGAGTTTGTATCGAGAGATTATGAAAGTATCAGGAGTTGCGTTACGCAGCTTTGATGTCGGTTTGCCAGTCTTCAACGTAGAAGATCTCGCCGCCATTGGCAAGGAATTCTTCCTTGGTCGGAAGTTTCCAGGCGGAGTAGCAGAACTCGATGGCAGTGGCGATGCAGAAGACACCGAGGATGTACCATGCGGGCTGGTGCAGGCCGGGGATGATGGATGCGAAGAAGCCAACGCCCTTCGGCATGAAGTTGAAGATGGTACCGGTGAGAGTGGCGACAGCGAGCATCCGGGTACCGGACATTCTGTAGCGGCGTTCTTTGGTGTTGAAACGGCACATAAGAGCGAGCGTGCAGTTGGTGGAGGTCATCAGGAAGAAGCAGCAGGGATCGCCGATGAGCTTCCGAATGACAGCGAACAGCATGGCGCCCATGATGTAACCGGCAATGCCGAGGACCCAGGCGTTCTTCATCGGGACCTTACGGCCGTTGAAGTACTTGCCCCAGTTCCAGTTCTTCTCATACTTCACAGCGTAGTACAGGGAGACGAACTCGATGAGGACGAAGATCATGCAGCCGATGTTCAGGACCTTGAAGAGCCAGAAGCCGATCTCTTTCCACCACATGTTGAACAGCAGAGAGAACGTGATGTCATGTCCGAAGTACCAGCAGTGCTGCCAGAAGTAGAACGGGCATTCTTTGTTCTTGATCTGCATGTACATGCTGGTCAGGTACTGCCAGAAACCAAAGCCGTAAGTCACGAAGGCAGCAATGACAAAGAAATTCGGGTTGACGTTTACGAGTGCCATCAATTCTTGTATGGTATACATTATTCTTTCCTCCTTTTTCTCAAATCATGTTTCCACACAAGGCTTTTGCCACCCTCATCATAGGGCGATTTGCCTCTTCCGCTCCACACCACAAAACCACCTTCTGAGCATTTTTGCTCACATTGTGGAATTAATGAGCAATTATTGCTATAATCGGAGCAGATCATTTTCAGGAGGCGTTCTTATGGAGGACCGGCGAATCGCCAAAACAAAAGCCGCTTTACGGGAAGCGTTCGTCACTTTACTTCGAACGAGACCACTCAACGACATCACTGTTGCTGAGCTTTGTCGTGTTGCAAACATCGACCGACGAACGTTTTACAACCATTATGAAAATGTCAATGAGATCATCGATGAGATCGACAGAATCGCCGAGGAGATACTGACCAACGCGGTGCGCGACATCCCGATCAGTTCGAAAGCATTCTTCGATCAATTCACGAAGATCATGCTGACCAACATGGATTACTACGAGGTCATTGTCCGGGAGGACCGCAGTTTTGCGGCGCTGGAGGCCAGGTGTAAAATAATGCTTCGCAATGCTTTACTGGAATACTACACACCTCGCTCAAAAGTCGATCCATTGCGCCTCGAATACATGGCAGAATACTGTGCTTCAGGTATCATGAGCATCTATACACATTGGATCCGCCACGGAAGAACACTTCCCGTTGAAGAGCTGAGCCAGCTCGCATTCGACTTCACCATCGTCGACTGGGATGAATTCATGCAGATCCCGACAAAATGAAGACAGCCGCCCTCAAATGAGGACGGCTGTTGTTTCATTTGTTGGCGATTTACTCCTTTGCCGCAGCACGGGCGTCGGCTTTCGCTTTTCCCTCTTCCACCAGTTCGGGGTCCGGTGGTAGCAGCAGCTTCTGGGCGATGAAGAACACGATGGTCTGGACGATACCGCACGGGATGAGCAGGATGAGTCTGGCCAGCGAATGCATCCATTCCCAGGGGGCGCGGATGATCAGTGGGTACAGAGCGCCCTGCATCCAGGTCGCGAACACGATGGTCAGGACCATGATGACGAAGTACAGGACAAAGTGCCAGCGCGGAGCCGAGGACTTGAACGTGTATTTCTTGTTCATGATGTAAACGAAGATGTTCGCGATGATGTTTGCGAGGAAGAACGGCAGCACATAGCCCCAGGTCACTGTCCCGTTGATGATATACTTGGCAGCATCGGCAGCGCCGGAAGCCGTGTTCGTATCGAACAGCGTCGGCTCGTTATAGAGGAAGTCGAGCCACTTCGGAAGGGTCGCCGTGAGGCCGTCGAAAAACACCGGGAAGATGTACTGCAGCACCGCCTGGATGATGCCGCCGAGGCCACCGACCCCGATGAACTTCACGAGCTGCCACAGCGTCAGCAAAGGCCCGGAAAGGCCGGCGAGTTTTTGACCAACAGTTTGTTTCTCTTCCATGGGATCCCCTCCTGTAAGTACAACATAGTTCTTTTTTATTCTACCACAAGAAACAGCCGCCCTCAATTGAGGTCGTTTTTTTACGTTGAGACGAGCGGCAAAATGTGTTAAACTGTCACTTAACAGAAATGAGGTGAGCGCATGAAGATCAGCGGCGCTATTTTCGACCTGGACGACACTCTGACTTATTCCGAGCACATCTGGGAAGGCATTCCCCAGATGTTCCTGAAGCGACACGGAAAAGTCGCGGAGGAGGACATCGACCGGAAGATCATCAACCTGAACACAGCGCAGATCGGTGAGTATTTCAAAGAGCACTATTTCCAGGACTCGAAGCGCACGGCAAAGAGCATCGTCACCGAGTTCGGCATCATGGGCGCACCCTACTACCTCTTCAAAGTACCGCTCATGCCCGGAACGAAGAAGCTCGTGAAACAGCTTTACAAGCAGGGCGTCACTATGACCATCCTCACTGCCAACGAGAGGCACCTCGTGAGAGCGGCCCTGCGCCGCCTCGGCATCCTGAAGTACTTCGACTCCATCCGCTGCGGCTCCGACCCGGAGAACGCGAAGAGCAACCCGAAGTCCTTTGAGAACGCCCTCGCCGCCCTCGGAACTCCGAAAGAAGAGACGTTCGTCTTCGAGGACTCCCTCTACGCCATCGAGACCGCGACTGCGGCCGGCTTCAAGTGCATCGCCATGCAGAGCGCGAAGCACTCCCCCGAGACCATCGCGCGGTTCCACGAACTCTGCGAGTACGTGGTCACGGACTACACGGAACTCCTCGACATCCTGGAAGGCCCGAAGGCCTGAGTCCGTACATCGCCAAACGAATACACAAAAAGCCCGGCTCATCCGAGTCGGGCCATTTTTATTGTGTTTCGCGATTCACCGCAGGAACGTCAGTCCTCCACTTTCGGAGCGTCCTTGCCGGTGGTCTTGCGCCACTCTTTGTACTTGTCGATCTCGCCGTCGAGCAGCTTGTTGACCATCTTCAGAACAGCGGCATCGTCGATGAGACCGATGAGGCCGAAGCTGTCGGGGATGAGGTCGATGGGCGAAATGGTGTACAGCGCGCCAAAGAGAACGATGATGGCAGAGCGCTTGGAGATGTCTCTGTACTCCTTGTACATGTAGTCTCTGACAAGGAGGAGATAGATGCGTGCGGTCTCCAGCGTGTCAGCAATGCCGTCGAGTTTCCCGCCGGGGAACTTCTTCAGTATTCCTTCCGCTTTCTCGATGGTGTCGCTGATCTTCGCGTCGTCCTCGAGCAGGTCATAGACCTTGTTGTAAGCGACTTTCGCGATGGCGGTGACCTTGGCGATATCTTTCAGTGATGGCATAACAGTTCCTCCTAGAATGTTATTGGTTAAAGTGTCTGGTTACAGTATATCACAAATATTATTTCACTTCACCCGTGACCACGTTGAAGGTGGTGCCGGCGAATTCATAAGAGCCTGTGTAAGTGAAGTCGACCTTGCCGTCTTTCACATACCAGCTGCCGTACTGGTTCTGGGCAATGCCGGTGTAGTCGGTCGGCTGGCCGTTCTCGTAGACGCCCCAGACGCCGTTCACCTGCGTGACTTCGGTGTCGTTCATCGCGTAATCTTCCTGGCTGTCGACGACGTCCTGGGTGGCGCTCTTCAGCTGGTCGATGTAATTCGTGAAGTCGATGTTCTGAAGCTCCTTCACCTGCTCGTTGATGGCGTTCAGCGAAGCCGGGCGTTTCGGGGCCTCGAACTTGACCTTCTCCTTGACCACGTCGACAATGCTCTGCAGCTTCGAGGTCGTCGTGACGTCGGACACCGGTTTGCCGGACGACAGCACTTCCGTGGCTTTTTCCACGAGTTTGCCGGCCTCTTCGGTCTGCGCGGTGATGCGGGTCACCTGGTCGTTGAACACGCCGATGGCGTCTCTCAGTTCGTCGGGCATGGACTTGCAGCCGCTGAGCAGCGTGCAGAGCAGAGCCACCGCCATGACCAGCACGGTCAGTTTGCGTTTCATATTCATTTCCTCCGTTTTCTCCAGAAAGTGCGTCCGTCTCGAGCGCGCCATTTTCACTACTCCCCCATTTTACAATAGAAAACCGGAGAGCGCAAACTCTCCGGTTCCTTTTCATTTGTTAACTTTTCAGCAATTACTCGGCGATGTGCCCCTTCGCCTTGATGACGTCGATGACACCATCGACATACTTCTCGCAGATCTCCTCCGAGGGAGCCTCGACCATGACACGGATGACCGGCTCGGTGCCGCTCTCGCGGACCAGGATGCGGCCGGTGGTGCCAAGCTCTTCGCCGACTTTGGCGACAGCTGCCTGGACGTCGGGGTCATTCTGAGC
>Ga0256407_10014310_pt1 | contig 10460 bp, 8 predicted proteins | sample RumenRJG_04DNA_FD_193489 | JGI IMG/M metagenome (GOLD analysis project Ga0256407, IMG submission 193489) | Bovine rumen microbial communities from Lethbridge, Alberta, Canada - RJG_04 | ecosystem: Host-associated > Mammals > Digestive system > Stomach > Rumen | place: Canada: Alberta | collected... | reverse complement strand
CAATTGCAAAATACCCGGAACAATTCGGACATGTATACATTGGTCTTGTAAAAACAGGGGAAGATGCCGGTGAACTTGAAAAAACTCTTGACCGTCTGCTTGAACTTTTAAATAAACAGGCAAATATCAGAACAAAAGTAATCGGGACTCTTATGTATCCGGCATTCGTTATTCTTTTGGCGGTATTTATTGTTATAGTCATGCTTGTATTCGTATTCCCTGTATTTAAAGATATGTTTGACCAAATGGGGATGCAGTTGCCTTGGATTACCCGTGTGTTAATGGAAATGGGTATTGCCTTAAAGAAAAATTGGTACTTTATCCCTCTTGGTTTTGCTGCGGCAATTTTTGGTATAAATTTTCTTTTCAAATGGAAGCCGAGTAAGTGGAAAATTGATAAATATGTATTGAAAGTTCCTGTTTTGTCAAAACTTATACAGTTTTCAAATTTTGCAAACTTTATAGCCGTCATGCAGGTTGCTTATGATGCGGGTGTTCCGATTTTGGAATGTTTGTATCTTGCAAATATGACACTGACTAATCATACATTGGAAACCAGAGTCGAAGAAGCCACGGTCAAAATCCAACAAGGTCAGCATTTGTCTGCTGCGTTAAGGGCAACAAGAACAATGCCTAAAATGATTTTGTTTATGATTGCAACAGGGGAACAATCAGGTCGTTTGGGTGACATGCTTGGTCAAGCCGTAAGTTATATTGATAAGGCTCTTGATAATATTATTGATATGATGACAAAAATGATTGAGCCGATAATGCTTGTTGTAATCGGTACTATTGTACTTGTTTTGGCATCGGCATTGTATTTACCGTTGTTTGCTTCATATATGGGTATGTAATATGGCAAAAACTTATGTGATAACGGGTTCTACTTCGGGAATTGGCAAGGCTGTTTTAGAAAAGTTGTCCTCAGGTGGTGAAAATTTGATTTTTGCAGGGTATCGCAATGATAAAAAGTTACCTGCTGAAATTCCTGAAAATGTGCAATATTTTTATATTGATATGACAAATAAAAAATCCGTTATTGATGCCTGTAATAATATAAAAAAGCAGACAAATCATATCGATACATTGATAAATGTCGCAGGAAATGTTGTCGCAGGTCCGATAGAAAAAATAGATACAGACAGACTAAGAGAACAATTTGATGTTAATACCTTTTCCCATATTGAGTTAACTCAAAATCTTATAGATATTTTGCAAAATTCTAAAATAATTAATATAAGTTCAATGTCAAGTTTTGGAAATTTTCCGTTTATAAGCCCTTATTGTGCATCAAAACGAGCATTAGACATATTTTTTAACGCTCTTGAACTTGAAAATCATAAAAATATTAAGGTTGTTTCCGTAAAGCCAGGTGTTATCGCAACTCCTATCTGGGAAAAATCTGTTAATGCCAATCTTGAATATCTTGAAAATTGTAAAGGTTACGAAAAAGAACTTGATTTTGTAAAAAATAATGCGCTGAAAAATACTAAGAAAGGTTTGCCTGTTTCAAAAGTTGCGGATTTAATTGTTAAAATTGACGGGTTAAAAAATCCAAAATCTTCTTATACTGTAGGGAATGACGCAAAATTTGCCCAAATTATGTCTATTTTACCTCAGGGACTAATTAATAAAATTATAAAATTTGGAATGAAATACCGAATGGACTTGTGATATAATATTTTTGTTATGGAAGAAAAAGAAATTGATAAAATATACAACCTTATAAAAAAGGGTGAATATGTAAGAGCAAAAGAACTTTTGTCAGGTATAATTACCGAAAATGAAAAGGATGTAGATGCTTTAAAATTGGTTGCGTTGTGTGAAGTTAATGTAGAAAATTATGAAGACGCAAGAAAAATACTTGAAGATATTATCAAGTATAAACAGGATGATGCAATATGCTGGTATTATTTGGGTTGCTGTTATGATAATTTAGGGCAACTTATTGAGGCAAAACATGCGTATAATACCGTAATAAAACTTCGCCCCGAATATGTGGATGTATATAAAAGTATGGCAATAGTTCAGATTAAAGCGCAAGAACCTAAAAAAGCGTTAGAATATGTTGAACAAGGACTTAAATATGCCGATAAAGATGATTATGCATTTTATTATATAGCAGGAACTGCCTGTATGGCGGCACAGGATTTTGAAGGCAGTATAAAATATATCGAAAAAGCAATAGAATTGGACTCTGGGAATGTCCAGTTATATAACAATTTGGGTACGGCATATCTTACAACAGGTAAACTTGACCTTGCAAAAGAAACTTACGAAAAATCTATTAAACTTGAACCGACCGATTCACTTGCATATTTTAATATTGCATCAATTTTACAAATGCAGGATGAACACGAAAAAGCCTGCGAATACTTTGAAAAAGCACACGAACTTGAACCGGATGATGACAGTTATATTATAGCGTGGGCAATATCTGAGGTTAAAGCAAATAGAATACACGAAGCGATTGAACATTACAAGTATCTTTCCGCTGCATATCCGCAAAAAACGACTTACAAATTCAATCTTGCAAGTTGTCTGCAGATTATCGGAGAGTATGAAGCATCAATATCTATACTTATTCAGTTAAGTATGATGAGCCCAAAATCCGTTAATATTCTGAAAAAACTTGCATCAATTTATATTTTGACAGGACAGATTTCTAAAGCCAAAGAAATTTATGAAAGAATTATAAAACATGGCGGTACGGATTATATGCCGTATTATGAACTTTCAATGCTTTGTATAAAAACAGGTGATACGGACAGGGCAGAAAATATGCTCAAAAAAGTATGCAAACTTAAACCTGATTTTGCAAAAGCGCATAAGGATTTGGCAGTAATTTATCTGAATAAAAGACTTTTTGATTATGCAAAAGACGAATTTGAAAAGGCTTATGATATAGCAAGTGATGATTTCTCAATAGTTATTGAGTATGCAAATTATTTCCATGCAACTTCCGATTTTGAAAAGGCGGATGAAATGTATCAAAAGGCTCTCGAATTGAGACCTGAAGATGCAAATGCTCTTGCATTTTCCGCATTAAATAAAACTCATTTAAAACAAATTGATACGGCATTAGAACAAATTGTCAGTGCCATTAAAAAATCTCCCGCATCAGCATTTTTATTTTTTATTGCAGGCAGAATTTATTTTCTTTCTGATGATTTTGAACGCGCTAAGGATTATCTTATCAAGTCTTTTGAGATGGAACAAATGCCTGAAACACAAAATTTGCTCGCTCTTTGTTATTTTAATCTGAAAGATTTTAAACAGGCAAAAACTATTTTTAATAATATGCTTGAAAAATCGCCGCTCAATATCAATACTCTGTTAAATATTGCAAAATGTTGTATTGAGTTGAAAGAAATTGATAATGCACTTGAATATCTTGACAAAATTGTGGATACTTTCCCTGAATGTGAAGAAGCACAGGAACTTATAAGAGAGATTTCTTAAATATGATTACAAAATCAGAACTTGACAGTCTTGTTTTAAAATATGAAAACAAAGATTTTATAAAAGATGATCCTGTTCAGTTTATTCACAGATTTAAAAATAAAAAAGATGTGGAACTTGCAGGTTTTATTGCATCATTACTTGCCTATGGGAGTAGAGTTCAGTTTATAAAAAAACTTGATGATTTGTTTATCAATATTGCCCACAATGAACCGCTGAATTTTATATTAAATTTTGAACCGGAGTTGATAGGTGATTTTAATTATCGTTTTGGAAAACCCGTTGATTTTATTTCGATATTTAAAATTTTAAAAGAATTATACGACACGACTGATGGTCTTGAAGAACTTTTTAACTACGGGCGCCAACAGGGTAAAATGTTTGAAACTGTTGTTGATTATTTTTATGCAAGAGCGGATAAATCTGTCGGACAAGGATTTTACCACATGATACCAAACCCTCGTAATAACGGTGCAATGAAACGAATGTGTATGTATTTAAGGTGGATGGTCAGAAAATCAAGTGTTGATGTCGGTATATGGAAGTTTATGAAACCGTCGGAACTTTACATACCATTAGATGTTCATGTCGGTAGAATTTCACGACAAATGGGACTTTTGACCCGTAAGGCTAATGATTTTAAGGCAGTTGAAGAATTAACAGATAAATTGAGAGAATTTTGTCCTGATGATCCCGTAAAATATGATTTTGCAATGTTTGGTTACGGTGTGAACCATAAATAACATTATATGAAGTTCATTTCTTTTCTTTTGTTTGCGATGCAAAAAAAAGAAATAAGTAAGTTGGGCTTTCAGCCCAACAAAATAAATGTTGGGGTAGAAACCCCAACTTACGATTGTCGTGTCGCAAACAATGATTGCTCACTTCGTAAAGGTCTGTATACCCTCACCCGTTTTTCAAATGCTCATACTTCGCATTGAAAAACTACCCTCAGTTTCACTTCGTTCCACATACAGGCTCAGTCATCCTCACTTCGTTGCGGTGCTTCGCTTTGTATCCCAAGGGGATACAAAGTGAACCAACGAACTTGTGAGTTGCGTGAGCCTGTATGCCGTATGGCTGAGGGGTGGGGTGAGGGGTTAATGCGCGCCGTTGTCCTTAGGCGCGCTAAGAGATTTTTGTCCGTAAGGACAAAAACACATATTACTGCGTTAGCAGTCTTATGCCGCCGTTAGGCGGTATTGTAATCAGCGAAGTTTTCTTTTCTTTGGTTCATTTCTTTTCTTTTGCCTCGCAAACAAAAGAAAAGAAATGAACTTCATATAATGTTATTTACGGGAAGTTATAAAATTGCTCTATTTGAAATTTTGTTGTGTTTTTATTAAAATTTATTGATAGAGAGGATATTATGAAATATATTTTATTCGTTCTATACATATATTTAATAATTTATACTTTTTACATGTTTATTTTAGCCTGCAGAAATCTTAAAGATAAACTGTTTGCACTTGAGAAAAAATATTCTCTTTATGATTCGGTAAAGAACAATCTTGCGGTTATTATTTATGCACATAACAGCAAGGCAGGATTGGAAGAATTAATAAGCGAATTAAAGATGCAGGATTACCCTTTGGGAAGTTTTAAAGTATATGCCGTTCTTGATAATTGTAATGACGGCTCAGAAAAAATGTTTGAAAATGACCGATTTGTTCATGTTTTAAATATTCAGGATGTCGGAACTTTGGGGAAATCTCAGGCAATAACCATGCTTATAAACAGTATTAAAGATGATCCTGGTATAGATGCTTATGTTTTTATTGATGCAATAAGGCGTGTAGATTCTAATTTTCTAACACTTGCAAATGTTGCCATAAACAAAAATGATGCGGTAACAGGCGAAGTCAATATAAGCAGGGTAAATCTTGATATTGTTGATAAAATAAAAGCGGTTTATAAAAAATATATAGCAAACTTTTTCAAACAGGCAAGAACTTTGTGCGGGCTTGCAACGATTGTTGATTCAGGGTTGTTTGTAGTGAAAAAAGAAGTTATTGATGAATTTGAACAACTCAATTTTAAAGATATAAACAGTGAACTTGAATTTAGTCTTAAACTTACCGAAACAGGTCACAAATGCGTATATAACCCGAATATTCAGTCCTATGTTTACGGTCAGGACTGCACATTTAAAAATCCTCGTCTTACAAAGAAATTTGCGCTTATCAAAGATAATTATAAAAGGCTTCTAAGTCCGAATTTCCCGTTTATTGAACAAGTTTGTTCCTTACTTAATCCGAATTTTTGGCTTATAACATTATCCTATCTTGCAATAATTTTGTTTGCCGTTCATCATAAGTTTATTATAAGTCTGAATACGGTAATAATTTCTGCCGTGGTATTATTGGGTGTTTTCATTTTAAGTCTTGTAAACGCCAAAATGACTAAAAAAGAAATTGTTATGCTGATATTTCATCCTTTGTATTCAATTTGTCATATCATAAAGAATTTCCCGCCGGTGAGATATGTTCTTAAAAAGATTTGGTCAGGTTCAGATAAAGACGCGGATAAATTGACAATAGATGTTGCTGTAATAACAAAACTTGGCGAAAGACCGTGTAAACTTGAATTTATTTCAACCGAATCAGGACTTGCAAAAATAAGATTTATTTATAAAAACAAAAAATATACAACCGACTCGCATTTAGGAATGATTTATGCGCTTCAGCAATTAAAATCAAAGATGGATGATTATGGTTTAACATTAAAAATCTGCAGTTGTTGTGCAAAATTCCGCTCTCAGGTTGACGGTTCTGCTAATATGCTAAAGGGAAAATGTCATAATGAATATCCGAGCCCTTTAATGTCTGAACCTCCGACAACACTTATTTGGAACACCTGTAACTGTTTTGAGCCGGCGCAAATAAATAGTTTTATTGAGCAACTTGCACAGGAAGTCGCTGAAAATCAGGAACAAAACTAATATTTGCCCGAAGTGAATTTATAGGATATAATCGCTGTATGAGAAGATTGTTGAGCGTATTTTTAATAGTTTCAATTTTGGGTTTTAATACCGCATTAGCACAAGAGCCTTTAAGGGGCTCAGTCAGCGAAACAGGGAATTATCAGGAAGATTATTCAAAATTGTTTACCGGCAAAGTTGAAACGCTTGACCGTCATGATGTTATAAATATGACGGTTTCACAGGTGCTTGATTCTTCGGTTTCAATGGAAGGCGATGAATTTTTTGCCGAAGTAACATCAGATGTTTACGGCGATAAGGGAATAATTATCCCCAAAGGAACAAAGGCGCATGGGAAAATAGATTTGATAAAAGGTAACAAGCGTCTTGGCAGAATGGCATCTTTGGATTTGTCGTTTGATTATCTTATCACTCCTGACGGACGCGAAATTGAGATAGAAGGCAAAATGAGTACAAAACTCCATCCTGTTGCAGAAGCAGGAAAAATTGTTGCGCAGGATGTCGGTTATACGGTTGCAGGCGGTGCGGTCGGCAGTATGCTTGCTTTGCAATGGCTTGGTTTAGAGGCTGCTATTGCTTCTCAGGGTTATACAATTGCCGGCGGAGCCGCTATAGGCGGTGCGGTCGGGCTTGGTGCCGCGTTAATAAGAAAAGGCGGAGAAGTCCTGATTGCTCCCGGGGACCAGATAAAAGTCAAAATAAATACCTCTGTTGATTTGCCTGTATATAAAGAAGAAGCCCTGAAAAAAGAAGAAATTATTTATAAGGGTATAAATATAAATATAAATAATGTTAAACACGAAAAAGATCCTTTTGGGAATGCGAATACAATAACTTTATCTTTGTTGATATCAAATATGTCAACAGACAAGACTTTGTCAGGCTTTGATATGGCACTTGAAAATGATTACGGCGTAAAATTCAGTCCGTCAATTTTTGGCAATACGAAATTGATGTTCAGACAAATAAAGCCCGGTGACAGGGTTATTGCAGATGTTTCTTTTTCTGTTGATAATTTAAACAGAGATTTTTGGCTTGTATTTTTTGATCGCAGAACAGGTAACCCGATTACAAAAATATCGGTTGATAATGCCTACAAAAAAGTTTCAAAACGCACAAAAAAGAAAAATGAAAGAGTTCGCAATTCAAAAGCCAAAAAGAATTATAAAAAAGAAGATGATTTTATGCAGATGGATTTTTAGTATTAGATTTTATGACAAAAATTATCCCGAAGATTCCGATTACAAAAAGGATAACAGATACAACCTGTGCAACAGGAACAGAACCGATATTTAATGCACTGTCGATTCTTATTTTTTCTATAAAAAATCTTATTACCGCATAGATTGCCAGATATCCGAAAAATACAAGTCCTTTGTACTCTTTGTTTATTTTTTTATATAAAATTACAAGAATAATAAATGCCATAAAATCTAAAATACTTTCATATAAAAAAGCAGGATGGAACAGTTCGTATTGCGAAAATTGCGCAATTCGTTTTCCTTGCGGGATATATAGCCCCCAATTTTGATTTGCAACGGGGAATCCGTATGCTTCGGAGTTGAAATAATTACCCCATCTGCCGATTGCCTGACCTAAAAATGTCGAACACGCAACAGGGTCTATTACGCTAAAAAAATTCAGTCGATATTTTTTTACAATAAAAAGCATACTCAACATTCCGCCTATAATACCGCCGTGAATAGATAATCCGCCTTCTCTTATATCAAGCATTTCAATAGGATGAGCAAAATAGTATTGAGAATTTAAAATACAAAAATATAATCTTGCGCATACAATTCCGCAAATAATTATAAGCGGTGCGAATTCAAGAATAATATCTTTTTTCAACTCCGGATGTTTATTATTAAAAAGTCTGTTTGCGCAAACAAGGGCAAAAAACATACCGATAGCCATAATTATACCGTACCAATAAACCGATATGCCGAATAAATTAAATGCGATATCGTGCTGTGCAGGTATAATCACGCTTTTACTCCTGAGTTTGAGTGTCTTCTTTTGTGCCTGATAAATATTCTATCTGTTTTTCAACTTCGTCTTTATCATCTGCTTTGGGGTTAAGTTCCAGATATTTTTCATAGTTTATAACTGCGGCTTTTTTGTATTCGGCTACAAATTCCTGTTCTTTATCGTTCATTTCATATTTTTCACTGAAATCAACCTCATCTGCTTTTGGTTTATAAAGATTTCCGTCAACATTCAATCTTACTCTGCCCTGTTCAATATCTGATGCAAGATTATTTTGCGCTGTCGCAAGTGAATAAAACACATCAGGTTCATTCGGTTTAATTTCAAGAGCCTTTTCATACTCATCGGATGCATTTAGATAATCTTCCGCTTTTGTATATGCAATAGCAAGATTGTAGTGTGTTTCAAATACTGTCGGGTCTAAATCAAGACTTGATTTTAAACGCTCAATTGCCTGAGAATAATCCCCTTTTTGCATATATGACTGTGCTTTATTATTCAAATCTCTTACCGCAAAATTATTAATACAAGCCGTTGAAATTACGGCTACAAGTAATACGCTTACAATTAGTAGTGTCTTTTTCATAAATTCCCTCTTAAAAAATAATAAGGTTGTTAATTTATTATAATTTAATTATGAATTTATGGCAAATTTAATTAATTTAAGTTACAATAAGTGTGTGAATTGTGAATAGTGAATAGTTCTTTACAAAATCATTATTGTATATGTAACCGTTCAATATTAACTTAAAAGATTATTTACTTCTCACAACTCACGATTCACTTATTAAAGGAGTTTAAAATGTCAGATGATAAAGTAGTAAGTCTTGGTTCAAAAAAGAGCAAAGCAAAGGAACATAAAGAAGAAGAACAAAAGCAGGAACTTGTATATTGCAGTTTTTGCGGACGCCCAAATACACAGGTTATAAAAATGATTGAGGGCCCTGGGGTCAATATTTGTTCCGAGTGTACCATGATTGCTCTGCAGTATTTTGTGCTTGAAGACAGAATACCATGCAAAGAAGCACAGCAAATTCTGAAAGCATTTTGGGGAAAGGCTAAATAGATTTGAGTAGTTTAAGACAACTTAACCCGTTTGAATTAAAAACTGCATTGACGAAATTACTTGCCAAAATAAATTCAGTCAATGATATAAAAGACTGTCTTGATGATATTGAATTGCTTGATGCACAGGAAGATAAACCGCTTATAACAAAACTTTTGTTTAAGGAACTATCTAATTCCCAAAAAGAAAAAATCCCGATAACATGTTTTCTGTTAGAACATTTTGCCCCAAAAGAAGAACTTGTTGCAGGCTTGTGGGAATTGATGAAAAATAAAAATCTCAACGCTGATATTCGTGTAATGATTTTAAATATGTTGAGAGAACTTGATGCAGATTGGTCTTATGCCGATTGTTCGGATTATATTGATGATGCCGACCAAATTCTTGATGAAAACACAAAACAGATGCTCAAAAGCGCAATAATAAATCCTGAAATTCAGATAGATTTTATGGATTTTCTTGCAACTATCAATACCGAAGATAAAATTACCCTGCTAAATTCATTTGAAAAAGATTTTGAATCGGATGCACTTGCAAACATTCTTATTCCTGTTTTTGAGTCTAAACCAAACAGCCCCGAAGGGCGTGAGGCATTGAATTTGCTTGGTAACACAAAATCACAACTTGCACTAAACCTTCTTGAAAGAATGAATAAGCATACCACAGGTGAACTTAATCAAAAAATCAGAAAAAGTCTTGCAACACTAAAGATGTCAGGCATGAGAACAGATAATTCTAAAGAGTTTTATAAAAAAATATTATCAGAAACAAAACCTGATAAGTTTTATCTAACTTACCCTGATGGACGCGGCGATTGCGCTATGATTTGCACAAGAATTACCCAAGACGAACGCCTGCGCTTTATATCAATTGTTATAAATCTCGATACGGGAATAAGAGATTGTTTTGGTTTTTATGATATTTCAAAATTTGAATGTGATAAAATTCTTGAAAAATTTTTGAAAAATGAAAAAGTTGTATCGGTTGCACCTGAGTATTTCA
>Ga0256407_10014309_pt1 | contig 10461 bp, 21 predicted proteins | sample RumenRJG_04DNA_FD_193489 | JGI IMG/M metagenome (GOLD analysis project Ga0256407, IMG submission 193489) | Bovine rumen microbial communities from Lethbridge, Alberta, Canada - RJG_04 | ecosystem: Host-associated > Mammals > Digestive system > Stomach > Rumen | place: Canada: Alberta... | reverse complement strand
TAAGCCATCGTAGCCTTGAATCCCTTTCCATCCATGTTCTTGCCGCCACGCTGGGCAATGACATCCATGAGGGTCTTGTATTCCTGCGCTGCCGCATTCTTCACGCAAGATGCAAGCTCGTTCAATTTGTTGAACCTGTTTGAGAGCTGGACATCAATCCCGGACTTCGCCACGTTGACATTCTCCTCAAGGGAGATTGCCCCATTCTTGCTGGACATGACCATGCAAAGTCCAACCAGACCAATGCCGATTAGAGCCGCCAATGTGATTAGTGTTGCTTTCATTTTGCTTTGTTTCCTTTCTGTTTAGGTTAAATCTTTCCAAACATTTCAACTGCCTTGTTCAAGAACCTTATCAGTTCAATCAATTCGTTCTTGTCCTTGAATGAGGACTTCATAAGTTCGTAGAAATCAAGAACATACTTCGCCCTCTCCCGAGAAATCTCCAACTTCTTGAACCTTGAAAGGAGAAGAGTCCAGAACAGATGTTTGCACAGCAGTTTGCTCTCTTTTAGAACATTGGGGTCTTTGTGGAAAAGCCTATACATGGCGTTGATGTTCTGGTGGATTCTGTCAACATCCCACACCGATGGCTCGTCAATCTTGAGCATCATGGTTGACGCCTGAAGCATGACAACCCATTCCCTCAATCTGACGAGGTTGAAGTAGTCAACTGGATGCTTCAATATGGCAAACATTCTTTTCATTTCAGTTATCCTTTTTATTATTATTCAGTAAAATACTCAGGATGGATTAGCATAGTCCATATAAGTCCAATAAATCCCATCAAGACAAAGGAAGATATGAATGTCAGAAAGCAATCCATTAAACTGTATTTGAACTCATCAAATGAAATACTGAGCAAAATTCCCACAAGGGAAATACAGCATATTGCACCCAACAATCCGATGAATATACAACCAAACGCATTGACCACTTTGATTATGCTCATTTCAATTCTCCTGAACATTTCCAACGAGGGAACAGAGTTTGGTTCTGTCAATTCCCTTTGCGAAGACCACATAGGTTTTGCTTAATGGATGCCAATTCACCGCCAGATGGACAGGAACGAAATCCCTTTTCTCCAAATCAGACACGACATTTGAAATTGCATTCTCAATCTTGTCTGGCTTGTCAATGGAAATCTTGGTGGAATATTCGGATTGCACTTGGACGGGAGAGTAGCAGAACACAAACCCTATCCCAATCACAATGAGCAGGATGCCCACTATTGGCACAAACTTCAGCATTTCAGTTCTCCTTTACCTTGTAGAATTTACTGTATAGGAAATCAGATGCCAAATACACAACCCAGGAAACAATGGTAAGTGGCCACACCACACCAAAAAGCATGCCAAGGAATGCATCCCCAATGTCGAATTGCTGCCAGTTGCCCTCTTTGACCCGAATGACGGTTGCAGATATGATGGCAACCACAATTGCCACTCCAGAATATATCAATGCGCCTATTGTGTTGAAATCCATTTCAGTTCTCCTTCTTTGAGTTGTTCTCCAGAATCTTGAAGCAGGGGCAGTCAATTGTCATTTTCTTTCTCAGAACTTGACTCAATGTTAACCACATAATCACCATCTTTGTGTTTGCTCTCATCGTCTGTTTGACTAAATATCCGCTTCTGGTACTTGGACTCGTCCCGCTTGTAATCAGCTGCTTCAATGTTAAAGAAGTCCTCAGAAGTATATTCGTATACAAGTTTCCGGAGCACCTCTCCACGCGCAGATGACTTCTTCAGATGAATCCACGCATTAAGAGCCCGCCAATCATTAATCTTGAAGTCCTTTGTGCTTCCAATACTTGTAATTCCAACTTTCTTGCATAACTTGAACAGTTCCTTTTTCGCCAATTCAACTTGTGGCTTCATCTTAACCTTGTTATCGCACGAACAGATATACATAAACTTCAACCCACCCTTCTTCATTGAATGTTCACATAATGGACATTTCTTAAATGAGAACATTTTCTTGCGAACATCAGACTTGGTTTGGAGTCCAGTCCAATAAGTTGTCTCAATCCAACGAGTATTTCCTGTTGATAGGTCAAACCACGCGAGTGATATGAAGAAATACCCCCCCCCGACACAGAGGACACATGAAATAGTCCTCAAAATATCCTTTGTTGTTGCACCTCTTACAGTTGTCAGCTAAAGACATGACCGTAATAAGGCATGTAATGACAAGTATCAACTTTTTCATCTTTTACTCCTGTTGAAGGAACTTGCGGACATCCTTCTACGTCCAAACATTTATAAATATACCATATTTCTTTGTCAAAGTAAACTATTCCCGTAAAGAAACTCCAATCATCATTTTATTGGTTTGGAACGATCTGACAATTTCCATCCCTGCTCCACAAACGATTGGATGTCCTCTATCTTGATATATCTCTTAACACCATTAGGTGAGGTCATTATCCTCTTACCCGCTTGTGCACCAACTTTCCCCTTTCTATCTGCTCTTCCTGTTCCCATTAAATAACCATTATCCAAATACGTCTGAACCTGCTCTATTGGCACATTCACAATCTTCTTGGTAATTGGGTGATGCATTCGTTTATATGGATGCTATTTTACCCATTCCGACATTTTCTTCCTATCCTCATCTGTACGTTTCTTCCCTTTGTTCCCTTGTCCAATCTTCTTTCTCCATTGAATTTTCTATTCCTCAGTCATACCCTTGAGGTTATACATAGGGTTGTTCTTACCGACAGCAATTCCATTTTGTATTCTTGTTTTAGAAATCTTCTTTCGTGCTTCCTCAGTGTGGTGTTTCCCGTACATTGGATTGCCACTTCCTATGCATCGTGTTTTACACTTCTCTCGAAACTCGTCTGACACAGGTCTACCCTTCATTACTTCGCTCTGGTGCTTACGTTGTTCATCAGACCATTTATATCCAAACATGGGGTTGTTCTCTCCCGCCATCTTCCCCTTCAATGCCTTTGAGATACGCAACTTAACATCATCTGATAGCTAACCACTACCACCCTCCACCAAGTTGTAACTCATAGGGTTATTCGGATAGCATTCATTAACGGAAACAAGTTCCTTCTCCTTGTTGTTCATATCATCAAAATTGTCAAAGTCAAACAAAATCTCCTTGATGAAGTTACTCGATGAATACTTTTTTATTGCTCGTTCAATGTAATGCCCAGACCCCATATATGTATCAGTTGGATTGCATGTCTTATGTTGTCCAATGTAATACATGCCATTGGTAATATTCGTTATCTTATATATCAGATAATGAACTTCCAAGTCATTGTTGATTTTGTCCAATCCAGAATAGTTTATCCCATTTATCTGCACAAACTCGGCAGACATCGATTGCGATGTTTGTTCTATGCTCATTTTACTTTACCTTTATTATAGTGACATTGACGTGTCACTATTTCTATTTACCAAATTCAACATAAAATGAAAGCACTGGCCGTCAAACCAGTGCAGTATAGCATAGAACTACAATATGTATTTACTTGCAGTCAAGCGCGTAGATGGGGCAACTTATGGAACACTTACTACAATTTCTGAATTCATTGAACATTTTGTTGGTTGTCCATACATTCATCAACTTTATATTTCCATTAAGCAGGTCAATGGCTGAATCCTCGTACACATGCTCTACAAAACTGCATGGTGTGATTTTCCCATCCACGTTGCAGTAGATAGACATCCTAACAGATTCACAGGGCTCTATTGAGCTGCAAAATTCCGGCTTGCCCATTTCAACCAGAATGTCCTGGACATTGTGCCCGTTACATGAGTCAAATCCAAATGAAATATTGTTCTCAAGGCAGAACTTCATTACCTTGGTCAGATTCTCCTTGGAGAGACTACAATCAAGGTTCTTCGCACGTCCAACAGGCTTAGCGTGGAGCATAACAACAGACTTGAGTCCAGGAACCTTTCCATCCTTGATGTCATTCAGAACATCCATTATGTGAGACATGGAAAAATCAGCTATCACAATATGCATGTTCACAGACATGTTTCGCTTGAACTTCTCCTGTGCTGTGTCATGGAGTTTCTTGATTGTGCTGTAGCATAGTTCTTTCGCCTTGTCATAGCAACTAACAGCACAAGCACCACAATACTGACACAGAACGTCCGTCATTTCATCATCAAGGTCTGCACCAGTCAAAGTGAGGTTTCCAACAACGCCATATTCGCGGAGCCACTTCAACATGTCAGCGAGATATGGATTTGACTTTACCCCAGTGATACCAATGGCAACTTGAGACAGGTTTCTCGGAAACCCCATCACAATCTTCTTGAACTGCTCAAGGGTCATCACCTTGCCAGCAGCGGAAGTATTGTTCTTGTAGCACCATCTACAGTTCTCAGAACTGACTTTAGGGCACGAACCAGTGACAATCTCGATGTCTGCAATCTCTGGTCCAAGCTCGCACATCTCAGGATCTTCATCAACAATCTTTCCAAACCTCACATTGTGACCAGTGAGCTTGTTGAAGAAGCAATTGTATGAGTGGTCTTCACAGAAAGTGAACTTGAAAGTCTTTCCATGGAAGACATGCCACTTCTGTCCATTGACATCATATTCATGCTCGACAATGCTGTCTGCTGGAGACTGCATCATTGACAGCACTAATGCGACAGCCATCTTCACATCTTTATGCTCAAAAAGCTTCCGCGGCATCCATTGCAACTTCTCAGGTAGAGCTGAAAGTATCTTCTCCATGTCATACCTCTAGACTTACAGGCTTGCACTTGTGCTCCATGAGAGCTTTCCACTCTTTCTTATTCGCTTTGATGAGGCCAAAGTAAGAGTAGTCACCAAAGTCAATTATGATCTGGTGGTCTTCATTTTTCATGATATGGCGTTCATATGACGCGATATAGTACTTCTTAGAGTCTTTGTTCTTCTGCTTCCATTCAAAGAAGTCAGCAAACATCTTGTCAATGCTGTCTGAAGTGTACTTGCCTATTGATTCTACTTTTCGACCGGCCATGCCTTTTGTTATTGTGAATGTCATCTGTAGACCTTTATTAAGTTCAACTGCATAGACATTGTACTCTATTTTAGACAAAACTAAACTTCATAGAAAGTAGATAAATAGTATAAGAACTGGATAGAAGTCTTGAAGTTGATTCAATTCAATATAGAGAAATATAAAATATTTTCATCAATTGAATCTCTTTATGTGGTCTATGCAGTTCTTCACGCACAAACCATCTATTACAAGAATGAACAATGCAAACATAATAATTAACACACCAAAATGAAGTGAAATCAAGGAAATGTTCAATGCTAGTTGACTAGCTCCAGAGAACACAATTCCAGCAAAACATCTCAGAAGCAAAGATAAGCATAAACTTGACATCAAGAGAAAACCAGGTCCAACAGTCTCTATAAATGAACAAAGTCTATAATGCTTCTCGACAAGAATAACTGGATCAAAAGTCTTCTCAAACTTTGAAAGACCAAGCTCTAAGTCTCTCTTTACTATGTACTCTTCTAAGCAGCTTGATTTAGACCGTATGAATGCCTTCTTGATGGTCAATTCATCATTCAGCCAGAAATCTTTACTCATCTACAGCACCATTCAAATCTTTCTTTATCTGCTTCTCTGAATCAACTACCCACTCTGCTTTCATGCACTCAGCAAGCTCTTTCTTCATCTTGTCGATCGTCTTCATGTACCACTTTCCATAAGCGCCAATTCCACTGCAGAACTGCCAGCTTGAATTCAGCTTTCTGCACTTTTTCAAGCACTCTTCTTCTGTGAAGTTAATCCAGTCAAATCTCAGCAGCCTTTTGTCATCAATTATGTTGGCAAAAGTCCTAGCATCAATCTCAAGCTCTGGTGGCTTGTAGCCTTCATAATAGAGTGGAAGAACAAATCTGTCATATCCAGATGTTGGATTCTTGCATGATGCAAACACAAAAAGCACATCGCTAGAAGATCCAACAGCATCAAACCGGCCTTCATAGAAGATCTTTTGTGGCTTGAATGCAGTTGGAGACTTTCCCTCTATACAGTGAATTTCCCAAGGATCATAATTGTCTCCCCAAAAATAATGTCCAAAATAGCCATCATTAGTTGAAAACACTGGAAAACGCATGCAAGCCCAAATTAAATCTCCAGGATTTAAATTCATCAATCTTCTAATATTTTCTGGATTTTTTTCCATATTAACGCAAATTTACAACTCCTATGCCGAGAAAAGGCAACCATCTTCAGTGGTTGCCAGCTTCAATGCAGTTGAACTCTTTAATCAATGAATCTACAGCATTCTTCATCTCTAAATAACTCAATGTGCGGCATCTGTCGATGAAAGCCATCTCTTCACCTTTTCCAACTTTGACTTTAAGACACATGTAGCAGTCTATCTCGAATATCTCTTCTGCTTCAGCATTTATCTCCACTTCAGCTGGAATGAACAGTGAAAAAGCATGATCTTCATTTGAAAAACTCTCAAAAGTGAATGTCACACCTATGCAATGCGATGAATGACTTTGGTCAACATCAACACATGCGATGTCTCTGAATGCTGGATCATTGTCATCAAAGAACATCATTCTGACATTGCCAACTGCTTTCTGGACTGCTTTGCTGCTGAATCCATCTCTAGAAAATTCATCAATCAACTCATATAAAGAGTCTATCATCTTGACATAGCCAGCTATTATCTTCTCTTCATTCTTCAGAAGATCATTCTCTAATATCTTCAAGAGCTTGCTTATTCTGCATTTCTCATCCAGCAGCTTCTTGATCTCTGCTTCTGTGAATTCCAAAGATGAGACTAGCTCAGAGTTCATCTCATCTAATCTAGAATGATCAAACATTGACATTTCAAGTACCTATGACTTTCTTCAAAGACAGTTCATACTCTGGAAATTTGTTCTTGATCAAGAATACGGCCCAGTCATTTCCAAAGTCCACCCAAACATCATCAATAGAGATGAAAGGAAAACTATATCTCAACGATGAAAAATCAACTGCCAGAGCTAGTTCTCTAGACATTGGAACATCAATTATGCCTTTGAGATCAGCATTTACAAGTTTCTCTATTGTAGCTGTAAAGATCTTGTCATCTATTATCTCAAGCTTCTTCTCTGAAATCTCTACTATGACTTCATTGTTCCAAGCTAGTTTCTTCCTCAAACATTTGACTAGAACATGCTTTATGTCTTCCATTCAATAGTCTCCTCTAACCATATTGTAGTTGTCCCAGATGAACACATTAGCGTCTTTGTGGTTGTATGTCAAGTAGTTGCTGTCATCTAAGTCGCATTTTCTGTGTATAGCTGGCCATGCTCCATGCATGTTGAAGATGACCCACACAAAAGGACCAAGCTCAAAAGTAATCATTGAAGGAATGTTGAAATGCTTTCTTGGAGCACTAAGAACATATGCGTTGTACATTTTTTTATGCTCACAGTCAACGTGCCACATTGCAGTTGCAACCAAATTGTATGTGACTTCTGGCTCATCTTCATATGATGTCTTTAGAGTTAGATCTATCAAGTCTTTCTCACTGAATCTCCATTTTCCAGATCTAGTGTCATTATTCCTAGAATGCAATGAGTAGTCTAATGGAAGTTCCATGCTTATGTCATAGACAAAGAACTTCCAATTCAACTCAAGAGGAATATTATTCCAGTCATAAGTAGTGGAATTTATTGTTGCCATACAGTTTGTCATCTATGCTTTCTATTATTGCTCATCTTGGAGTGCCCTGTGAAATCTGGATGCTTTATCTTCCAAGTAATGAACTTCTTCATTTCTGGCGCTGCAAGCAGCTTCTCTTTTGTGTTGTATAAGTCGCGAAGTGTTGACTCATCCCATAGAGAATGGATCTGGTCATGACAACTTCTGCAGATCCAGATCAAATTAGATGGATCTTCTTTGACTTCTTTGTACTTGTTCTTTGCGCGTGACTTTGGAATTAAATGGTGAACCGTAAGTTTGTCAACTTCGCACTGACACAATTCGCATTTCATAGTTTAATTGTATCATCAATGCTAGAAATCTAAACACATCTATTAAGTTCATCATATTTTGCTTTTATTGCATGCCATGGAACTGGAGTGTAGTCATGGCGCTCTACACATACACAGCAACTATGCTTTGTCCATGTCTGGTATACATCAGAATTGTGAATATGTCCGAATATATTAAAAAATGGCGTATTGTCATTCAAGAACATTAATGGCGCATGCGACAAAATGACAAAGTCATTTATGATGACTTTCTTGTCATACACTCTATGAAATCCTACATTGTAGTAGTAGTCTATCTTGTAGTGGTCATGGTTGCCCATTACTAGATTTATTCTGCCATTCAATCTTGGAAATATCTTCTCAAGGTTGTCTTTTCCGCCAAAAGAGAAGTCTCCAAGATGCCATACAATAGAGTCTTTGCTTACAACAGCATTCCAGCGCCTTATGAGCTCTTCATTCATCCTAATGACATCATCATTTGTCACAATGATGTTTCCAGCTTCATCTTTTCCTGAATTCCATGAACGGTTGCAGTACTTGATTATGTTAGCATGAAAAAAATGCTGATCACTTGTGAAGAAAATGCTGTCATCTTTGCTTACTGCACTGTTGAAATTTGACAGAATCCAGCACACGTTCTTTGCTGTTGCTTCTGAAAAGCTGTCACAGAACAAGACATTGTTCGCATATGACTTGCCAATGCCACTTGCATTTTCATTATTGCCATTGATGACAATAGCAAAAGACTTGACCTCATTCACCGACAACCAGCTTGATATTTTTCCAGATGCTTCATTCCATGAATTCAACCGAATGATGTCAAAGAACAATGACTTCTTCAAATTCAAGAATTGAGAAAGTTCATCGAGCCAGAAATCATAGTCAAACACTTTTTGAAGCTCTTCTTCTGTGTTGACACAGATAATTCTAGCATCATCAAATTTCTTGACAACATCTTTCAATGCGTTGAATGATGCTGAAGTGATGTCATTTGCACCAGCATTGAACAATGTCTTGTAGTCTATGAAAATCGCGTTGCACATGTTTACAATTTACATCATGGCATTCATTTTTTAAACTGTTTAAAATACTTTAATTATAAGTTAAATAGATAAAGCATGAACAACAAGAACAAATATGAGTTTGACGTCTTGAACAGCAGTGTACTTGCAGATCCAGATGCTCAGCCTGAAGAAGTGTCTATATGGTTAGACATGAATGTCCAGACATGGTATGGATTATTCAATATAATAAAGTGCATATATGACAATGCCCAAACTAAAAGTGACAAGCTTATAAAGGTTAATGACATATATAGACACATGTCAGAGATGATGTTCAGGAACATGTTCAAAGCAGCATTTATTTCTAAATCGCTTGACAGATTCATTTTAGACAAGAAATTCTTAGATGCTGTGAAGAAACTGCAGTCTCACGCTAAAGCTCATATCAAAGAGAAAGTGAAAGGCAGAGCCATCACTTTTGTGTCAAACAAGCATCTTGACATGTTTGAAGCTGTGTCAGAGCTGATTGAGCGGATTGAGTCAATGAAAGTCAATGAGAACAATTCTAGTCTTCTTCAAACATGACTTTCTGCGTGAACATGCTCGAACGTATCTTGCTTTCATCTTTGAAGAAGTCTTCAAAAGCCTTGACTAATTGCTCTCCACCAACAAGTGATGCTTGAGCTAGCATGGCTTTCTTGTTGTTGAATAGCGCCTCAAAATTCTTCTTGCACTACTGCATGAAACGCTACGCGAATTGAGTCTTCACAAATGACATGCTGTCTTCAGCAGAAGACAATTTGCCTGAGTCTAGCAATACCCACTTGTTCTTGTTCAAAGTGTATTCAAATGTATATGATGTGCCATTTGACTCAAACTCTACTTTTGCAAGAGTCTTTCCAGACATTATCTCATATGAAAGCCTTCTTATGTAAGGCCACCATATCGGGTATGTCTTCAGCAAGCCATATCCAATCGCGCCTAAAGTAGATGCATATATAGGATGGTCTTTGAAGAAGTCAACTAGAGGCTTGAACCAGCTGCACACTGTGTCAATTGCAGGCTGCAATTTCTCCATCATCTAAGCAAACGTGCCTAAGTCTTTTCCGGCATTTTTTGCTACTTCAGTTGCTGTGTCAATGTTAGCGACTGCAAGGCCAGTCGCTGCAGCGGCGACTGGGTGCTTCGCAGCTGTTTTCGCGAGCTAGACTGCAGCGTCCCTCACGCCTGGTATCATTGCGCCGACTGCAGTAGCACCGACAGCAGCTCCAAGTTTTGCTCCTTTGTTGTAGCCAGCGATTCCGCCTTTCACGTCGTCTTTGAACACTTCTTCTGGAGCAGCTAAATTGAATCCAGTTGGCTCTTCGACCCAAGCTGGTGGCGAATTGAAAAGGAAGTCATAGACACTCTTGAAGAAGCCTTCATTCAATGTAGATTCATCTAGCTGATTCTAGATGTTCTTTATTTTCTCTGTTGCT
>Ga0256407_10014308_pt1 | contig 10461 bp, 6 predicted proteins | sample RumenRJG_04DNA_FD_193489 | JGI IMG/M metagenome (GOLD analysis project Ga0256407, IMG submission 193489) | Bovine rumen microbial communities from Lethbridge, Alberta, Canada - RJG_04 | ecosystem: Host-associated > Mammals > Digestive system > Stomach > Rumen | place: Canada: Alberta | collected... | reverse complement strand
CCAGCAGATCGTTTGGCGGTTTGGAGACGAAAGCGAGAAGGAAATCGAACCCGCAGTCTGCGTATGTCTTCATGTACTCTTCGTCGAAATCGTCTGCTCGGAAGTTGCCCCACGCGCCGATTCGGAGCCGGTCTCGGGTAAAGTATTCGGCGGGATAGGGGGACGCGACGGAGACGCCGAGAATCGTTTTGACGCCCTCGGCGATCGTTTTGGCGGCGTCTTCGCGGGAAAGGCCTTTCCTTTGCGCGTCGGCGAACTCTTTTTCAAAACGTTCGATCTTTTCTCCGAGCGTCGCGCCGTCCTTGTAAGGCGCAAGCGCTTTTTCAACGTGCGCGACGTCGTCGGCGCTCGTCTCTTCTTTGGGACGGAACGCGCCCGAAGCGTCGGTAGTCATGAGTTTTCGAGCGAGGACGAAGACGACGTCCTCTGGAAACGCGGTTTTTGTAAGATCGGACGCTTTAACCTTTTGAACGGCGAGCCGCCATTCGCCTGGCGTCGCGACGGCGTACGTCGCAAATCCACGCGACGTGACTCCGCACAAAGGCGCGATCGTATTTCCCGATTTAACGACGAACGAAGAAGTCGCGTCGAGTTTCTTCTCTGCGACGACTCGCGCAGCGTCGGGATCGAGTAGATAATCGGCTTCGCGATACCCGGGCGAGACGGAACCTGCGGGCAAACGGCACAATCCCATCGCGTTTGAAAGCGTCGTTTCCAGCGCGAGGTTCGGCTCGTCGTTCGCCGCGTCAAGGAACGCCTTGGCGTCGGTTTCCGTTTTGAAGAATCCCACGCGCGAGACGGAGATCGTCGATTCGACGTCGCTGGGATTGGTGGGATCGAGTCGGAAGGACGTAATCACGCCTTTCCAGTTTCCGTGTTTGCATTTTCTCATATCCATGACGACGTTGCGCCACTGATTGTCGCCGACGATATCAAAAGGAGAGAAACTCTTATCGGAAAGGGTTTTTAACTCGCCGTCGTTCGTGAAGAAAATGCCGCCGATTTTCTGTTTTGTCGTCGCCTTATAACGAAGTCCGAAGAAAGGATATTCTGCGGAATCGAAAGATTCGTCCTTTGTCATTCGGACTTTGCACGTGAGGTCAGACCCTGTAGGAACGACGTTGAAAAGACCAAACTCCGACATGACGCGTCCCTGTCCGACGTCGATTCGTTCGGCGTCGGCGCCGTTGTTAAAAATCCATTGCGGTTCGGCGCATTTTACGGTTCCCGTCGAAAACAATACCGCGGCGACCGCGCTAAATAAAAACCGTCCCAGACGGCGGAACGCGTATTTTGACGTCATAACTGGTTCTCCTTTGAAAATACGACTTAGACTGGACTCAAGTCCACGGCGCCATTTTAACGCCGTGAAGTCGCGCTTTCAAGTCGAACAATCGCGGCTTCGTTTGGTTGCGTCGTCGCCTTCTTCTGATAGAATAACGAAGGACGTTTTGTCGGCGGGGCGTGATGCGCTCTTGCCGCCATGGAACGTCGACGAGTTCTTTTTACAAAAACGCCGGGCGAGACGATTGAATAAAATCTCGCGCCGTCTGTTAGATTGCAGGAGATATAATGTCAGAGAAGAAAACTCGCGTTGGAATCGTCATGGGGAGCGACAGCGACTGGGACAAGATTAACGGAGTCGCGAAGGCGCTCGACGAGTTTGGCGTCGGTTATGAAATCCATGTAATGAGCGCGCACCGTACGCCCGACGCTGTTCTCGAATACGCCTCGAGCGCGCGTTCTCGAGGACTTGGCGTTATTGTCGCCGCAGCCGGAGGCGCCGCGCATCTTGCCGGCGTCGTCGCCTCGCATACGACGCTTCCCGTAATTGGGATTCCTGTTAAGACCGACATGATGGGCGGGCTCGATTCGCTCCTTTCAACTGTTCAAATGCCTGGCGACGTTCCTGTGGCGACGGTTGGAACCGGCTCCGGCGGCGCTCGAAACGCCGGGATTCTCGCCGTTCAGATTCTTGCAACCGCGGATCCCAATCTTGCCGACGCGCTTGTCGCGTTCAAAAAGAAACTCGTCGACAAGATTGCCGCGAAGGACGCCGCGTTTCAGGAACGTCTCAAGAACGGCGTCGCTTCCTGAGTTTAAGTTGTAACGATTCTAACGGTTTTTTTAAACATAACGGTTCTTTTGGTCGATATAGACACATGAACCCCGTTCTATTTGACGGGAAACGACGCGGTTGTCGCCTCCTCGGCTCGTGTGATATTCCGCGAAACGTCTGTTCCGGTTATTTTGGCAGAAAGCGTCCGCTATGTTTACGACTTTATTTACCGCGTTTAAGGCGGGGTCCGAACCTTCGACGTCCTTTTCCGGTACCTCCGCCACGGTTGAAACGCCGACTCGTCCCGCCCTTCCAGAGGACGTGGCGCCACAAGAGCGCGTTCAGACGGATTTTGAACGCGCAACCGAACCGCGCAAGCTTCGTGAAGATCCGAAGGTCGACGATACCGTCGAACGTCGTGAGAGCGTCCTCAACGCGCGAATTGCGGCGTTCGAGGCGGCTGCGCGGCGATTTGCCGGTTCTGAGTTCATTCAGCGAGACAAATTACGTCGCGAAGACGAGGAACGTGCGAAAAAAATGAACGCCGCCTTCGACGAACGCGACAGCGCGTTGACGAAGAAACTTGAAGCGCTCCAGACGCGAGAACAGAGACTTGCGGACGTTTACGCAGGTTTTGAGTCCCGCGAAGCGGATTTGGCGAGTAAAGAGACGGCTCTCCATGAACGCGAAGAGGAGTTCCGTCGCGAAATTGGATCGCAGAACTATTCGCTTGATCAGAAGGTCGCGTTTCTTAAAGAACAAGAAAAACGTCTTTCCGGGATTGCCGACGACTTGAAGTCCCGCGAAGCGGTTGTCGCGCAGAAGGTTCATGAGACGGCGGAACGTGAAGAACGGATCGCCCGCATCTCGATCGAAGCGGAGGTTCGCGAAAACGATTTCAAGCGACGCGACGCGGCTGTGCAAGAACTCCAGCGTCGACTCCACGACGAAAGCGACCAAATTGCCGAGCGAAACCGTCAGTTGCAGGAGCGCGTTTCCGAACTCGACGCGCGTCAATCGCAACTAGAATTCCGTGAAGCGTCCCTTAAGGCGCGTGAAGACGAACTCGATTTCAAGGAAAGCGCGCTTTCCGCACGCGAGGCGAAGGCGGCGCAGTACGAGGCGACGCTTTCCGCTTGCGATAAAGAGCTAGCGCGCAAGTCTGCCGCGATGGACCTTCGCGAGGACGAATACGCGCGTCAGACCGTCGCGTTTCAGAATCAACGCGACGAGATTTCCCAGCGCTCCGCCGCGCTCAACGCTCGAGAAGCCGAACTTCGCCGTCGTCATGTCGAGAGCGACGCCGCGGCGATGCGACTCCTTGAAACACAGGGACAACTCGACGAGAAAGAACGCCTCTTCGAGGAGCGTTCCCGTAAGGCGCTTGATTCGATTCGGCGCCAGAAGCAGCTTCTCTCCCAGATGCGAGAGGAACTCACGCGCGCCATTTGACCGCAGATCACGACCGATTATTTGAACGAGAAGGGGCTTTTCCGAATCGAAGGAAAAGCCCCTTTTTGCGTCGTCTTGTCGCCTTTTCACATCTTCGAAAACGCCGATTCCATTTCTTGACGTTCGATGAAAAATTGCGCGAGCGCCAAATCGTCGGGACGCGTAATCTTGATATTGGTTCGCCGCCCTTCGACGAGCGCGACGTCGACGCCGAGCGCGGCGACAAGTTCCGCGTCGTCGGTTGGCGTCGTTCCTTGCCGGCGCTCCCGAAAGGCGCGTTCGATCAGTTCGCGCTTAAAGACCTGCGGCGTCAGCGCTTCCCAGAGACCGACGCGCGAGACTGGCTCGGCGACGACGTCGTCGTTCCCTGATTTCCGAGAGCGCTTAAAAGAGCTGTACGCGGGAACCGCGAGAATCGCCGCGCCCGTCGCCGTCGCCTTGGCGAAGACGGCGTCGAGTTCCGCAGCTGTAACACAAGGACGCGCCGCGTCGTGGATCGCGACGTATTCCGCGTCGGGCGAGAACCGTTCAAGCGCGTTGGCGACGGATAGATATCGTTCGGCGCCTCCCGCGACGAGTTCGACTCCAAACGTTTCGATTTCTTGTGCGAACGTCTCGGCGACAAACGACATATCCTCGGGCGAAACGCACACAATAATTTGTCCGACGCCGTCGCGGCGTCTGAATTTCTCCACGCTGTGAATCCAAACCGCGCGTCCCGCCAAACTGACGAAGGGCTTTTTCTGAAGCGTTGAAGGCGCGCCGACTCCCTCGCCGATAAAGCGTCGACTCTCGCCCGCCGCGACAATCACAACCCCGATTTGTTTTTGCATTATTTCTTCCTGTTTTGTGAAATGTTCGACAAAAACGCCGCTATTATACCGCGTTCACGTTTGTTTCAACAACTCGTTCAGCGTTTGTTCTCAATTTCGACCATGCGCAAATTCTGGGTTCCGTTCGAAAAAGAAGCTTGAATCCCGTCTGCCCTCAAGGTAGAATCCGACTGAGTCGCCGTCCTTCTTTCTCCAGAGGCAACGTTCGGTAGCGGATAGTTACGCCTGAAGAAAGGAGCGTTGAAGCTTTACTTCATTTTGTGCAATTGTTGTTGACGCTATCCGTTTAACGCTCAGGAATGCGCGAACTTTATGCGGGTTCGTTAATCGTTGAGTCAGTTAAACCAGGCGACGCAAGCGCAATTAAGACGGTCATAAGCCTAATATCGATCATATATTAGATTGACCTTAAGCGTTAGTGTTACGATAAAGAAGAATAAAAAACGCAATACAAAGGGCTTGGTTCAATATCGTCGCCGTATCGTTTCAGACTATATATGGCGGCAATTTTAGCGGTCGTAAAGGTATCGTGCGTTTTTCTTTACGTATACGAGATAAGGACGTTTTTTACTTCGCCAAGACCGTGGAGGCTTATTTTATTGTTTATATTGCCAGGCGCGGCAGGGATTATTCATAAAATACAAGATGGACTGCAAGACGACGCCAGCGAGCCTTTGTTTGATCGTCTGACTTGTGTAAATGAACCCCGCTTTTTAGAAATAATTCCTGGAAAAGCTTTCAGAATGATTATTCCCGAAGAATGGATTTATAAGCGAAGGTTAAGGAAGGTTTAAAGAATCCTTCGCAAGTCTTGACGTCGTGAGATATCCTAGAAATAAACGCGCGAGGATCCTATGATGTTAAGAAAAATCGTTTCAAAGTTTAAGTTGAAGAGAGATTCTGGAGGTCGAAGACGCGCGCCATGCATATAACGAAGACAATATCCAACCAAATGAAAAGAAATTTTGATTCAACGAACTGTTCCGCAATTAGGGACGTTTCTTTTTCCATTGACGAGACGTCCAATGCGCCCATGTTTGTCATTAAGTTTATCTATGGTTTCAAAGACGTTACGGAATCCCAAGAACTGTTGACGCTTCGATTTGTCAACGTTAGAGAATTTAACCTTGAGTCTTGCGATTCCGGCGGCGTTGCTTTGGGCGAGTTGCTTTTTTACGATAGCGAAGACGGATCGTCTCTCCACATTGGCGACGAACTCGGCGATTTTGGTCTTGTTTGCGAAGACGTGGAATTCGTAAATATAGAACCTCTTCGCTGGAGATAGAATACGCCTTTTCGATAAACGCGACGCGATAACTTTAATAGAGATTGACGTAACGCTTATTCTTTAACTCTTGATATTGTAGGAGCAATTGATAAAGTTATAAAGAAGCGGCGAACGACGTTCTTGATTTTCCAAAGAATTCCCAGATCGAGAACGACTCTTTCCTTCTTTTAAAGAGAGAGGGGAAATTTGAGCGAATCGTAGCTATATGTCAAGACTTTCGTCCACATTTACGCCTTTGAGCTTTTTCGCAAAGGGAGAGCGTTCTATGCGTTGCGGATTGTTTCCTCTTAAAGACTTGCGTTTCCATATCGCCGTCGCGTTTGCCGTCGGCGCGGTCGCTTTATTGTCGACTTCGTCCGTCATGGCGGCGGAGCCGGTCGAGGCTTCGGAAGAGATCGCGTCGATTCCGACTTATCCCCTTGGACTGGCGGATCAGAATCCGATCTTTTATACGGGGCGCGTATATCAGGGAGCTCAGGGGCGCGTCTATCCGTACGCGATGCGCGATATTCTCAGCGACGAGAAATCCGACGCGCCGTATCGGATTCTCCGCCTTGAAAACGAATACGTCAAGCTGGGAATTGCGCCCGACCTTGGCGGTCGTATTTTCCAAGCGACGGATAAAACGGACGACTACGATTTCTTCTACCGTCAACACGTCGTGAAGCCCGCGCTCATCGGAATGTTGGGCGCGTGGATTTCCGGAGGCGTCGAATGGAACATCCCGCATCATCACCGTCCTTCGACTTTTATGCCGGTCGACTGGGCGATTGCGGAAAACGACGACGGTTCCAAGACGGTTTTCGTCGGCGAGACGGAGCTTCGTCATCGAATGAAATGGAACGTCGCGACGAAACTCTATCCGGGCAAATCGCTCGTCGAAGCCGAAGTGACGGTCGAGAATAGGTCGCCCTATATCCAGTCAATGCTCAGTTGGGCGAACGTTTCCGTTCATTGCAACGAGAATTATCAGGTGATCTTCCCGCCGACGGTTCAGTTCGGAACGGGACATTCTAAGACTGCGTTCAGCGACTGGCCGATCGACGGCGGAGTCGATATCAGCTGGTGGAAGAACCATACGGAATTTTCTCGTTCCGTCTTCGCGTGGGATTTCGATTCCGATTTTCTCGCCGGTTACGACTTCGGCAAAGACGCCGGAACGGTTCATGTGGGGGACGTCCATGTCGTGGCGGGCAAAAAGTTCTTTTTATGGGGCAATCATGAACGCGCCCGCGTGTGGGATAACGCGCTTACCGACGACGACGGCTCTTATCTCGAACTCATGGTCGGCGGCTGGTCCGACAATCAGCCTGACTACAGCTGGATCGGCCCCGGCGAAACGCGACGATATAAACATTACTGGTTCCCGGTTTCGAAGATCAAACACGTCAAAAACGCGAATCTCAACGGCGCGATCAACCTTGAAAAAGTCAACGCGAGCGAAGTTTTCGTCGGATTCTGCCCGACCGAAAAGCGCGACGGCGTCGCTGCGACGCTCTTCGTCGATTCAAAGCCCGTATGGAACAAGACGTTCGACGTCGCGCCGGGCGCGCCCTTTGTCGAGAACGTCAAACTCGATCAAACGCTCGACGAAGAGTCGCTCGCGCTCGCTGTGACCGACTCGTCCGGGCATGAATTGATCTCCTACCAAACGGTCGTTCTTGAACCAAAAGAGAAGCCCGAACCTGTCGCGCCATTCGGCAAACCGGAGGATTATAAGACCGTCGAAGAACTCTATCTTGCGGGCATGCGCCTTGAACAGTTCCATAACGGTCAGCGCGATCCGATGGAGTTCTACAACGAGGCGCTGAAGCGCGATCCCGGCGACGCGCGCGTCAATACGGCGGTTGGAATCCGACTCCTGCGCGACGGCAAATGGACGGAAGGCGCGGAATATCTCCAGAGAGCGCTCGAACGTTTGGAGAAGAATTACACGCGCGTTCGCAACGGCGAGCCGCATTATTACCTCGGCTTTGCATACCGTCATTTAGGACGCGAAAAGGAGGCGGAAGACCAGTTCTGGCGCGCCTCGTGGACGACCGGGTATCAGTCGGCGGCGTTCTATCAGCTTGCGGAACTCGCGGCGCGACGCGGTTCGTTCCTTGAGGCGCTCGATCTCGTTGAAAGGTCGTTGACCGTCAACGCGGATAATCCGAAGGCGTTGACTTTCAAAGCTTGGGCGATCCGCCGCGTCTTAGCGGAACGCGAAAGGGATCCCGACGCGCTTTCTAACTATGTCGCCGGGAACCGCGTTTTCCAGACGAACGAGCTTACGCGCGAACGCGCCGTCGAAATCCTCGACGACGTTCTCAAACGCAACCCGCTCGACTACGCCGCCGCGCTCGAAAAAAGTTTCGTCCTAAACGAAAACGTCGCCTCGACGTTCGCCGCGATCGAAAATGGGCGCGGCGTCCTCGATTCGCGACTCGATTCCGCCGTTATCCGTCAACAGGAGCTTCTCGAGACGGTCGCGGACTATCTCAATCGCGGCGCTTTCGACGACGCTCACGCGCTTCTTGAGGCCGCAATCGCCTACGGCGAGCCGTTTTCGAACGTTTCGACGATCCGTTACTACTTGGGTTGGACGATTCTTCAAGAAACAGGCGACGAATCCGCCGCGGTCAAACGGTTCAAAGAAGCGTCGAAACTCTCCAACGCGTACGTCTTTCCGTTCCGACCGGAAGAGCTCGCGATGTACGACGCGATCGTCAAACTTTGCAAAGACGACGCGCAGGCGCTCTACGAATACGGCGATTTGCTTTATTTTCTGAACGAGCCGAAAAGAGCCGTGGAACGCTGGCGCGAATCGGCTCAGGCCCGTCCTGAATTCGGACGCGCCTGGCGCAATCTCGGATTCGCCGCCAGTCAGGAGCAACGTTACGACGAGGCGCTCGCATATTATCGCCAAGCGCTCAAAGACGACGGTTCCGATCCGCGATTCGTCTACGAAGAGGACCAACTCGCGGCGAAGGCGGGCGTCGCCGCTTCCGAACGTCTCGCGACGCTCCGCAAATATCGACCGGCGGTCTTCATGTACGACGACTGCGTCGCGCGATACGTCGAGCTTTGCAACGAGACGGGCGACTACGACGAGGCGATCGACGTTCTCGCCAATCGTCACTTCCACGTTTGGGAAGGCGGACGCGACGTTCATTCGCTCTTTGTCGACGCGAGGTTGCTGCGCGGGATTAAACGTCTCGACGCGAAGGATTTCGACGGCGCCTTAAAAGATTGCCAAGCCGCCGCGGAATGGCCTGCAAACTTTGAAGCGGCGCCGCCGCTCGGCGGCGGTCAGAACGCGAAGATCGCCTTCCTGACTGGACTTGTCTACGAAAAACAGGGGAACGAGCGGGAAGCGTTGCAATCCTTTGAAAAATGCGTCGATCCGAAGAACGCGCCGAATACGGTTCGTTCGGAGCAGTCCTTCTATCGTGTCCTTGCGCTCCGAAAGCTCGGACGCGACGAAGACGCGTCGCGGCTCGAGGAGTCGTTCCGTAAGACGGTCGCCGACGCCGCCGCGAAGACTCCCGCGATCGACGAATTTTCTAAGTTTGGCGAGGAGGGAACGAGCGCCGAGCGCGCCGCCGAAGTCTACTTCCAAAAGGGTCTCGCCGCTAAACTTGCGAACGACGCCGACGGCGCGACTTCGGCGTTTGACGCCGCGCTCAAACTCAATCCCAACTTGATTTGGGCGGCGACGCTTCGCGATCTGCTCTGACGCGTCTTCGCTTCTGCCGAAAATGAAAACGCCGGAAGGGTTCAAATCGACCTTTCCGGCGTTTTTTAACGTTTTTCAACGCGCGATAAACGGTTAGAGCGTGAGTTTCCACGGGTCGCGATACGCCGCGCCGAGAAGTTCGTTCGCTTCGTCAACGTTCGTGATTCGCTCGTTTTCGGCGTCCCATTCGATTCGCTGGCGGACTGCGAGCGAAATGTTCGCCAGATGACTCATCGTCGTGCTCAGGTGCGCTTCTTCGACGTCCGTGTTGGGGCGTTTGCGCGACTTCATGCAGTCGATGAAGTTCTGCGCGTGGAGCGCGGTCGCGTCGAGGTTCTGCTGCGACGCGCCGTCGAGCGTATAGTTCTCTTCCTGCGCTCGCGGACCCTTTTCCTGAAATTGACCGGGCTTTTCGGGCTTAATAAGATAACGGTTGTCGTAAACGTAGCAGGTTCCCTGCGTTCCGCGATATTCGACGTAGCCGAGCGGCTTATAGTTTTCATCCGTCGCCATGATCGGATTGCCGCTGCTCTCGAAATGGTTGAAGATCGCGAGACGACCGGACGCAAATTCGAAGCACGCCGCCATCGTGTCGGGAATCGTGCGGTCGTCGTCGACGACGTATTTTCCACCCATCGCGCAGACGGACGTCGGCGCCTTTTCGTCGAGCGCCCAGCGAATGAGGTCGAAGAAGTGAACGCCTTGATTGGCGATCTGAGAGCAGTATTCGCCCCACCAGCGGAATTTGTACGGAGTGATGTTCTCTTGATACTCGCGTTCCGGGCGCGGCCCGAGCCAGAGTTCCCAATCGAGGTTGGCGGGCGGCGCTGTCGGTTTCGCTTTGCCCATGCCGGACGGGTACATGTTGGAGCAGTGAGCCGTTCGGGCGACGGCGACGCGACCGATTTTGTTTTCAAGTCCCAACTCGTTGAAAATCTTTTGATACAACGGCGCGCTGCGGCGATGAATCCCGACTTGAACCACGCGGTCGTATTTTCGCGCCGCCTGAACCATCGTTCGACCTTCTAAAATCGAGGTTGCCAGCGGTTTTTCACAGTAGACGTCTTTGCCCGCTTTGCACGCTTCGACCGTCATGTACGCGTGCCAATGA
>Ga0256407_10014307_pt1 | contig 10461 bp, 9 predicted proteins | sample RumenRJG_04DNA_FD_193489 | JGI IMG/M metagenome (GOLD analysis project Ga0256407, IMG submission 193489) | Bovine rumen microbial communities from Lethbridge, Alberta, Canada - RJG_04 | ecosystem: Host-associated > Mammals > Digestive system > Stomach > Rumen | place: Canada: Alberta | collected... | reverse complement strand
TAATATTATTATATAATTTATTAATTATTATTGGGGATTGGACCTAATCCTCAATCCCCATTTTTCTTTTTTAAATCACCATATTTCTTAGTTATAATTTTTAGCCATTATTGCTATTAGTTATTATCAAAATTATTAATTTTGCAAAAATTAATATTAAAAGAACTTATAAATATTATTAAAAATAATGAATCATTTCTTGAATTTTTATTGTCAAACAGTCTTAGTATATTGAATTTAATCCAGTTTGAATTGTTAGTCTTATTGGAAACGGTGGAACTATAATGTAATTTAATAATAAACTAATAGGAATTGAATTTATACCATCCATATCAAGAAACATAAAATCATCATCTGGGAATTTTTTTTAAATAATTTATATTCAAATATTGATGGAAGATCTATTGGAAATTTATTTGTATTTCCATTTGGTGAAGTGAATATTATTTCTTTTGAATTATCTATATTTTTTTTAAAATCTTATTTTGAAAATAATATTTTTGCACAATCAAATTTACTTTGAGAAAAATTAGAATTTGAATAATTATAATTTTTATTTTGGATCTTTACATATTGATTCAAATTGTCATTATTTAAAAAATAGAATGTAATTAATATTTTAGTTTAAATGATTTATAAAATTTTGATAAAAAATTATTAAATTTTCCTATTATTTAATTTATATTTTTAAAACAATATAAATTACTAAAAACCTCTAAAAAAAATATTAAAAAAAAAAATAAAAATTCTTTCAAAAACATATTTTTTAAAAAATTAAAAAAAATTTAATGACAGAATTAGATGAATTATATAATAATAGTTTAAATGAAAATAACAAAAGTGATTCAAGTATAGAAACAATAGTAGATTTTTTTCCAGGCGAAGAAGAATTAAAAGAACAACATGAACTTCAAAAAAATTTAATGGAAGAAAATTCAATTTCAGATAATGAAAATCAAGAAGAAGAAAAAGAAGATTACGAAACAAAAATAACAGAAACAGAAAATGATGAATTGAATAAAAAACAAATAAAAAAAATAAAAAAAAAAAAAAAATTAAAAAAAAAAACAAAAAAAAAAAAAAAAAAAAAAAAAAAAAAAAAAAAAAAAAAAAAAAAAAAATTAAAAAAAAAAACAAAAAAAAAAAAAAAAAAAAAAAAAAAAAAAAAAAAAAAAATTAAAAAAATCAAAAAAAAATAAAATAACCTTAATTGCAAAAGATAAAAAAAATGAAAAACCAAAATTATCATCTCAAGAATTAGCAAGACAATTTTCTCAAAAAATAAAACATAAATTTAAAAAAAGATCAAATAGTTTAATAAAAAATGAAAATAAAGATATAGAAAATATAATAAATAATAATATAAAAAATGAAAATGAAATAAAATTAATAAGATCATCTTCAACAGAAATATTATCAAAAAGTAAAATAGAAGAATTATCCGAATCAGAAGAAGAAATAAAACAAAAAAAAAAGAAAAAATATAAAAAAAAAAATTTAAAACCATATGATACAAATATCATAAAAAAAAAAAAAGAAAAAGAAAATTTTATTGATCATTTACAAAAAGTAAGAAAATTATTTACAGAAAAAAAATTTATTCCTGAAAAAATATATACTTATGTTATTAATCCTGGAAATGCAAGTTATTTAATTAAAAATTCAATGAATCATAGAATAAATTGGAGAGAATCTTCAATGAGTGTTACATCTTTATTTAATTTTAAATGGCAACAAAATACAAAATTTATTGATTATGATCATTTAAGTCAAATTGAGAGTATTCCTCAAATTGTTAATCATTTTGAATTTGTTAAATGTATTGCTAATAAAAGTAATATGTTTTTAAATCTTTTTGATTATTGTGAAAAAAATGATATTAATGTTTTTAAATATGTTCCTTTTACTATTATTACTTCTGTTAATAATGATAATGAAAAAAATTTTAGTAATATTTTTTCTAATATTGAAAATTATATTATTGATTATGATAAAATTGAAATGAAAAAAAAGAAAAATTTAAATAAAGATAAATTATATTCTACTAGTTTTTTATTAGAAGATAAATATAAAATCGGAGAAAAAACAGAAATAACAATTCCATCAACTCATTATAATAAAAAAAATTTATGGGTAATTAAAGCAGTAAATTTAAATAGAGGACAATGTATAAGAATAGCAGATTCAATAGAAAAAATACATGATATAATAAAAACTTTAAATACTGGAATTAAATTAACAAATATTACAAAAGAAAATAATGAAAATAATATTCAATTTAAATATGATGATAAAAGAGAAATTCCTTTATCTGATACATATAGAACAGATAAAATTATTATTCAAAAATATATTGAAAAACCTTTATTATATTATGATAGAAAATGTGATATGAGAATTTGGGTTTTATTAACTCATCAAATGAAAGTTTATTTCTATAAAGAAGGTCATTTAAAAACTTGTTCAGCTAAATTTGATATTAATAATAATAAAGATGCCTTTGTTCATATTACTAATTATTCTTTTCAAAAATATTGTGATAATTTTCAAAAATTTGAATTAGGAAATGAAGTTCCTTTTTATGATTTTCAAAAATTTTTAGATAAAATTTCCCCTGATGATAAAAAAATAGATCTTCAAAAAGATATTTTAAGTAAAGTTAAAGAAATTATTATGTTAAGTATGAATTCAATTAAGGAAAAAATAAATAGAAATAATAGAAATTTTTGTTTTGAAATTTTTGGTTATGATTTTATGATGGATAATCAATTTAATGTATATTTAATTGAAATTAATATGAATCCTGGAATAGAAATTTCTTCTCCTTGGATTAATGTAATTATTCCTAGAATGTTAGATGATGCTTTAAGATTGACTATTGATACTATTTTTCCACCTAAATATCATTTTGAAAAAAGTACAGAAATTAAAATTGAAGATTGTAAAAATGATTTAGGATTAATGGATAAATTTGTTTTAAGAAAGAAAAAAAATTTAGTTGATCAAGGTACTGGGACTAATGATTTAAATCAAAAAGATTTAAATGATAAAATTGTTAAAATTAATAATAATCAAAATAATCAAAATAATAATAATATAAATAATAATAATATAAATAATAATAATGATAAAGATAATAATGAAATTAAAGAAAATATTATTAATGAAAATGATAATAATAATAATACTTTAATAAATATAGAAAAAAATGATATGGATAAAACATTATCTAATAAAGATAAAGAAGAAAATGAAAAAAATAGTGAAAATATAGAAAAAATGAAATCAACTTATAATGAAAAATTAAATGATATAATTTTAGATGATGAAGATATAAATAAAATAAATAAAAAAGATAATGAAAAAAATAAAGAAGAAGATAAAAAAGAAAAAGAATATATTTCTCCTTATCCAGTTCCAGGATATTCAAATAATGAAAATTTATGGGAAGAAATAGGAGATATTTCAATAAAGAAAAAATCATATACTGGATTAAGATATATGTTATCAAGAAAAGAATCAAAAACAGTAAATTAAAAAAATATTTTTTTCTAAAAATAAAATTATTATAAATCTTAATTTTCAAAAACTTAATTATATTTTTTAATATTAATAAAAACTAAATAAAATTGTTTTTTAAATTATTTATTTAAAAAAAAATATATTCAAAAAACCCAAAAAAAAAAAAAAAAAAAAAAAAAAAAAAAAAAAAAAAAAAAAAAAAAAAAAAAAAATTCAAAATATTAAAAAAAAATAAAAAATGGGAATGGGAATGAGTTGTAATTTATGTCGTAAAGAAATAATGGAATCAAATGGTGAAATAACATTTAATAACCAAGACACATTATTTAAAGAAGAAGATCCCTATAAACAATTTATAAAAAAATTTGAAGAAAATTTACCAAATTTTGGTGATTACATATCATCACATGAATTTAAAAAAGAAATATCAAATGAAATAGAAAATTATACTCAAAATAACCCATTAAAACAATTAAAAATTCCAATTTCAAAACAAATATATAACACACCTCAACCAATTCAATTTAAAAATGGAAATTTATATAAAGGTAATTGGAATAATAAATTAGAAATGGAAGGTTTTGGAAATTATATTTTAAAAAAAGAAAAAATATTTATTGAAGGAATATGGAATAAAGGTATATTAAAATATGGTAGAATTTATTATCCAAATGGTGATATTTACGAAGGTGAAATTAGAAATAATTTATTTAATGGAAAAGGGAAATTTATTTATAAAGATAATACAATTTTTGAAGGTGATTTTATACATGGAGAAAAAGGAAATTATGGTAAAATAATATATAATGATAAATCTTATTATGAAGGACAATTAAAAAATGGAATTCCAAATGGAAAAGGTGAATTTAAATGGATAAATGGAATTTATTATAAAGGTTATTTTAATTATGGGAAAATTGAAGGAGAAGGTGAAATAAAAAGTCAAAATGGAAGTTATTATATTGGTAATTTTAAAAATAATATTTTTCATGGTAAAGGAAAATTTTTTTTTAATACTGGATCAATATATGATGGTTATTATTATAATGGGAAAAAAAATGGAGAAGGTTTATATAATAAAAATAATGGAATTAAGTATTTTGGTAATTTTTATGATGGGAAAATTCATGGTTGTGGAAAAATTGAAGATAATAATATTATTTATAAATGTACTTGGAAAAATGGTTTTACTGTTGAAACTCCTTTAATTGAATATAAAAATTATAATAATAATAATATTGGGAATATTGATTTAAATTTAAAAGTTGAAAATGAAGATATTGATATGAATAAATTAAATTATTTAGAAAGGGATAATGATATTGATTTTGATAATCCAGAATATGATATTGAGTTTAAACCTAAAAATGATATTTCGAAAATTTTTTAAGTTAGATTTTTTTTATTTAAAAGTATATTTTTAATATTAATTTTTTTTTGGTTATTTATTTTATATATTTTGTTATTTTATATTTTATTTATAAAATTTTTTTTTTTCATTTTTTTAAAATTAAATGTTCTTTTAATTTTAACAAAAAAATAATATTTCAATATGAATAATACTACAAATATTCATAAAATATATAATTTTGGAAATACAAGTAGAAATAAATTAACAAGTTTATCAAGTTTTTACGATCATTCTAAAAGTATTATGGAAGATAAAATTTATGATTATATAAATCTAAAAGATTCAAATCATATTGAAGTAAATAAAAAAAATGATATAAAATTAAAAAATTCTTTATCATTGAGAAATTTATCAAATGATGAAAATTTACAATCAACATCACATTTAAGTTTAAATTATTTACCAAAAAGAAAATTAAATTTTCCTAAAATTACTTTTTCTTCAATTAAATTAGTAAAAAGTCCTGAACCTTTAAAATTAAGTAATTATATTATTAAAAAGGAAAATAATATTATGGAATTTAAGAACAAAAATTTAATTAAATTATCAAAATGTATGGATGATTTAATTAAAACAAAAGATTTTATTGATTATTTATCATATGAAGATAAAAATGAAATTGAAACAATTTATAAAAAATTAAGATATTCACATAATTTATTTTTAGATTTTTTATTTGATGAATTATTCAATGAAGAAGTTTTAAAAAGTACTATTTGGAAAAATTTAATATTACAATTTACTGAACTTTATTCATTAATATCTATAATATTGAATAAATATATAAAAGAATTAAAAAAAGAAGAAAACGAAAATGTTAAATTAAATAGAAAATGTATTAAACAAGATAATCAATTAAATTTAAATTTAATTAACTTATCAAAATTAAAAAAAATAATAAATGAAACAGATAGTTCTAAAGTTCAAAATGATAAAAAAAAATTAGAAGAAAAAATAAATGAAAGAACAAGATTAAAGAATAAATATTTAATTGATAATATTAAATTAAATGCAGAAATTCAAGATTTGACTTTACTTCTTGATAGAAATAAAGATTATTTTAATAAATATAAAATAAAATGTGAAGAAGTTATTAATAAAGATAAAATTATTCATGAATTAAAATATTTATTACAAAAAATTGAACATGAAAAAAATGCAAAAATAAATATTCATGAAGAAAAATATAGTAATTTAAATGAAGAGTTAATTCAAGCTAATTTAAAAAATGAAGAATTGAAAAGACAAATTGAAGAATATAAATTAGATATAATTGAATATCAATCAAAAAATAAAAAATTATTAACTACTCTTGAAGAAAGAAAAGAAAATATTTATATGTTAAATGAGGAAATTTTAACATGGATGAATTTATATGATTCAGAAAAAAATTTGAACTTATATTTACAATAAATATAAAATAAATAAATATTAATATTTAAATTTTTATAGAATAAATAACAATTAAAAAATTAAATCAAAATATTTTTAAAAATAAAAAAAAATTTTAATTTAAAATTTATAAAAAACAAAATGTCATATGGAGAAGATAATTCAACAGAATTAAATCAATTAAGATATACTTTATTATGTGAAAAATTTGAAGAATATTTTAAAATGAAAGGATATAAAAAAGACTCATTTTTTGATCATAGAGTTTGGTTTTTAAAAAATGACCAAACATTTCAATCATTACTTCATAATTCAACTCCATATCCAAATTATGAAAAATCAAATAAACTTTTAGAAATATTATCAGAAATAAATAAAGGAAATGATTTAAGAAATTTATATATTTCAACAGAAGAATTTATAAATAAAATATCAAAAACTTTAAATGATGCAAATATCACAAAAAATATAAGTAATAATTACATAGAAAAAAATCAAATATTAGAAAAAATAACAAAAATAAATGAATTATTAAATATGTTATCAAATAGAATAGAAAAGAAAAAAAAAGTAAATTATATAAGTAAATTATATACATATATTATTTCAATGAAAAATTTTCCAAGTGGACCTTATAGACTTACTTTTAATATTAATACTTCATTCGATCAAGAAAATTATAATGAATTAAATGATAGTGAAAAAATAAATCTTGATAAAAAAAACCCAGAAAATGTTTTTGAAATATTTCATGAAGTTACTTTAAGTACAAAAAATTTAATAAATATTCCAAAAGGAAAAGATAATATAACTTTTTTATCTAATTATTCTAATACTCAAAATGAAAATGAACCAAATAATAAATTTGAAGATTATGAATTTTCTATTTTAGAAAAAGATTTAAAAAATTATTTAGTTGATAGAAGAAATTCAGGAACAACTTTTTCTAATTTTAAATTAAAAATAAGTGGAACGGATGGTTTTTATGAAAGTAATAATGAATATTTATTACATATTTTATTAAGTTCTATTGATGAATTATGTGATTTGAGTAAAAATCCTTTGACTAAAAATATTGCTTTAAAATTAAATAATGAAAATGAATATGATAAAAAAAATGATAAAATTGTTTTAATTGAATTAAATTTAGAATTAGATAATTTAACAAGAATGAAATTGTTAAATAGAATGAAAGAATTATATTCTGTTACTCTTGATAATAAAATAAAAAATGAAATGTTAATTGATGAAATTTTATCAATTTATTTTTCTGAAATTAAAGATTCTGTTATTAATATTTTATCAAAAGAAGATGAGTCAAGAGAAAGTTGTTGTGCATGTTTTATATTTTAAAAAAATTGTAATAATTTAAATTATAATTAATAATTAAAAATTATTATTTTTAAAAAAATGTACAATAAATAATTTCAATTATATTTATTAGAAATAGTTTGAATAAAAAATAAAAAAATTTTATAAGCAAAAAAAATTTTTTAAAAATAGTAAAGTATCAAAAACAATTTAAAATAATAATATTTTTTATTTGTTTGTTAATTTTTTTGAATGGATTTCTCTCCCAGTTTTTAAATTTAAATATTCAATCAATCCAAAATCAATTAATTGTTTCATATCATCTTTATTTGGACAATCAATTTTTTCTAGTAAAAAATTATTATAATAACCAAATTTATCATAAAATTCTTCTTTTGATAATGCAAAAATTTGAATAATATCTATAAATTTCATTTTCAAAAAATTGTAAATAAAATTTAAATTATCATTATCTTTTTTTTTCTCCAAATTTTCATAAATAAAGTTTAAAACTTTTTGATTAAAATCTTTTTCACAATAATTTTTTAAAATATCTTCCAATGTTGTTTCTAAAATTGAAAGATTATATTCTTTTTTTAATCTTTCCTTAACATCTTTTTTAATATTATTTTTAAAAGTATAAAATCTATTTATTTTATCAATATGATAATTCAAAGTATCAATGAAAAATTTAATTGTTTTAACTTTAATCTGTTTGAAAATATTGTCTTTCCTTTGTTTTTTTTTCTCCATTTTTTCTTCTTTGTTTTCTTCTCTTTGTGTATTTGTGATGTAAATTCGTTTATTATCAAACTCCTTTTCTGATTCGAATATTGACTCTTCGAATATCCAATTATTTAAATCTGTTGGTTTTGTTGAAAATTTTTGATTATTGTATTCTCCAAAGTTCAATTCATAATTATTCAATTTTGTTTTATTGTTTAAAAAAGAAGTATTATCAAATGGTTCGTTAACTTCAATATAATCATTTGAATTTTCATTCAACATTTTAATTAAAATATTTTATGATATATTTTAATTTTGAATATGTAAAAATTGATTTTTTTTAAAATATTAAAAAATTAATTATTATTTATAATTATTATAATTTTAATTTCCCAAATTTATTTAAAATATTAAATTACAACATATTATAAAATTATAAAAGATAAAAATATTAAAATTCTATTATTTTTTTAGATTATTTTTTAATTTTTTGATATTTTTCAAACCTGAAATTTTTTAGTCAATTCTTTTAATTCATTTTCTTTTCTCTTTAACTGTTCTTGTAATTTTTCGTTTTTTTTCATTAATATTTCAATACTATTACTTTTAAAATCTTTACTATCATTTCCTTGATTAATTTCATTTAAATAATTTTCTGTGAGAGAAATAGAACATCAATAATTTTTTGATATTAAAATATTATTTATAGAAATTTTAATGTCTAAATTTTTTTTTCAATATTTTGTTTTCTTTTTTCTAATTCAAGAGAATATTCTTCTCTATTTTTTTTCAATTAAATCTAATTGTTCATCTAATATTGAAACTATATCAATTAATTGATTTTCTTTTTTAGTATTTATTGCTATTTTATTTGTTATTTCAATTAAATCTTTTTCATTAACTAATTTCATATTCATTTTTAATTGTTGTTCATATTTTTCTTTTTTTTCTTTTAATAAATTTAATGTATTTTGAACTTGTATTTTTTTTTTGTCATATGTATTTACTTTTTTGCTTATATTTTATTTTTTTTCATTAATTTAGGAATTTTTTTTTTCAAATTCTAATTTTAATTCATTTAAATCTTTTATTTGATTTTGAATTTTTTTTGAATATTATTAATTTGTTTAATTTTATATTTATCCTTAATTTTAATTCATTTATTTTAATCTTATCATTTTTGATAAGTTTTCTAATTCTTTATTAACATTGTTCATCAAATTATTATGATTTCCATTTTTAATTTAATTGAATTAAAGATATTTTTTTACTATCATATTATTTATTATTTTTAATAAAGGGGTTATATAGAAAAATTTTCTATTTATATTTTGATTTTATAATTTATTTATTTATTTAATTTTTCTAATTAATAAATCTTAAAAAAATAATGCTAAAAACAATAATGAATTATGAGAGTTTTGAATTATCAGAATTTGAAGATAATTACTTAATTCCTGATAGCATAATATATTCAACAGAAAGTTCTTTAATAAAACTCTTTGAATCAAATAATGAAAAAATAGATATAATCCAACTAAAAGATAAAAATAATAATGAAAATCTAATAAAAAATAATGAAAAAAATAGTTTAAAAAATAGTGAGAATATAATTGATAATAATAATGAAACTCTAATAATTAATAATAATAATGAAAATATTAAAAATATTATTCAAAGAAAAAGAAAAACAAAACAAAAAGAAGATATACCACGAAATGATAATATTTATAAACAATTAAAAATACAAGCAATTAAATTTACAATTAATACACTAAATTTACTATTAGATCATTCTATATATGTTTTTCAAAATGTAATTAAAAAAGAAATAAAAGATAAAATTCAAAAAAACTTTAATATTACCCTTTTAAATGAATCAATTGAAAATTTATTTACAGAAAAAAAATATTGTGAAAATGAAAATAATAATAAAATAATTGAATATTATAAAAGACAAATAAATGGGAAAAAAAGTGAATTAATTAATATTTTTTTAAAAAAGAAATTCATTGAAATGATAAAAATATTTGGAATGGATAAAAATGAATTTAAAAAGCAATATGGATTTGAAAATGAATATTTATTAGAAAATATAA
>Ga0256407_10014303_pt1 | contig 10466 bp, 6 predicted proteins | sample RumenRJG_04DNA_FD_193489 | JGI IMG/M metagenome (GOLD analysis project Ga0256407, IMG submission 193489) | Bovine rumen microbial communities from Lethbridge, Alberta, Canada - RJG_04 | ecosystem: Host-associated > Mammals > Digestive system > Stomach > Rumen | place: Canada: Alberta | collected... | reverse complement strand
GATTCAGCGTTGACAGCCGCCGTTCTCGAGACGTCGGACGGAGTCGCGGAACTCTTCGAAGAAGAGGCGGTCGTCGAGGCGGTCGCGAAAAGCGCGGGGTTCTACGGACCGACTCGGTCTGAATTCGTGACGACGTCCGTCGCGCCGGTATCTGTCGCGTCCGTCGCTTCCGCAGCGACCTTTAAGGAACTCGATCTCGAACTTGACGTTGATCTTGACGTCGATCTCTGATTGAGAAGACGATTGATCGTCGCCCTATAGGGCGCGCCGCGACGACACGACGCGCGGCGCGTCTTTCGCGAGTCATAAGAAAGCCCCTCGTCGCGCTTCTGTACGCGACGAGGGGCTTTTTACAAATATTCGCTATGGCAAACGACGTCGTTAAGGATCAAGCGGCTTATCGCCGTCGAGTTCCTCCGCCTCGTTTTGAGGACGTTTTTCCATGTAAATCACGTTTCCTCGGTCGTTGTGCCACACGCGGGTCATAAAGTTTCTAATGAGGAAAAGTCCGCGACCCTGTGGAATCTCAAGATTCTCTTCAAGGGTGGGATCGCGGATGGAATCGAACGAGAAGCCCGGTCCTTCGTCTTGAATCGAAACGAGGATTCGTTCTCCCGAAATTTCAGCGCAGAGCTGAACCTTCTTTTCCGGGTCGTGACGATTGCCGTGTTCAATAGCGTTTGCGACGGCTTCGTCAAGGGCGAGGCGAATCGCAAAGACGTCGCTCGGATTCCATTCGCGTTTTTCCAACTCGGCGACGATAGCGTCAAGGAAGGGAACGACGCTTGCGGAGACGCTTGGGAAATTTCTCTCAAATCGCCAGACGTCCGGTTTATCTAAACTGGGAGACATAACGCGCCTATCAATCTTCATAACGATAGCCGATCCGAAAGATCGACCCTGTCGTGGATCCGAAGAGCGCAACGATCGTTCGTCGCGGAACAAACGTTCCGCGGACGGACGGGCGCTTTTCACTTAAGGAGCGAATTGACCGCTTCGTTTTCAGTCGCGCGAATCTTGAAAATAGAATCGAGCTTTGTGATCTTGAAGACTTCCATGATGTTAGGGCAGATTCCGCAGAGAAACAGAGCCGCCTTTTGAACCTTCGCTTTTGTGTTGAGCGTAATGAGCACGCGCAGTGCGGAACTGGACATAAACTTAACGTTCTGAAAATTGACGACGACGCGGTCTCTATCCTTGGGAAGGTTTGCCACGATGGAGGTGAGTTCTTCGCCCCAAGCCTGGATCGTCAGCTCCTCGTTAAGTTTGGCGTCAAGGCAGTCGATGACGGCGGCTTTGCCAATATATCGCGTCATCGTATGAGCATTAGAAAGACCCATGAGTGATATCTCCAAATAAAAGGTAAAATTTCAACGAGCCCAAAGCGTCTCGCCGACGGCAGGCGTCGCGGAGACTTATGGGACGAGCTTATTTCTGACCGCCCAGACGGCAGCCTGCGCGCGATCATTAACTTCCAATTTACGCAGAATATTCTGCACGTGTTCTTTAATCGTGTCGACGCTGAGCTTGAGCGAAAACGCGATTTCCTTATTGCTCAGACCGAGAGCAAGATGACGCAGGACCTGCGCTTCCCTCGCCGTTAGAGGATTGAGCGGATCGACCTGGCGCTTCCGCATAACGTTTCGAACGCGCAGAAGTTCGCCGGAAAAAATCTGAACGGCTTCCGGCGTCGCCGCGAGCGCCAGCCCGCAAACGAGCGAAACGATCTCGGTCTGCGTCGCCGTCTTGAAAAGACACGCGTCCGCGCCCGCCGCCGCCGCTCTCGCGACGGTCGTCTGGCGATCCGACGCGAGCAAAAAGACGACGCGACCTTCATAGCGTCCTTTTCGAAGCTCTTGGACGGCGTCGAATCCCGAACCGTCGGGGAACGTCGCGTCGAGAATTACGACGTCGGGCGCAAGACTCCGCGTTTTGGCGACGAATTGCTCGACGGTTTCCACGACGCCGACGATCTCGACGTCAGAGTCGCGAAAAAACGCGAAAAGACCTGCGCGGACCACCGGCTGGGGATCGGCGACAAGGAGACGAATCGTCATCTGGCCTTCCTCATTTTGCGACTTGACGTATTAAGCTCCGAACACCCATTCAGTTTAACCCGTACGCGCGCAAACGTCAAGAAACTTTTAACGCGACGTGTGAATAAAAATTCTTTTCACGCTCTTTTTATGGAGAAAGCGCGGAACGGAGACTCGACGTTTCCATTCCGCGCTTTTGTCAGACGTTAACGAATCGACGAATTATTCTTCGACGCGCTCGATTCGATACAGCTTGCCCTTGAAGTTGATCGTGATCGATTCCTCGAAGACGAGATATCGCGACAAATCAGACCCGTTCTCGTCGATCAGCTTGAAGTATTCGTCGCTGAACTGTTTAACTTCGACGGGCGTGGCGTTCTTCTCCATTTCCTCGGTCACGGACGAATCGACCCAGCGTCCTTCGCGCAGGTAGAAGGTCTTGTCGGCGACGACGCGGATATTGTTCAAAACGGCCTCGTCGATCTGCGGCGCCGGGCTAGGCGCGGGAGCCGCCGCGCCCATCGCGCCCATCGGGAGCGCGCGTTTTGAAAGGGTCGCAGGGGCGGCGAGTATGCGACCGCCGGCCACGCCCACTCTTCTACCGCCTCCCATTCCGCCTCCCATTCCGCCGCTCCTGCGGGCGCTGGAAGCGGACGACGAATCGTCGGCGAGCGTCATGACGTTCGATTCGGCGATCGAGTCAAACTGCGCGCCGTTGAGATTGTCGACTTGCTTAAGCCCTTGCTTCATACTACGTTGTCTGACGCCGCCCATTCCGCTCGTGTTGGAGGCGAGCGCATGGAAATTATCTCGGGCCGTCGTGTTGTTGGCGGCGGAGTTCAAAGCGACGTCTTCGCGCGCGAGGAAAGACGTGTAGGGCGTCATGACGCCGTGTTTTTTCGAGAGCTGTACAAGTTCGTCGAGCAATTCTTGATTCATGCCGTTGAGGTCGAGTTCGTCGATGATTTCGCCGATTCGACGCGCCGCCCAGATGCGTTCGACGAACGCGTTCGTCGAATCTTCGCTTTTAGCGGTAAAGACTCCTTCAAAGTTCTTTTCCTCGTCTCGTTCTCCGATTTTGCCCTTCGCCTGAATCTTGACCTCGCCCGGCGTGGAATACCGTCCGGCCATTACGAGTTTTTCGCCCGCGAAAAGATCGGTTTTCCCCGAGGGATAGACTTGATTGACGAAATATTTTTTATCCGTCGCGTCCTTGAGCGAGAAGGAGAATTCGACGTCGGAGAAAACAGGCGCGTCGACGCGAGAATAGAACGCGGAGATTCGATCTTCGATTTTTTCTTCCGGTTTAACGTATTCGCCCTGGCCGCGCCCGTCGCGAACGAAACGGTCGAGGAGTCGCGCGTTCACGTCGTAGCCGACGCCGAAGGAGAAGAAACGCGCGGCGCTTTTATTATTTTCACGCGCGATTTGCGCGAGTTTCATTTCGTTCGTTTCGCCGACGGTCGCCTCGCCGTCGCTGACGAAGATCAAGTATTTTAGGTTCGAAGAATCGTCGCCGTTGAGGAGCGAGAACGCGCGTTTTAGCGCGCCTTCAATATGGGTCGTTCCGCGGGCGCGAACCCCGTCGACGTAGCCGAGCGCCTCTTGTCGCGTTTCCGCCGACGCGACCTGCAGGTCGTCTTTAAAGGAAACGACGTCGGAACCGAAGAGGACGACGTTGAATTTGTCGCCGTCGTGGAGCCGCGAAATCACGAACTTCATCGATTCTCGCGCCTGTTCGATTTTCGCCCCCATCATGCTTCCGGAGACGTCGAGACAGAACACGATCGTACGCGGCAACGGTTTGGCGCCCTCGTCGGCGATTTTCGGCGACGCGAGGAGTAGAAAATATCCGTCTTCATTTTCAACGGGACGATAGCTTAGAACTTTCGCAGAAAGATCGTCGGCGTTTTCGTCGAAGAAGAGTCGGAAGTCGCCTGACGGGACGGTGTTTTCAAGGACGCACGAGACTTTCGCCTTCGTCTTCTCGGGACGCTCGATTTTCAGGTCGAACGTCGGGGAGTAAACCGTTTTGATTTCGGAGTTTCCGGAGATAGAGACGTCGAAAGATATCTTTTTAATGGGTTTGGACGAGTATTTGGCCGCGCTCAACGGGAAAAAGAATTCGGTAAGTCCGGCTCCGGCGCGCAAAACCTGAGTGTAGCGCATCGTTACGGTTCGGGATTCTCCCGCAGGGATCGGGAAAACGCTCGTTTTAAAGAGTCCGACTCCGACCCATTCGAGAAGCGCGGGATCGCGCGCTTTTCGGACGATTTCTTCGTATTGTTTTCGCGCTTCCTCCGCGTCGACGAGCTGCGCAGGCGTTTCTTTACCGTCGACGAGGAGCGTCATGGAATCGACGGCTCCGTCGTAGGGCAGTGGAAATACGAACGCTGTTTCGATCGTCGAAGAGCCTTCGTTTTTGAAGGTTTGCGAGACGTCGACGCGCGCGACGGAACCGGAGACGTCGGCGACGATCTCTTCGGATTCAATCGAATAGACAGGCTCGCGGGGCGCCGGAACAAGAACGTGAGGCGGCTGTATAATTCTCGGAAGCGGACGCGGATGCGCGGGTTCAAAGAGAAAGCCCTGCGCGTTGGCGAGGCGGGGGGAGAACGCGAAACATGCCAGCGTTAGCAGGACGGCTGTCGAAACGAGCCGGCTTAGGCGAAAGACGAACGTTTTGCGCGTATTCATAGGTCGCTCCTTTAGTCTTAATGGGGCAAACTAGGCGTCGCCGACGATCCGAACGTTCGGCGTCTCGACGATAGCGTTGCGTATAGTATCTCAAAACATGACGCGGACGTCAATGGAAAGCGCTGATTGGGACGGACTTGACGTTAGAAATCGCGCTTGCGAGCGCGGTGTGTGACGTCGTTCCCGTTTATCCTAAAGAGTCTCTCGACGGCAAGACAAGGAAAAAAATCCGAAATTTTTCTCAAAGTTAGTATTTTCTAATTTTAAACGATTGACGTTAGTCAATTCTTCTGATACAATGCGTCGCGTTGACGAAATTTAAAGATTCGTTTAACAAAGTTCTTCCCTGCGACGCGAACGTTTGGGAGGAGCGGTTCTTTCTTGCGCTCGCCGATTCGGCAAGGTCGCGCGTCTCCCGCGTCCTCCGCCGAATCGGTTTTTTCATTGGGACTACGCGAATTCTTCGGCTTTTCTCGCACGTTCGTCTTATTTGTCGGACTCTATTGAGTTCGGGCCCCCACAATGAGAGAAAAAATTAGTTTTTTCTAATTTTCTTTGTTGACTTCCAGCGCCTTCAATGTAGAATGTTTTCAAAGTTAGATTAATATAACTTTTGACGTGATTGACGTTCTTTTTTGGCGCCCAGTTTAACTAGTTCCTCATTTTTGACTTAGTTCTTCCGCATCGACGACGCCTGTCGGTTGTTTAGGACGGTTTTTGAGGGTCGCTGCTTTGACGTGGCGTGGGGAACGGACTCAAAGAAGGTTATCCATCGTTTTACCGCAGAGCGCTCGGCGCGTCGCGCAAGGCGTTCTCATAAAGGCGAACTTATGTTTTACAGAATGAAAAACAGAGGCTTTACTCTTGTCGAACTGCTGGTCGTGATTGCGATCATAGGGATTCTCATCGGGCTTCTCCTTCCCGCCGTTCAAGCTGCTCGAGAGGCGGCTCGGCGCATGCAGTGCTCGAATAACTTGAAACAATACGGTTTGGCGACGCATAACTACATTAGCGCGTTTAACGAGCATTTCCCGCCGATGGCGAACGGCGATACGAAGTCGGCCAACGCTTTCTCCGTCCAAGCGCGTCTCTTCCGCTATATGGAAGCGAACCAGATCGCCGATCTGATCGATTATTCTCAGCCCGTCTACAAGTCGGCGGGCATGGGCAACAACGCGGTTCTCTACCATCTAACCGACGCTCTCAACTGTCGAGCGGCGTTTCTCGCGTGTCCGAGCGACCCCCAAGGAGGAACGCTCGTTCAGTCGAATTTGAAAATCTTCACGGACGCCGGAAACTCCGCTACGGCGCCGCTCAAGGCTTATCCGTCGAGCTATTGCGTTTGCACCGGCTCCGACCTTGCGCGCATCGGGACGACGAGCGTCGGCGGCAAGGCGACGCTGAAATCGAACGGGCTCTTCTACTACGGGTGCGACAACACGATCGCGGCGTGTGTCGACGGAACGTCGAACACGCTTCTCATGGCGGAAAGCACGATCGGCGCGGGTTCCGATCAGGACGTTTCGGGAACGCTCGAGGAGATCAAGAAGAAGAATCTGCTCCGTAAGGTCATCATGCAGAACGTTCCGAAGACGTTGTTTGACGCCGAAACTCCCGCCGAGGTCGAGTCGGTTCAGAACGGCGTCAGCGCGCCCGGCTGGCAGCTTGACCGCTGCTCGACATGGCTTTCCGGCGTTCCGCTTTACACGACGTTTGGCGCGTTCCTTCCGCCCAACTCGTCTGCCGCGACATGCAACTGGATGAACTACGGATTCTACGCCGCGCGAAGCTATCACGCGAGCGGCGTGAACGCGCTTATGGCGGACGGCTCCGTTCGCTTCGTTTCCGATACGGTCGACGTCGAGACTTGGCGCGCGATGGCGACGATTGACGGCGGCGAAAGCGTCGCTCTCTAATGTGAAAAAATCGCGAGGAGGTCTGGCGTCTCTTCGCGAGATTAGCGTCCGACGCGTCGACGTCGGTCCTTGTCAACGATTCTTTTACCCTAACAACAAGCGAAACACTAATTATGAAAAGACGTTCATCCTTTATGACCGGCGTTTGCGCGCTGGTCGCCGTCGTTCTTCTTTCCGCGTCCTCTTTTGCCCAGCCGCCGATGCAGGCGCCGAAGCTTTCGGACGAATACAAAGCCGATCTTAATCGCGAACTTGCGCCTCGCGGCGAAAAAATCGGTCTTCTTATCGTTTCTCACGGCGCGGGCGTTCCGTCGTGGACGAAACTTGTCAACGGGATTACTGACAAAGTGCGCGCGCTGGATGAAAAGAATCGCGTTTTCGCCGCGATCGAATGTTGCGATATGGAATTCAATTACGAGAACGATATCGTCGCGGGCTTCGGTCGCCTTGAGAAGGCGGGTTGCGACGCGGTCGTCGTCGTTCCCGCGTTCATTTACCCGACGAGCCACGTTCAGTTTGACGTCGTGACGATTCTCGGTCTTTACGGCGATCCGAAGGCGCGCGAAGCCGCGCATGAAGAGAACGCGCGCATCCTCCGGACGAAGCTCCCAATCGCGCTGACCCCGACGCTCAGCGCCGGCGACCTTTTAAAGGACTATGCCGTCAATCAGGTTAAGTCCGTGATGAAAGACCCTGCGAACGAACGCGTTCTCTTCGTCGCGCATGGCGACGACGACTATGGCGGGCTCGTCGACGCGCAGACGAAGAGCGCCGTCGACGCGGTCGCAGAACTTGGGTTCGACTCCGTCGACACGGCTTACGTCGGCATGGGCGCCATGTTTGCCAGTCGCGCGAAGCCCGTGATTGAAAAGAATACGAAGGACGGCAAAAAGACGATCGTCGTCGCGCTCTATCTCGCGTCCGGCTCCAAGAAGTTCCTCGAACGCGTTCAGAAGTTCCCCGCGATGGGCGCGGGAGCCGACGACGAAAACGCGCCGAGTCCTTCCTTGGAAGGTTTGAATTACGTCGGCACGGAAACGGCGCTCGGCGAATTTGAAGGGACGCCGAAGTATATCTACGACGTCGCCGTTGAAGCGAGTAAGAACTGAGCGCAATTTGTCGCGTTCTCTTAAGTTTGGAGACGCGCCCGTCCTCGGACCGGCGCGTCTCGTTTTTTTTCGCCGTCTTTCAAAAGGGACTGCGAAAAGAGTTGCGTTTCGGACGTCGGGCCAATATAATCGAGAAAAATTGGGCGCGCGGCAAGACGTCGCGCGCTGTCAACGTCGTTTCTTACAACAAGGTGAAAAGATGAAATTGACAAACGCGTTTGCGGCGGCGATTCTCGCCGTCGTCGCGCTGGCGTCCGGCGCGCTGGCGTACGGCGCCGATTCGTCCCTCACGCCGACGAATTTGCGCTGCGAATATCTCACGAATCCGAAAGGACTCGACGCGCCCGCGCCCCGTCTGAGCTGGATTCTCGAAACTTCGGACGAGACCGCGATCGGTCAGAGTCAGACGGCGTATCGCGTCCGCGTCGACGCGACCTCGAAGGACGCCGCCGCGCTCCAAGGCAAGCTCTGGGACACCGGTTGGGTCGAGTCGAACGCGACGGCGCAAATCGTTTACGCCGGGACGAAACTGGAATCGGACTCTTGCTATTTCTGGACCGTTCAGATCAAAGATCAGGACGGCGCTCTTTCTAAGGCGTCAGACGTCGCGTGCTGGACGACGGGGCTTTTCGATCAGTCGGAATGGACCGCGAAGTGGATCGGGACGGGCTATCTTCCGGACGGCGAAACGAACGTCGCGAAGACGTCGGGACGCAACCCGAAGACGGGGTTCTTCGACTCTCCGTGGCTCCGCAAGACGTTTGAACTCAAATCTGCGCCCGCGAAAGCGCAGCTTTTCGTCGCGAGTTGCGGATATTGCGACGTTTTCGTCAACGGCGAGAAAGTCGACAAAGACTCCGTCCTCGCGCCGAACGTCTCCGACCATAAATATCGCGCGCGCTACATAACGTACGACGTCGCGCCGTTCCTCAAAGAGGGCAAGAACGTTATCGCGCTCTGGCTCGGCGCCGGATGGGGCGTTTTCGGGGAATACGCCGCCGACAACGACCGTCCTCTCACGCCGATCGTGATGGCGCAGACCGATATTATCGCGGCGGACGGGGCCAAGACGCGCGTCGTTACCGATTCTTCGTGGAAGATTAGCCCGAGCTTCATCAGCACGAGCGGAAACTGGACCTTTGGCAATTTCGGCGGCGAACACGTCGATGCGGCGCTGGAGAATCCGAACTGGAACAAGGTCGATTTCGACGATTCCGCGTGGAAGACCGCGACGGAATTCGCGCCGAAACTTGAAGTGACCGCGCAGGCGACCCCCATCAACGTTCTGACCGTGCCGATTCGTCCCGTCTCGATCGAGAAGAAGGGGGACGGCGTTTGGCGCGTCGATATGGGCGTGAACTTCGCGGGCTGGACTCGCGTCAAGCTCCATGGCAAGCCGAATTCGACGGTTAAATTCGATTATTCGGAACGCTCTCAGGAAACGAAGACGTTCAATCTCTCCAGTTCGATCACGCTCGACGCGAAGGGCGACGGCGTTTTCCAGAACCGTTTCAACTACAGCTCCGGCCGTTGGATTACGATCTCCGGACTCGACGAGGAGCCGAAGCTCGACGATATCGTCGGTTGGAATATTCGCACCAACTATGAGAACGCCGCGACCTGCGAAACGTCGGACGATCTTCAGAACTGGATCTATAACACGGGTCGCTGGACCTACGAGAACCTGTCCATCGGCGGCTACGTCGTCGACTGCCCGCAGCGCGAGCGTATGGGCTACGGCGGCGACGCGCACGCGACGTCCGAGTCGGGCATGTACAGCTACGGCCTCGAAGCGTTCTATTACAAATGGCTCCAAGACTGGCGCGACTGCCAGAAGGATTATCCCGACGGCTGGCTTCCGAACACGGCGCCGACCTACTGGGGCGGCGGCGGTCCTTCGTGGGGCGGAATCGTCATCACGCTTCCGTACACTTACTACTTGCAGTACGGCGACAAGCGGATTCTCGAAGAGAACTTCGCGATGATCGAGAAGTGGCTCGGGTTCCTTGAGTCGAACGTCAAGGACGGGCTGCTCCAGAAATACGGCGACGAATGGAAGTTCCTCGGCGACTGGCTCTGGCCCGGCGCGCCAGACGGCCCCAACAGCCACACGCCGCAGGCGCTCTGCCTGAACAACATGTACCTCGTCTTCAACCTCGCGACGGCGGCGAAGATCGCGCGCATTTTGGGACGCGAAGACCGCGCCGCGGAATGGGATAAGCTCGCCGATAGAACGCGCAAGGCGATCAACGCCAAGTATTACAAGGCGGACGAAGGCTCCTATCACGACGACGCGCAGGCGGTTCTCGCGCTTTCGCTCCTCGCCGACGTCCCCGCGACGGCGGCGGATCGCAAACGCGTCGAGAAGCGGCTTGAAGACGCTATTCTCGTCGACTCGAAGGGACATATCGGCGCCGGAATCACGGGCGGCGGACTCCTCTTCCGTTATCTGCGTCAGGAGAACCTCGACGCGCTCGCGTATTCGACGCTCAAACAGACGGAATATCCCGGCTGGGGCTTTATGCGCGCGCACGACGCGACGACCTACTGGGAAGCGTGGGAACTAGACCGTCCCGGCCACTCGCTGCTGCACAGTTCGTATCTGTTCCCCGTCGCGTGGTATATCTCGGACCTTCTCGGGATTCAGCGCGACGACGAGGTCGTTGGGTTCCGCAAGTTCGTCGTTCGTCCTCCGAAGTCGAGAGACA
>Ga0256407_10014300_pt1 | contig 10468 bp, 8 predicted proteins | sample RumenRJG_04DNA_FD_193489 | JGI IMG/M metagenome (GOLD analysis project Ga0256407, IMG submission 193489) | Bovine rumen microbial communities from Lethbridge, Alberta, Canada - RJG_04 | ecosystem: Host-associated > Mammals > Digestive system > Stomach > Rumen | place: Canada: Alberta | collected... | reverse complement strand
TCCTCCCCGAGGGCGCGACCGAGGAGAGCATCTCCAGCAAGGACTTCCTCAAGAAGGCGAAGTTCGTGGACGTGGCAACCCTCACCAAGGACAAGACCGTCAGCGACGAGGAAACCGACGACGACGATGTGACCGGTGGAGATGACAACGGTGGTGGCAACAACGGCGACAACGGTGGCGGCAACGGCCAGCTGATTGACGACGGAGATTAAAGACCCTCTCCCCGACCCTCCCCCGTAAAAGGGGAGGGAGCCATTCGGGGTGTGCCTAACGAGAACTCAAACCAAGTATTAACCTTAAAACAAAATGCCCTACAAACCGGACGGCTCTCCCCCTCCACGGGGGAGATGTCCGAAGGACAGAGAGGGTCTGCTAGTTATGAAGAACAAGGATCTCTGGCGGAACATCATTCAGGTGGTGGTGTCCATCCTCACGGCAGCGTTGACTGCTCTGGGAACTACGAGCTGCATGAAATTGATCAGTTGACAGTTGACAATTGACAGTTGACCAGCCCACGCGCTGGGCGAAGGTTGAAAGGAGCCCACAGTTAAACAAGAAGGGGAAGGTTGCACAGGTTGCAGCCTTCCCTTTTTGTGGGTTCTCTCAAAAATCTTTCGTTAAACTATATTAAAGTGAGATCTGGAGGGACGTTTTCGGGTCAGTCCTCCTGCTTGTTCACAATGGCACACACGCAGGAGTCGCTCCACACGTTCTCTGCCGTCTCCACCATGTCGATGATGGTGAAGATGGGCAGGATGATGCCCATGATGCCAACGGGTGCGCCGATGCCTGCCATGAGGGAGAGGGTGAGGAAGTAGCAGCCCATGGGAACACCTGCATTGCCGATGGCGGAGATGACGGCGATGAGCAGCCACAAAAGCATGGTGGGCAGGTCGATGACGGTGCCACCGTTCTGCATGACGAAGAGGGAGGTGACGAGGATGAAGGCTGCACAGCCGTTCATGTTGATGGTGGTGCAAATGGGCAGGACGAAACGTGCCACTTCAGGACGTGCCTTCAGACGTGTTTCTGCCGACCGCATGGTGACGGGCAGTGTGGCTGCCGAACTCTTGGTGAAGAGAGCCATGAGCACGGCTGGTGACATGGCTCTGAAGACTTTCCAAGGATTCAATCTTCTGGTCAACAGGAAGAGGGGCAGGATGAGGAAGAACTGGATGAGGTTGCCTCCCAGGATGACTGCCACGTATTTGCCCAAGGAACCGACCGCCACTCCTGCGGAAATCTCTGCGGAGAGTTGTGCGGCGAATGCCACGATGCCCAGGGGGAGTGTCCAGATAAGGGCACGGATGAGGGTGTAGAGCAGTTCCTGCAAACCGAAGATGCCTCGAATAAGGGTGTCTATATTCTCTTGTCCCTTGTTCACAGTTCCTTGCCGTTTCAAGTATGCCAATGCCAGACCTACTGCCGCACTGATCAGCAGGATGCTCAGTACATTACCTGTGGCGAAAGGCTCTATGACATTATTGGGAATGACGCTGAGGATGTGGTCACGATAGGTGACAGTTGACAGTTGAGAATTGACAGTGGACAGTTGAGAGGTTTGAATGGCTTCCGCAGGCAGGTTTTCGGGACTGATGAGCAAATAGAGCACTAACCCCACAGCGGCTGCAGCAATAGTAGTGAGCAGGGTGTAGGTGAGGGTGTGCAAGAAGATGCGTCCCGTCTCTTTCTGTCCTCCCAAAGATGAGAGTGTCGTGATGACTGCCAAGGCGATGGTGGGCACTGCCACAAACTGAAACAGTCGGGTGTAGGCTGTGGCGATGAAGCCTAAGAGTCCGTTCAGCCAGTCGATGTTGAACCAGCCGAGCACAGCACCCACGATGAGTGCGCTTGTCCAGATGATGATATTTTTCATTTGTTGTTTAGTTTGTTAGGGGGTTAGTCTCAAACTTACATTCACATAGACGTTTCTTCCCTTCTGCGGGATGTCGCACCAGTCGGCATAGGTCGTGTAGCGCTTGTCGAAAAGGTTCTCGACACCAGCACGGAGGGTCAGGTCATGTGCTGCAATAGATAACGTATATTGTCCGCTGATATTTCCAATGGCCCATGCAGGAGTGCGAGTTTCCCCATATTTTTTTCCGTAGTTGACCTGTTTGCTGTTGCCACGAACCTCCACCTTGCCCTGAAAACGCTTGTAGGCAAAGGTCAAGCCCGATGTGTAAGCGAAGGGAGAGATGAGGGGCAGCTGGTCGCCCTGATCATCACGTCCAACGGCATAAGCCAGTCGGGTGTTCCATGTCAGCCAAGGGAACAGTTTCCAATCGGTCGTGAAGGAGGTGTTGACGATGGTGGCATGGTCGAGATTGTAATATACCTTCACACCTTCGGCATCCACCGTCATGGGCGAGAGACGTGTCTCGAACTGCCCGATGATGTAGTTGGAGAAGAAGAAGGCGTTGGCATCGAGGGAAATTGAAAGCTGAGAGTTGAAAAGGGAAAGTTTGTAGTTCCCGTTCAGTTCGATGGCACTCTCATTCTTCAGACGAGGATTGCCGATGTAGTCATACTGGTCGAAGGTGTTGTTCAGATAATAACCATACGCCTCAGTCACTGTGGGGGCACGACTACCCCAACCTGCTCCAATTGACAGTTGAGAATTGAAAAGTGAAAATTGATAATTGGCGGCGATGCGTCCTGTCACTTGCTGATAGCTCTGCTTCATGCCAGGGAAGAACACCTCCAAGGCATGGTAGCCCTCGTCGTTGTTCAGGCGTTGGGTCTGGAAGGCGAGTTTGGTGGAGACTTTCAGCGACTGATTGTCGGTGAGCGACACAAGGTCGGAGAGTGCCAGTCCCGTGTTCAGCGTACCCACATCAGGCCATGTGACCATATACATGGGTGCTGCACCACCAGGATACATCGTCATGTCGGCAAAGAGACGGTTGTAGTAGAGGTCGTAGTTGGCCTGCACATCGTGCCGTCCGTTCGAGGCAGAGACGAGACTGTAGAGACCGCTCGTCCAACTCTTGCCAGGCATGTCCATGTGGATCTCCACATCGGGACGTTTCGTATCGTCCATGATATGGGTGATGTGGTTGTAGTATGCTTTCGTCTCCCACGAATTGAGGAAGCCCTCGTACCACGAATGGCGATAGGACAGCGAGGTGATGAACGCCTCCGCCTTTGCCACATCCATGTTCAGGGCAGGATAGCCCACATCGGTGGCACGGTCGAAGATGAAGGTGCCTTCCAGCACATCACGGGTTGTCAGTTTCACACCCGCATTGGCGAAGGCATTCACCTTCTGGAACTGCGAGAGCTGCACCTTCCTACCCCCACCCTCTTTGTAGTTGTCGGCATGACGGAAGAAGAATCCGCCATTGGTGTAGAAGCGCCGGCTCGACACAGCCACGTCGGCGCCATAGACCTGGAGGTGACCGTTGGATTCGTAACCAGCATCAACGTTGAGGTGAGAGGTTAGAGGTGAGAGGTTAGAGGTGACAAATCCTGCTTTCCTGAGTTTCAGGTCGAGGCTTCCACCGATGTTGCCTGTCGATTGCGGGTTGCCATTCAGTCCCGAATTGAGAAGAATGCTCTGGAGGTTACTGCTCTCCACGTAGGAGGTCACAGGATCCATCTTGTCTGTGCAGGCATAGAAGATCTTCATGCCGTCGATGGTGGTGGAGACACGCTCCGTCGCCATGTTGTTCACGACTGGCTCCCAAGCATATGAGCCACGTCTCACTAAGTTCACATGCGAGAGTTCTGCCAGGTGTTCGTCGATGCTTGCCACCTGACCCTTCGCCGAACGTTTGCGTCCTTCGGTTGCCGCCGATACCACCACCACCTCGTCGATGAGGTGTGACGAGGTGGCGAGTGTGTCGGTTGAGAGTAATATTGATAATGCTAATGCAATCATGATGAAGTTTTTTGTTATTGAAATTGTTAGGACTTTCGCCCAGCGCGTGGGCTGGTTATAAAGTTACGTCCCAGTAGAGCGAGCTGAAGCCATCCTTGAGGTCGTCTCCTCCTGCCACGATGTTGCCTTCTGCGTCCCTTACGGTCAAGTGGATGCGCCAGAGACCGGTCATGGTCAGGTTGATGTTGCCCGTGTAGCTGCCGTCTTTCTGCTTGACGAGCGGCGTGTTGTCGGGCGAGGTGTGGTTGCCCATGTCAGGCATGCGAGGGTCAATCTCGATAGTGAAGGTCTCCGTTGCCAACGCGTAAGGTGTGGTGATCGGATTGCTCTTCTTCGACACATACGCCTGGATGGTGTTCTTGCCCGTCTTCCAATCCGACGGATTCACCAAGGAGAGGAAGTATGTGTCATCGCCAATCTTGAAGTTCTTGAGCCAGTCCTGACCGTCAGGCAGGGCATCCACCTTGATGGCTTGCTTCTGTACACCACCCTTGCTGCCCAGCACCTCAATGTCGTAGGAGAACTGCCAAGAGCCTGCATCGCTTGTGTTCATGAGAAGCGACACCCATCCTTGCTTCACTGCAGGTCTTGTCGTGTCGAACACCTCGAACGTACTGCCCACTGGCGTGCTGTGCCACATATCCATCTTCACCATGTGCATCAGCGGTGTGATATTCTTGATGTCGAAAAACTTCACGTAGTTGCCCGTCTTTTTTTTCGTCACCACAAAGTAGAGGTCGTTGTAACCCTTGTGCAAGGTGCCCGTCTTTGAATAAGCCCACACATCATACTTATCGTCCACCGTCGTGGAGAGTTCGGGGATGATGCGCACCGTCTGGATGAACTTATAGACCTGCAGTGCCTCTTCAGCTGAGCAGCAATCCACATCCTTCGTGAGGTCAATTCCATCAATCACAATTCCCGTCTCATCGTCGTTGCTGTTGCACGACACCAGTCCCAGCGATGCTATCGCTAAAAACAAAGTCATTACCTTCTTGTTCATTTTTTCTCTTAGTTTTTTGTCGTTAATTACTTTGATTTCTAATTTCGGTGCAAAGGTACGGACATTTCACCGACCCCGAAATACCCCTCATGCGCTATAAGCATACCATAAATGAGTGATTTTTCCCTTTTCACTTTCCCTTTTCCCCTTAAATCCCTACCTTTGCAACCAAATAAGAAGAATTATGGCAAACATTCAACCTATTTTTCGACGTTCGGAACTGCTATTGGGCAGTGAGGCGATGGAGCGTATCGCCCAGAAGCAGGTGATTCTCTTTGGTGTGGGAGGCGTCGGCTCTTGGTGTGCCGAGAGTCTCGTGCGCAGCGGTATTCGGCACTTGACCATCGTCGATTCTGACCGCGTGTGCATCACCAACATCAACCGCCAACTGATGGCGACCAGCCAGACAGTGGGGCAGGTGAAGGTGGATGCGCTCAAGCAACGGCTGCTCAGCATCAATCCCTCGGCAGACATCACGGCCTTGCAGAAGATCTTCACGGAAGAGACAGCTGAGGAGTTCGACCTTGGCAGCTACGACTACATCATTGATGCCATCGACTCGCTCAAGGACAAAGCCCTGCTCATCCTGATGGCTTGTCGGACGAAAGCCAAGTTCTTCTCGTCGATGGGTGCGGCGCTGAAACTCGACCCCACCCGCATCCAAGTGACTGAGTTCTGGAAGGTGAAGGGAGACCCTCTGGCTCGTGCCCTCCGCAACCGTTTCAAGCGCGACAAGCATTTCCCTGCCAAGAAGTTCCAGTGCGTATTCAGCGATGAGTTGCTTACCAATCAAGGTCATAATGCGACTTGTGGCACGGAACGGTGCATGTGTCCAAAGGCAAAGACGGGACCAGGCGATTCCTCATTGCTCAATCACGAGTGGTGCTCATCGAAAGCCCAAATCAATGGTTCCCTCGCTCATATCACCGCAATCTTCGGTTTCACGCTGGCAGGACTGGTTGTTCAAGACGCCACTATTTCCCCTTCATGATGTCAATAATGACTCCTTCGGTCTTCACCATACCAGGCGAAGCGATGAGTCCCATATTGCGCATGGTTTCTTCGGGCATTTTGCCGTTGATGCCGTGAACATGTTCAATGGCAATGCCCTCAAGCGCCAGTCCTACAGATTGATAGGCCGCATCCACTGCCACAATGCCCTTCATGGTGCATCCGTGATTGCCGCCGTCACAAATCATGCCAGTGATGCTGGAAGCCATGTTTTGGATGGTCAAGGTCAGGGTCTTCAATGCCCCTCCTTTCAGATAGGCAAGTCCACATGCCATGCCTGTGCCAGCAGCAATGGCGCATCCGCAGAACGCAGAGAGCTTGCCTGAATATTCCTTGATGTACATGCAGACCAGATAGCTGAGTGCGGTGGCTCGAAGCAGTTGCTCTTCCGTGTAACCATTCACGTGAGCTGATGCATAGAGTGGCAAGGTGGCGATAATGCCATGTGCCCCGCTACCAGTGATGCTCATGGCAGGATGTGGAAGTCCCAACACACGTGCTTCGATGGCGGCATTGCAGAGCAGCGATGCCGATAGCTGTTCATCCGATGAAATGATCTGCTGTCCATTCTTCTTATATAGATAATGAGCGAATGTGGTTCTTCGGTTCTTGATGGCTTCGTCGAAGAGGGCAAGATTGAGGTCGTATGCCTTGCCGATGAAACGAAGTTCATCTGTGGAAACGGTCTTCACATAGTGCAGGATTTGACGTAGCGTATAGTGATGAATGAGAGGGATGCTCTCCTCTTTCGCAGCACTCTCCCCTACCTTCTGCTTTTGGGAGAACACGACACGCCCGTTTTCTGTGATTTCTATGATGTTGGCGTGGGCATCTCTAATGGTGACGGTGGCTGTGCCGTCGTCGGTGGTGAGGGTGACATGAATGTAGATCCTACTGCTGATTTCTCCCAAAGCCACGATGACCTTCCCCTCTTTTAAGAGTTCTTTTGCCAAGATGTTGTGCCTGCGGGTGACACCATCCAGACATTCCAGTCCTTTGGACGCATCACCAGCCACATAGCCTAAAGCAGCAGCATGGGCATTGCCCACTTCGTTGCTGTTAGGGATGCCACAGGTAAAAGCATTCTTGTACATGCCGCTATTTAAAACGATGTGTATCTCCTGCAATGTTCCAGAGGCATGTTCCCGTGCTGTGGCGACTGCAAAGGCAATGGTTCCAGGTTCCGTTACGCCCAATGCTGGACGCATATCGTCAAGGATGAGTTGGGTCAGTTTGTTCATTTTTGTTTATGTTTGATGAAACAAGTGATAAGGCTGCATACAAGCAGTGCCCAGGGATAAAAAGCCGTGAAGAACATGTCGGTGGCTTGTAGCGCGACATTTGCGCCTGATGCTTCAATGCCCTTCAGCAACAGCAATAGACAACCTCCATAAGGCAGAACGAACGGAAACGTGCAGATGACGGTGGCGAGGATGGTGGCTCGACGATAAGGGTGAATCCCGTGTTGCTTGCCCATGCTGTTCACAAAGGGTGCGATGCAGATGTTGGCAATGGTGTTGACGGCTGCTATGAGAATGCCAGCCCAAGCAACCATCGTGAAAATGACAAGTTCTGCCTTTCTCTGCGAATGACCTACTCCAACATTCAGTTTTGATATGATTCGTTCCATACCTCCGCTGCGTAGGATAAGCCCTGTGAGCGACACTACCACCATCAGCAGCAAACAAATGCTCGTCATTCCTCCTATGCCTTCAACAATGGCTCCACCTACTTTCGAATTCTCCACATTGACGAGGGTGCTAAAACTGAACAAATGCAATCCCAATCCGATGGCTATGGCTGTAACGATGCCGACGAAGAGTGACACAAAGATATTAACCTTTCGGAACGCCAATGCCATTACCACAAATGTCGGCAGCAACAATGCCAATCCTTTATAATCATCTTTTGTTGACGCTCTGCTGATGACCGCTGATTCCGACAAAAATGCCCCTGCCACGAGAAACACCACAATGGCAATGCCAATGCTTACCAACACGATTGGGAGCCTATGTCGAACAGTTCCTCCCACATCTGCCACACGCCCACCGTCTTGAAACTCCTGTGTGGTGGCGGCAATGATCGCCGTGTCGGAAACAGGAGCGATGCTGTCACCTAACGCTGCCCCAGACAGAATGGCGCCTCCAAGCAATGCAGGATGTGCCCCAATAGCAATGCCAGCAGGAAACAGCGTGAGACTCATGGCACTGATGGTGCCGAAACCCGAACCTGTTGAGATGGCAAAAAGTCCTGAAAACAGGAAGGTGACAAGTGTGAAACCTGTACCACCCATATTCAGGCTATCAGTAGCCCACACCAAACCTTCCACCATGTGCCCTTCCTTCAAGATGTTCCCATACACACCCACCATCAGCCAAAGCAGCGTGGCAGTCATAGCTGTTCTACTGCCCAAGAACTCAAAGATGGTCTTCCAATAAGTGGGATTATTGTGTGCGAGCAATGCGCCGAGGATGATGGCAGTGATGCCAATGCCTATCAATAAGTCAATATTGACAGCACCACAAAACGACAGTCCGATGGCTGCCGTAATGAAGAGACTAAAGGGGATGAAGTTCTTTGTCATGAAGTTAAAAAAATCAGTCGCGTACTGGTCGGATGCTGTATCCGAGATATCCATATGCACCTCCACCGCCTACACCACCGGCATTGACAACTCCACTTATTCCCGCTCCTGTGTAGCCTGGGTCTGTACTGCTTGACCACAAATAGCCAGAGAAAGTATCTTTGGAGCGGGTGCTACCAGAATAGAATCCTGCTGCTGGGATGAAGATGGAGTTCCCGTTCTTGCCTGTGAGCTTCAAACCCTTCACACCATTTAAGGTCGTCCATTCATGGGTAGTGTTAGCTCTCAATTCGCTGATTTCACCATACGTCGGAGTTCTCCATTTTCCACCAATGCTATGTACCACAGCGTCGAATTTGGCGCTACCACTGAAGTTAGCTGGAATGTTCTCCACATCAACCTTTGCATTGTAGTTGTCGCTGTCGAAGGAAGGCAATGGCTCGATGGATCCCCATGCATAGTAATTGCCGTAGTCTTCAGGCTTATTGGCGCCGAGGTTCTGGTCAGACCATTTCAGTCCGCTGGGCAAACCGAGGTCAACGGCATGTGAGTCGTATGCCACCGACTGCGAATTGTTGTTACCACTGTTGTTATTATCGTTGTCGTCGTCTTTGCTGCAAGAGACGGATGCCACACTGAGGATTGCCACTGTGGCGAGGATGAAATACTTGTTGTGTGTCATGTTTTATTTTGTTTTGTGTGAATATAATAAGGGCTGGCACACGTTGTTGCTGCATGCCAGCCCCCTTCTTGATGAATACTATTTATTATGGCTAAGATTCTGATTTAGTACCCAGGGTTCTGACTGATGCCGAGGTCTTCACCACGCATTCCGGTTGGGATAGGCTGACGATAGTGCTTGCCGCGTACGTTGTTGTACTTTGCCACGAGGTGGTTGTGAATCTTCGTGAAGTATGCCTCCTGATCAGCCGTGTAGGTGTTGCCGGTGCTGGTCTTCCAGTCGTTGGGGAAGTGCTTGTAGTTTTTCACCTTCTGGACAGATGAGATGAGGTCCTTCCAACGGTAGGAATTCAGCACTGAGAACTGTTCGTAAGTGAACTCGTAGTCCCATTCACGCTTGATCTGGTCGAAGGTTGGTGCGCTGACCGTTTCGATGCCGGCACGACGACGGAGCTGGTTGAATGGCTCTGCTGCCTCGCTGTTTTTGCCGAGCTGCACGAGGGCTTCAGCCTTGATGAGGAGCACTTCTGCGTAGCGAATCTCGATGCGGTCCACTGAGTTGAAGGTGATTTCGAGGTTCTCAGCATCTTCGTAGCTCTGGTCAACACCCTTACCATTGATAGGTGTATAGAATGGGCTGTAGTAGTGGTAGGTCTTGCCGTCCTCTGGGTTCTTAATTTCTACGAAGTATGTCGCTGCCAGACGCTTGTCGTTGGGGTATTCAGCCTTCCAATCGTCGTAGAGATCATCATCCGACACCTCCGTATGGTTCTGGCTGTAGCCCTGTCCATTCTCACCGTTCTGGAAGGGGAATGTCCATGAGCAGTGGGTCTGGTGGTTACCCTGAGCGTCGTAAGCATCACCGTCGTGAGCAATCGTGAAGAGGTGCTCGTTGGTCTTGCGCTTGTTGCTCTCGTATTCACGTCCCCACAACTTATATTCAGGGTCGAGGGCGAGCTTGCCGCTGTTGATGACCTTGTCGGCATACTCCACAGCCTTCTCCAGACGGCTGTCAGTCTTCGTGAATGCAGGGTCAGCCTGTCCATTGGCGATGGCTGCCACCTCTGCCTGAGAAAGTGGGTTGTCACCCCATACGAGGTAAGCACGTGCCAAGAGTCCCTGTGCTGCCTGCTTGGAAGGGATGCGTGGGTCGCCGTCGTAGTCCTTCAGCAGTGATTCTGCTGCTGTGAAGTCGCTGACAATCTGATTGAACACATTGTCGATGCTCTGACGCTCAGTCGTTGAGCCACCTGCTTCAGTATATACAGGCACTTCACCCCAGAGCTGCACGAGCTTCAGATACGCC
>Ga0256407_10014299_pt1 | contig 10469 bp, 5 predicted proteins | sample RumenRJG_04DNA_FD_193489 | JGI IMG/M metagenome (GOLD analysis project Ga0256407, IMG submission 193489) | Bovine rumen microbial communities from Lethbridge, Alberta, Canada - RJG_04 | ecosystem: Host-associated > Mammals > Digestive system > Stomach > Rumen | place: Canada: Alberta | collected... | reverse complement strand
AGAAAAAAATAAAATTAAAAAAAAAAAAAGGAATAAAAAAAAAAAAAGAAATAATAAAGATAAAACAACTCCTTTAGACTCTCTTGAAAAATTATATCAAAAAGCAAAAAACTTATATTATGAAAAGGCATCTCCTTATGATTTAGACAAACTAGACTTTACTAAAAAAATAAATAAAGAAAAAAAATGGACTTATGATATATTAAGAACAGGTACTTTTGATGATAAAATAAGTTCATTAATGTTATATATAAAAGAAAATCCTAAGAAAACTTTAAAATATTTAGAAATGTTATTTAAATTATTAAATAATAAAAACAGGAGAAAAAATGAAAGTGTTATAATTGCATTAAAAGAATTATTTTTGGAAAATATTCTCCAAGGAAAAAAATATATTTCATTTATAAAAACATTTGGCAATAATGACATTAAAAATATAAAAATATCAGATGATAAATTAATAGAAAGTTATTATGAAGATAGAATACATAATTTATATTTAAAATTAATATCTTTATTAGAAGAAAATATAATAAATGAACCATTACCAAAATTAAAGAAAAAAAGTATGGATTATTTATTTGAAATGATTGTTAAAGAACCTGAATGTGAAGAAACTATTTTAAGTGATTTAATTAATAAATTAGGTGATCCTTTATCAGAAATATCAAATTATGCAATTCAATTATTAAAAAATTTACAAGGAAAACATATGAAAATGTCTTTAGTTATTTTTAATAATATTAAAACTTTTTTTACTTCTACAAAAAGTTATAATGCTAAATATAATGCATTAGTCTATTTAAGTCAAATGATTATTCCACATGGAGTTTATGGTTTTTTAGAGGAGTCTATTAAATTTTTTTTTGGTTTGTTTAATCAATTTTCAGGAAGAGAAAATTTAAATAATAAAGATAATAATGATAAAAAAAGAAAAAATGATAAAAATAAAAAAAAAAAGAAATTAAAATTAAAAGAAGAAGAAGAAATAAATGAAAAATTTTTATCATTGATAGTAAAAAGAATAAATATAATATTTAAATATGTAAAAAATAATGAAAATCAAATGCAGAAAATAAATGAAATAATAAAAGAAAAAATAAACATTCTTTTTAAATTATCTCATAATAAATCATTAAAATTATCAATAGAAATATTAAAATTACTATATGGAATAATATCATCACAAGATCAAATTTTCAAAGACAGATATTATAAATCATTATATAATTTAATATCAAATAATTCATTAAGTACTTCAAAACATGTAAAAGAAGGATTAAAATTAATAATGATTAGTTTAATGTATGATAATAATTTAAATAGAATTTCTTCTTTTATAAAAAGATTATTAGAAATGAGTTTAGTATCAGAACCTTCATATATAATTTGTATTTTAATTATTATTTCTCAAGTTATTAGAAATAAAAATAAATTATGGAAATTAATTGATAAGGAACAAACAAATGTTAAAAAATTTTATGATTCTTCAAAAAGAGATCCTCAATTTGCAAATGGTGAAAATTCTTTTTTAAATGAATTACAATTATTAAGTATTCATTATCATCCTTCAGTTCAAAGAATGAGTAAATTTATTATTGAAAATTATAATAAAGAAGAAATATCATATAATGGTGATCCACTTATTGATTTTTCTCTTGTTAATTTCCTTGAAAAATTCATATTAAAAAATCCAAAAATTAAAAAAGAAAAAAAGAAATTAAAAATGAATAAAGAAGAAAATAATGATGAAGAAGAATTAAAAAAATTTATTGAAAATGCTGAAAAAGAAGATAATAAAAATGATGATAAAAATAATATTAAACAAGATGAAATATTAGGAGATGATGATTTAGAATTTATATCAAAATTTAATAATGTTTATCCTAAAATTACAAATAGTAAAAATTACTTAAAAAAATTAAAAAAACAAGAAAAGAAAAAAAAAGAAAATGATGAAGATGATATAATAAATGAAAAAGAAAATGATAATGAATTAGATAATTATGCAGATAAAATAATTGAAGAAGAATATAAAAAATATGATAAAGATATTGATGATGATGATGTAGAAGATTTTGGAGAAATTGAAGATGAGGAAAATGAAGATGATAATGAAGAAAATGATATTGATGATGATGATTTAAATGATGAAGAAAATGAAAATGATGATTTATTTGCTGATGCAAGTGAATATGAAAATAATGAAAATAATGAAGAAGATGATGAAATTATTGATGTTAAACCAAAGAAAAAACAGAGAAGAAAATAAAAATTGTTTTAAAATTTTTTTAATTTTTTATAAAATAAATTACATTTTTATATTTTTAATTTTAGTTTAAATTTATTTATTTATATTTAATTTTAATATGTGCTTATTTTATGATTTAAAATAAAAATAAAAATCAACTTGAATTTTACTTTTTTATATTTTTAAAAATTTAGATTTTTTTATATGAAATTATTTATTTTTTTAAACATTTTATTTAATTAAATTTATGTATATAATATATAATATATCTTTTTTTCTACATTTAACTCAAACTTAATCTATATAAATAATTAATAAAGTTTATTTAATGAAAAAAATGAAATAATTCAAATTAAACATTAAACAACTTTCAATAATAAATTATTTTATATATTAAAAATAAATTTTTTTTCCTCCATACTATCAATACGAAAACCGAAATCATATACAAAAAAAATAAAAGCAGAAATCATAATATCAATATCAAATAATAAAATAAAGGAAAAAAAAATAAAAAAAAATTATATGAAACAAGAAATACAATTTTAATTCATAGTAACTTGTTTCAAAATATCATTTCTATATTTAACTAATTCTTCTCTAATATCTCTATTAAATCCAACTTCCATCATTTCAATAGCAATACTAACTAAAATTTTTCCTAAATAAAAAAGTGCTTTATCTGTAGAATCTTCTCCCCAAAAACTAGAAATTAAAATCCCATTTGCTTTTTCCATTTTAAAATTTTGTGCCATATTATCAACAATAATAGTTTTTTTAATATCTCTTCCAATTCTAGAAATTTCTTTCATATAATTATTATCAACAATAGTACAACTTTCTCTATATAATCTATGATTAAAATAATATCCTTTATTTTCTTCTATAACATCTAATATTGGGTCTGCATATTCTCTCGTTGCTGCTGTGAATAAAATTAATTCATAATATTGCTTTACTAAATCTAAAAAATGATATAAAAATGGTCTAATTCTACTTATTCCTTCATTTTCATTTGAATAGACAAATGACATTAAAGTCTCATCTAAATCTAATATTAATGTTAATGGTTTTATTGGACGTGATTTTATTATGTAATTTCCAATTGGATAACTTGTTTTTAATGTAGAAAAAAGAACTGACCCTTCTTTGTTATTTATTCTTAATATATTTCTCATAAATATTCTGTATATGTTATCTGATGTTAATTCTGTGTAATTGTTAAATATGTTTATTATGTTATAATTTAATATTTGGTAATTTGATTTTATGTTTAGAATTAATTGTGTTATTGTTGAATAAATTTCTTCTGTATTGTTATGTATTTGGGTTACATATAATTCTAAATTTCCTAATTGTGATGTTATTTCTCTTAATTTATCTACCCAAATATTCCCTTTTAAATATTCTGGTTTTATTTTTGATAATATACTTTGACAAACTAATAAAAAATTTCTATTACAATTATTAAGCATTATTGATATTAAATTTAAGCAACTTTCAAAATATTGTGGTTTATGTGCTAAATCATATATTATTAATATTGTAATTAATGTTAATGTATTTGAAGTTTTTATTATAAGTTTAATATTTTCATCTAGAAAAAATTGAGTAAGAGAACCTTTTAAACTTGAATTAAAAAAATAATTCCACCATTCAAAACAAATATTATACAATAAAGTATAATTTCTTAAATAAATGCATTTACTAATTAAAATATATTTTTCTTCAATCATAATTAAATCTTCTATATTAACACTTTCTTCACATTTATCCCTATCATAATGATTATTATAATAATAATTAGAAACAGAATTATTATTATAATTTATTTTATCATTATTATTAATAATACTGTTATTATTATTATTATTTGTATAATTATTTGAAGATAAAAGACTATTATTTATAATATTGATTCCAGTTTGACTTTTATTTCTTGTTATTGTTAAACTAGGAGCTTTTTTAGGATGAGTAATTCTTTTTTTACCAAAAAATTTATTTACTTTAAAAGGAAATTTTCTACCATCTTTTTCATATAATAATTTATGAACTATTGATACCTTATTTTTTGATTCTCTTAAAGGAGTTGTTGTAGTTGTTGTAGTCGTTTTACTTATATTATCACTTTCTTCATTAATATTTTCTTCTACTGTTCCTAAATTTGATAAATTTAATTTGGATAAAAGAGGGTGCGCTTTTATATTTTTTTTTGATTTAATATTTGAGTTATTACAACTGTTATAATTTGAAATATTACTATTATTATTATTTAATTTACTTTCTGATATTTTTTTAATTAAATTTTTTTGGTTTATTATATTTTTTAAAGGACTTCTTGTTCTTGAAAAAGGAGAATTTTTTGAAAGTGAATTAGATGTTTGAACTATAATAAAATTATTTTTTAAAGGATTTTTTTTTTTACTTGGTGTAATATTAATATTATTTTTATTATTATTTATAGTATTTGTATTATTATTATTACTAATATCATTATTTTTATTATTAATATCGTCTAATTTATTTACCTGACATGACATTTTTAAAATTATTTTTTTTATTTTTAAAAACTTTCTTAAAAGAGTAAATTTTATAAATTAAAAATTTAATTTTTTGATAAATAAATTATCATATATTTTATGATGGTATTTTTATCTAATAAATTTTTTTGATTTTTTTATCTTTAAGTATTATTAATAATAGATTATTTTTTATAATTATTAAAATATTTATATATTTCCTTAAAAAAAGATAATGTACTAATAATTAAATTAATATATTTAATAAAAATGATTAGATTCAATATTAATATCTCTAATTAATATTTGATTTTGATGTTCATTTTTTTTTCCAAAAATTCTATTTACTTCTGGGCCTATATCACTAAAATCATTACCTTCTTCTTGATTATTCATAAATTTTTTTCTGTGACTTCTTAAAAAATTATTTTTTGAAATTAGATTTTTTTCTGATTTAATGATCTTTAAATTTTCATTATTATCATTATCATTATTTATAACTTTTTGAAATATTAAATCATTTATAGTCTTTTTTTTATATGTTTTCTCATTATTATTTTTGTTATATTTTAATTTTTTATCATTTGATATATTATTTTCTTCTGTTGAATTTCTTGTTTTTTTTGTAAATTTTTTAACCCAATCTTTAAATGGAATTTTTTGATTGTTATAATTTGATTTAATAAGATTTAATGCTAAAGAATTATTTAATATTCTTTGATATGTATTTTTTTTTCCTAGATTAAGTAATTCTATTAATTCTTCATTATTTAAATTTACTTTACTTTTTGATAAATAATTTAATATCATTCTACTAAAAAATTCACTTTTGAATCTATTTACAATTGATAAAATTAATTTTTTTAATTTTTCTTCATTTAATATTATTTTTTTTTTATTTATTATTGAAATAGATGTTGATGAGATCTTTAATTGATTTAATTTTTTATTTCTTTTTTCATTTTTCAAATTATTATAATTAATATTATTTTGTATTATGTTATTTAATTGATTATTAGAATCAAAATTATTATTAAAATTTTTATATTCTTTATCATTAAAATTACTTTGTTCATCATAATAATTATTATAAGTTTCTTTAATTGTCATATCATCATTATTATTTTTTGATAAATCAATTATAATTTTATTTATTTTATAATTATTTTTATCATTATTATAAGTATCATTATAATTCAATTTTTTCCTTGTTAATTCTAAAATATCTAATTTTCTAGGTGTTTCATTAATTAATAATTCTTCTTTTAATGTTTCATCATTATTAATATTATATTCATTATTTTGTTTTATATTAAAATGAGCATTATCATCATTTATATATTCATTTTTTTCTTCTAAAATAATATTATTTTTATTATTTTTGAAATCATTTTCATTCATCATTTGATTATATTTCTTATATTTTAATTTATTATTATTTGGTGTCTGTGATTTATTTATTATTTTATTTGGTGAATTGTAATATTTAACCCAGAATTTTTGAGATTCAATTATTTTTTCTTTTTCTGCAGAATAACTTAAATTATTTGCTCTAGATTCAATATTAAAATTATTTTTATCTTTTTTTGGTGAATTTGAATTAATATTTGAAGTTTCTTGTGCAGTTACTTTAATATTATCTATTATTGTTTCGGAGCTATTTATTTGTTTTTCCTTTATTATTTCATTTTCTGATTTTATATTCATTTGATTTTTTGAACTATTTAAAATATTATTTTGATTTTTAATTGCATTTTGAATATTAATTATTTTATTTTCCTGTCCTTGATTTTTGTTTATAATAGAATTATAATTATTATTTATGAAATTACTATTTTTATTATTATCTTTATTTTCATTAATAACATTATTATTAATATATTGATTGTTCATATAATTTATATTTGAATTAAATTTATTATTAAATTTTGCCTCATTGTCTTCATTAAGTTTATTTGTATTTAGTTTATTATCATTTAATTCATTTATTTTATTTTTATCATAATTTAAGTCATTTTTATTTTTTTTTATAATTATTTCATTATCTTTGATGTTATTTTGATTTTCATTTATATTTTTATTTTCATTATCAATATAATTAGATTTTTTATTTATTTCCTCATTTTTTTTTGAATTTTCAATACAAGGAGAATTTTTAAAATGGTTTTTAGAATTATTTCCTTTGATACTTCTCAATTTATCAAATTTGTTTATTTGTTCTTGAATATCTTTATTCATTAAATTTACATTATTTTTATTCATATATTTATTTTTTATATAATCATCTTCAATTTTAGTACTAAAAAAATTTTTTTCTTTATTATAATTATTTTTTAAACATTTATTATTTAAAGAGTCATCTTTTTTAAAATGAATATTACTCTTTTTAAGAGAAATTATTTTATTTTTGATTTTATTATTATCACAATTAGAATTTGCATAATTAGAATTATAATAATTATTTTTATCACTATCTGCTTTAGGTGAAATTATTTTATTTTTATTATAATCAAAATAATTAGTTGACTTATTTCTTCTATCATAATTTGGAGTACCTTTTCTAAATAATGTTTTATCATCATTTTTATTTAATTTATATAAATTGTTTTTATTATTTTCATCATTTTTATTCCTTTCTAACATATTACTTTTTAATAAAGAATTATGTAATGATATTGATATATTATTTTTTATATTATCTGAATTTTCCAATTTCTCATTATTATTTAATAAGTTTTTATAACTATTAATTGCTCTATTTGACACTGGAATAACATTTAAATAATTTATATTAGGTTCTTCTTCATAAAAATAATCATTATTTTTTTTTAAATTTTTATTTGAGTCATTTAAATTATCATTTGAAAAATAATTTCTATTCCTTTCTCTATCATCATATTTTTGATCATTAAAATTAATATAATTCATATCATTATTTTTCAAATTATTTTTAAGTAAATAAATCTCATTTAAATTATTATCATTTTCATTATTTATATTAATACTATTATTCTTTGATTTCCCTTTTATCTTTAATTGATAAATAAACAACTTAAATAATTTTTTTTTCAATAAATTCATTCTTTTATCATAAAATTTAACGAACTTATTATAAAAAAGAATAATTTTTTTATTATTAATTTGTTTTAAATAACCCTTATATTTTTCATGATAATCTTCATTTTCAATTTTTTCCATTTTTTTCTTTTCCAAAATACCTTTCCACCAAATACTAATTTTATCAATAGCATTTTTCATAATTAAATAAATTTCTTTTCTTTCTTTATTTAATCTATCTTCAAGTACTTTTTTACTTTCTTTACTAATTAATCCATGAGTATATTCAACTCTTCTCATCATAACGGCTGTTCTTTCTGCAGTATTAAATTCATTTTTTTCTTTATCAGAAGTCATTAATAATCTACTTTTACTTGGAAGAGGAGTTAATTTCATTTTATTTTTTAATTTTAAACTTTCTTCTTCTGGATAAACATAATAAAAACAATTTTTTTTTAATTTATTTTTTATATTTTCTTTATATTTATCAATTTCATTTATGTATTTATCTATTGATAAATGCTCATAATATTTATCATATCCTAATTTTAATCCCACTGAATCTTTATTTTGTTGATAGTAATTTTTTAGGAAATTTTGATTTTTTAAATATGTTTTTTCTAAAGAAGATGATGATTTTCCAATTTTTTTTCCAGTATATAAATTTTCATAGTCTCTTTTATCTTTTGAATAATTTGAAAATAAATTTGAACAAGATGATGATTTAATTGGTAAATTAACTTTTGTATTATTTAATTTTAATTCATTATAATTTGTCTTTTTTAATGATGAGTTAGATGATGAAAATAGATTTTGATTTGAGTTTGTGAAAAAGTTTTTTATCATTAACCTTTATTTTTTATTTAAAAAAATTTATTAATAATTTAATTTATTAATAAATCATATTTTTAAAAATTTGATAATTATAAAATTGAAATATTTTCTTACTTTTTTATAATTTCTTTTTAATATAATCTATAAATGCAATATTAGTAATTATATTAATTTTTGAAACTTAAAATAAAATTTTTACTTTATTTCTATCTTTTGAATTTGAAACTTTTAAATTACTTTAATAATTAGAAATATCTTCTTTTTGCTTATCATTTAAAAAATGAATAATTTTTTTAACAACATACTTACTATACTTATTTTTAAGGAAATTCATTAATTTATTAGAATAAAATAATTCATTTATTAAATAATTTAATTGTTTATCACTTAACAAACCAATAATTTTTTCAGTTAATTAGATAAATATTTTGGTAATCCAAAATAACAAATATTTTTAACAATAATATCAATAATTGATTGACAATCATTTTTCCATTTTCTAAAATAAATTGTATAGCATAATTTCCAAAAGGACTTCGTGATATTTCAATATAATTTCCAGTAATAATTAAAATTATTTGATTTTTAATAGATTTTAAAATATTAAATGAAATAAATTTTTTAACCACATATATTCCTTTAACATCTAAAGAAAAATCTCTTAAATTTTCTAAAATAATTTTATTTAATTTATCTCTTCTAATTTCATTAATATAGAAATTATTTTTTGTAAAATATGAGTTGTATTTGAGTCATTTATCATTTCAATTTCCTTATTTTCAATACATTATAATATAATTTTTTCTTCTTCTTGAGTTGTAATTGTATCACATAAAGTTTGAAGAACATGTGTTCCTGAATAATGTTTTGCTATATTAACATAGTCATTTTTTATATATGTTAATATTAATATTATTTGATAATGATTACATAATTTAATTATCAATTGACAAAAATAATTTCCATATAAATCAATCATTAAAAGGGATTAATTTGATTTTAAATTATTTATTAATATTGTTATGCATTCAGGATTATTTTTTAATATTCTTTTTTATAAATCTATTGTTCCTTTTTAAGTTCTTAAATATTCAATTAAAGGAGGAAGGGAGTTTAAATATTAGATAAATTGATTTATTTCATCAGTATCATATGAATCTAATATTTTTTTTTTCTTGTTAATATATTAAATGATGATTATTTATCTGATTTATTATTATTAATTATATTATTTGATTTTTTTGGTTGTTTTTTTATTTTTTTTTTTTGAAATGTTTATGTAATTAAAATTTACTAAATTATTATTTCTTTTTTCATAATTAATATTATTGAATGATTTTTGTTGATTTCTGGGAAAATAATTAAAATAATTATTTTGATAAATTTGGTTGTTTCCAAATATACAATTTTGATAAAAAGTATTTGGATTACATGAAATAAATAAATTCATATTATTAATATTTTGAACTAAATTATTTGATTATTTAATATTTTTTTTTGATATTCAATTTCTTTTTTTGAAGGTTTTATATTATATAAGATAATTCCGATATTAATTAATTTGAGTTATAAATTATTTACATCTACTATTTCATCATCATTAAATTCACTTTATTCTTTTTTATCAGAATCATTTTCTGACTTCTTCATTTAATAAATTTTTAGGTAATAATTGATTAAAAATTATATTTATTGAATTAAGATCATTATTCATTTTATTTATTTAATAAAACTAATTTTCAAAATACAAAAATAAAAATCTTTAAAAATAAAAAAAATATTATTATAAAAAACAATAAAATTAAATC
>Ga0256407_10014297_pt1 | contig 10471 bp, 7 predicted proteins | sample RumenRJG_04DNA_FD_193489 | JGI IMG/M metagenome (GOLD analysis project Ga0256407, IMG submission 193489) | Bovine rumen microbial communities from Lethbridge, Alberta, Canada - RJG_04 | ecosystem: Host-associated > Mammals > Digestive system > Stomach > Rumen | place: Canada: Alberta | collected... | reverse complement strand
CTCTTTTCACCAATTGGGTGAAACAGATTCTTTGATTTCTTCTCTTCATAACTTTCATTCTTCCTGGATTCTTGGAACTTTCTCTGAGCTCTCCGCCTCTCTGCACCTCGGCGTGAGACTTTCTACCTAGGATTTTAGGGTGAACAATATTTTTTTTCATGTCCAAAATCGAGGGACTGAGACAATATGTGTGTCAAGGAAAGGAAAGAAAACTGCTATGGCAAGGTTCAAACAGGTCCCGCAACATTATCTCCTGGGCAAGCTCATGGAGTACTGGCGCAATATGGTCCGGAACTACAACGGCGACGTGCGCGACAGTGACTTCTTCGACATCATCGGTAACCGCTGTCCGCACGAGAGGGCGTTGAAACTCATCAAGGGCGTCTATTCGCGGAACGAACTCAAGGAAATGGAGACGGCGCATTCCCGCTTGTGTCGGCTCAACCTCTCGGACGGCCTCGAAAGCATCTTCCAGGCGCTCTGGAACCACAAGGGTGCCCGCGCCAAGTGCAAGGCCGCCCTCGAAGGCGTCTATGGCTGCATCGTCAAGGACATCGGCAGGCGCACGGGGCGTCCGGAGCCCATTGAGGGACGCTTTTCCGAAATCACGCGGCTGCTCAAGCTTTCCGACCTTGAGAAGGAGATTCTGATTCTGTCGTACGTCAAGGCCCGGACGTGCTTTGACTGGCCCGTTCGGATTGACGACCACGAGAAGCCCCTCTACTATGCAATGGCGCTCGACCGCTCCTACGCGGAGGTTTCCACGACCATGACGGCAAATGGCAGACTCCGCAAATTCGGTCTCCTCGACGATGACTGGGATTTCAACTGGCGCGTCCTCGACGGCTACATGGACGGTTCGGATTCGGAAGCGCTCGAACGCCGATTCTACAGGAAGTGCGAGGAGGAGGACGTGCTCCACTGGAAGTTCTTCGGCGACCTGGCCGCGAAGGACGGCGCCGTCATCAAGGAGATGGTCAAGGCAGCGAGGGGCAAGTGCAACATTCTCCTTTACGGCGCGCCCGGAACCGGCAAGACCAGTTTCGCCCGGACGCTTGCAAAGGAGCTTGGACTTGTCGCATTCGAGGTCCGGCAGGGCGACGAGGACGGCAAGAACATGAAGTCGGAGGTCCGCATGGTCGGCATTCAGGTCTGCAACGAGCAGGAGGACGCCGAGGAGAGCCTTATGATTGTGGACGAGGCGGACGAGCTCCTTCGCGGCCGTTCCGGCGGATTCAGCATCTTCGGTTTTCCGGTTGGCGGCGGCAAGTCCACCGAGAAGGGCGTGATGAATTCCATTCTCGACGAGATGAAGATTCCCGCCATCTGGATTTCGAACGCTGCGGCGGATTCGATGGACGAGTCCGTGCGCAGGAGGTTCGACTACTCGGTCTGCTTCGAGAAGATGAACAGCGCCCAGCGCGCGTCCATCTGGCGGAATCTCGTGAAGAAGCACAGGCTCGGAAGGTTTGTCCACGAGGACAGAATAGAGGAGTATGCGTCGAAGTACGAGACGTCGGCCGGCGGCATTTCCATCGTGCTGGCCAACGTGAAGCGCATGGCCCCCCGGCCGGACAGGGTGGACGAACTCATCGCCACGCTCATGAAGCCGCACTGCAAGCTCATGGGCATCAAGGGCGGAAACGGGTTTCTGCCGGCGAAGGGCTATTCGCTGGACGGGCTCAACATCAAGGGCAAGCTGGGGCTCGACAAGGTCGTCGGGGCCGTCCGGAACTATCTTGACGCCGGCTTCAATGCCAGCAGCGAAGACAAGCCGCGCATGAACATCCTGATGTTCGGCCCTCCCGGAACCGGGAAGACGGAATTCGTCAAATACTTCGGCCGGGAGCTCGACCGCAAGGTGCTCGTCGTGAAGGGGAGCGACATCCTGTCGAAGTGGGTCGGCGGTTCCGAGCAGAACATAGCCGCTGCGTTTCGCACGGCGGAGTCCGAGCGCGCCATTCTCTTCTTCGACGAGATTGACGGGCTGGTGCAGAGCCGGGAGCGGGCCACCGCCAGCTGGCAGGTGAGCCAGGTCAACGAACTCCTGCAGCAGATGGAGAACTTCGACGGCGTCATGATTGCCGCGACCAATTTCTGCAAAAACCTCGACCCGGCGATTATGCGGCGCTTCACCTTCAAGCTGGAGTTCGACTACCTCGACGACGAGGGCAAGAGGACGTTCTTCGAGCGGATGTTCAGGACAACGCTTTCCGAGGACGAGCTTGCCGAGTTGAACGCGCTCCGCAACCTCGCGCCGGGCGATTTCCGCACCGTTCGCCAGGAACAGTTCTACCTCGCGGGCACCGTCACGAACCTCGACCGCATCGCGGCGCTGAAGGAGGAGTGCGCCCTCAAGAAGGACGGGGACCAGTCTTCGAGAATCGGCTTCGCCGCCTGATACGATGAGACAGTCGTCCGTCTTTGGTGCGAAGTGCGCCTTTCCCATTTTCAATGGGGTTGAATGGACGTATCTTGTAAAACGGCCAAAGGAGAGCAACATCACGAACAACATCGCCATTTTTGACTCCGCGAGTTTGAACCGAAGGAGCGCACGAAACACAGAAGTGTGGTATAATAAACGCCATGGAGAAATGTTTCAACATCGCGGGGCCGTGTTTCCCGGACGAGCATTACATGCTGCCGGCGCTTGAAAGGCTGCCGGGCATCATGCGCATCGTCGAGCAGCGCAGCTACTTCGTGTTGCACGCCGCGTGTCAGTCCGGCAAGACGACGGCGCTGAAGGCGCTTGTCCGGGCAATCGACGCGAAGGGCGAGATGAACGCCCTCTACTTCACTGTCGAAACAGTCCAGCGATTTACTGACCCGAGAGACGGAATCCCGAAGATCGTCGAGTCGATGCGTAACGCCGTCCTGCGCCATCCAATCTTCAAGGACCTCGTCCGCGATCCCGATTCGCCCATCCCCGCGCTTCTTCCGCCGCCGCCGGGTCTGGACGTCAAGGCGCTTCTCTCCCTCATGTCCGAGAAGTCGGAGAAGCCGCTCGCCGTGTTCTTCGACGAGGTGGACTGCCTTTCGGACGACACGCTCGTGACGTTCCTGCGCCAGCTGCGCGATGGCTACATTACGCGGGACACTTCACCTTTCCCCACGTCGATTGCGCTTGTTGGGATGCGCGACATTCGCGACTACAAGGCGCGGATTCGCCCCGACGGGCAGACGCTCGGCGATGCGAGCCCGTTCAACATCATCAAGCGCGACCTGACGATGCCGAACTTCGGCAGGGACGACGTCGCCCGCCTCTACGCGCAGCACACGGAGGCGACCGGACAGGTCTTCTGCGATGGCGTGGTGGACATGGTGTACGAATACACGCGCGGCCAGCCGTGGCTCGTGAATGCCCTCGCCGAGGAGTGTGTCGAGGTTATCCACGCATACCGCTACGACGAGCCGATCACCGCTGATGACATCGCCACGGCGAAGGAAAAGATCATCCGCAAGAATCCTGTCCATCTTGACTACCTTTTTTACATTGCACAGCATCCAAGTGTCAGACCGCTTCTTGATGCAACACTAAGTGGCAGCATTACAGATACACAACGTGAAGAGAGGCAATTCCGGCTATTGCTTCTCTTGGGCCTTTTGAGCGAATGCGACGGTCGTTTTGAATTCGCTAATCCAATTTACAAGATGTACTGGGATCGGTGCAAGGGAGAGAGAGATTAGTTTTTATGAATAAAATGAACTCATATGAAATAAAGATTAAGGCGCTGCCGCGTACTGAAGCAGGGCAATACACAACGCTTGATTTATTTGCGGGGGCAGGAGGAATAACTGAGGGATTCCGTCAGGCGGGTTATGTCTGTCAATTCGCTAATGATTGTGATGAAGAGGCTAGGCATACTTATACTTATAACCATCCGAAAGTTCCGTATCTAATGAAGGATGTCCGTCAATTGACGATAACCGATATAAACGAAACAATAGGACGGCCTCTACAGGAAATAGATGTTATAACAGGTGGGCCTCCATGTCAAGGATTTAGCCTCGCAGGCATGCGATTAGCAGATGATCCGCGAAATTCCTTGTTTAGGGAATTTGTGAGATTGACAGGCCAAATTCGCCCTAAGGTTGTTTTTTTTGAGAATGTATCTGGCATTCTGAGTATGCAAGGTGGTAAAGTCGTTGCTGCTATTGTGTCTGAATTTGAGCGACTTGGATATGCCTGTTCGTATTCGGTTGTGAACGCTGCAGATTATGGAGTTCCTCAGGCTCGTCCTCGGTTTGTTTTGCTAGGAGTGATGGGGCCGAACCGCAAAATATCTTTTCCTGCGCCAACACATGGAATTCAAGAGCGACAAATGGACCTATTCGGTTGTTCGCTTCGCCCATATGTTACAGTTCACGATGCAATAGCAGATTTGCCGGTTCTTGATCAAGGAGATGGGAGCGAAGAGATTCATTTTAATCACGATTCCACAGTAGAATATCAACGTGAAAGAATTGGAAGCCGTATGCCTGGGATGCTCTATAATCATAGAGCTATTAAACATGCGGCTCACGTTCAGGAGCGGTTTTCCAGGATTCCTCAAGGATGTACAAATGCCATTTTGCCGCCCGAAATTAGAACTAAGAAATTAAATGTTTTCCGACTGTCTGAATATGAGCCTGCGAGGACGGTGACATGTAATTTTAGAACAGATTTGTTACATCCTCTGATGAATCGTGGCCTTACGGTTCGTGAGGCAGCAAGACTTCAGTCGTTTGATGATGACTATCGTTTTTTTGGGAATCTTACACGAAAGGCAAAATTCCTCACGCAAGACGATCAAGTTGGGAATGCTGTTCCACCTTTGTTGGCGAAGGCTTTTGCTCTTCACATTAAAAACACAATTCTTCCACAATTCAATTGAAAGGAATAGATTATGGCAAAATCTCCAGCACATGCAATAGGCGAGCAGATTGGCTTCCTACTTGAAGAGGCTACAAGAAAGTTCATTCAAAAAATTATTCCTATGAATGAATTTTATGTGGATTACAGACATACACGTGCAGCAAGGGGAAATACCAAGGAGGTGATCCTACAAGATGTACAAGGTAATAAACATAAATTGGATATTGTGATTGAACGTGGAGGGTCAGAGACAGGCTATGGTGTTCCTTGGGCATTTATCGAGGTCGCCTGGAGAAGATATGTTAAACATTCCAAGGCAAAAGCGCAAGAGATATCTGGTGCTATAGTACCTTTGGCGAGAAAGTATTGCGAAAATGTTCCTTTTCAAGGCGCAGTTTTAGCTGGCGAATTTACCGAGCCTGCTAGAAAACAATTAGCGTCAGAAGGGTTCAATGTTTTGTATATACCGCATGACAAAATCTTAGAAGCCTATAAGTGCGCGCTAGGGTTAAGGATCAACTGGGAAGAGAATACACCAGAAGACAAGTTAGAGACTCTAGCGGAGACATTGATTAGCTTGAGTAAGGTTCAGCGCAATAAGGTAATACGTACAATCTTGAGAATGGAGAAAAAGGCTTTTAAGGCGTTTGGAGATGGTCTTATGTCTGTGTTACAACGCCGTATTGTGACAATTTCTATTGTTCCTTTACATGGTGCTGAAATCAAAGTGAAATCGTTGGCGGCAGCGATATCTTTTTTGCAAGAATATAAAGAAACAGAGCAGTCACTACTGCCCTTTGTTGAATATCTGATTGTTATTAGGTACTCAAATGATGATTCTGTTAAATTAAAGTTTCGGGATAAAATGTCTGCTATCCGTGCTTTGAATAGTTTTGCATAAGTCTTATTACCTGGAACACAGCGGGGCGGTCTTGTTCGATGTGGTGATTGTTGACATTGTACTGGTGCAAAAGCGAGGACAGGAACCGTAATGCAAAAGGAGAGAAGTCATGACAAAAAACCAACGTGAAGAGATTAAACGTGCTTTGATCAATAAAGGTATCACGAATGCTGAATACAAACGTGGAAGTTTCTACCTGTGTGACATTTACCGGAAACGGAGAGAGTTATACATAACGGAGAACAACCCTAAAATCGGTTTCTATGGCTGTGATTATGAAACAATGCGACAATGGGCAGATAATAGGGTTAAGCCTTGGGTAAGAGAAAAATTCACTGGGTGGGAATACTTCAGGCTTAAAACCGAAAAGCCGAAAGGCGAAAGAGCCGTATGGTTTAATCTTCGAAGAAATGGTTGGGAAGGTGAATGGTTTGATAAGAAAGATGCTGTGATAGATTTTGTTGTAGAATTGTATAAGTGGCTGGAGGATTGTGGAATTATGGAAGATACATTTGATGCAACCAACTTCGAGTTGGAAGTTGGTTCGCAACATGCTGAGACTTCCACTAACGATGAGCCGGGGTTAGAAGACAATATAGGTGCTTTACTCATATCAAACCTTCAAGTGATTCTCACCGGTGCGCCAGGGACAGGGAAAACCTACACGGCGCGAGAAGTCGCCAAAGTGATGGTTGGGGCGATGGTGTCTAAAGACGCACCAGAAGGAGAAAAGGAAAAGGCGAAAAAGGCGGAAGAAGAACGTATCGCGTCTGTTCAGTTCCATCCGGGGTATGACTACTCGGACTTTGTGATTGGTATGAAGCCGGTACTTGTGTCGGGAAAAGGAAAGGAAGTGTTCAGGCAGGACGGAAAACTGTATACGAAGGACGATAACGACCCGAATGGAAAGGGGCAAGAATTCAAAGGGACGACATCCGTATCGTACGATTGGAAGGACGGCGTGTTTAAACAGTTCGCGGCCAGGGCAAAGAAGGCGTATGACGAGGCGGCGGACCCTGAACAGGCACCGAAGTTTGTATTCCTGATCGATGAGATTAACCGAGCCGATCTGTCGCGCGTGTTCGGAGAGCTGTTCTCGTTGTTGGAGGAAGAGTATCGCTATCCGAAAAATAAGAATGGCATCAGACTTCCAAACGGAGAAAGTTTCGTTATCCCAGAAAACCTTTACATCATTGGCACGATGAACGACATCGACCGCAGTGTGGAGAGCATGGACTTTGCCTTGCGCCGCCGTTTTGCATGGCGCGAGGTGAAAGCAAGTGAAACAAGGGATGCCATTCTTGGTGCCAAGAATGACGACGGCAGTCCAAAGATTGCCCTCGAGTATGCCGACGAGCTTAGGGAGAAAATGATAGCACTCAATAAGAAAATATCTGGCGAAGAACATCTTGAGTACACTCAGGATGGCAGTCAGGCAACCATTAATATTGGTGCATTTCTTGGCTCGGCCTATGAATTGGGGGCAGCAATCTTTGCGAAGTTCGCGAAGTGCAAAGGTGATTTCACTATGCTTTGGGAGAATCACATTAAGATAATCCTCACGGAATATCTTCGCGGACGGCGTGATCATGATGTGCTTCTTGTGGCACTGGAAAAAGTTTATAATGAGGCAAAAGCAATTAATGCCTATGATGGTGATGACGAAGCATCTGACGTTCGGTCCAACCATGGTCGTAGACCAGTTGGGGATTTTATAATCAAATGTCCTGATAGATCGGAAATAAGCTCTGAAGGGGGGAATGGCGCTAATGCTTTGATTGATTTTCTTGAATATGTTGCTGGAAAAATCGAAGGTGGCATCCAAAAGATTGCTGATTTGGGCATCAGACGTGTCCCCGATGGAGGAGGTCACCTTCTTTTAGTTAAGGCGACGAATATGCCTGCGAACATCCGAAATGAATACAACTTAAAAAGGCAGATTTCTGGTTACTGTGTTCTGAGACATACTGATAATTGGCAAAAGGTGGACCAGATAAATAAAATAATTAAGGAGTTCGGCCTTGAAGGATACAGCATCCAGGAGGTTGCAGATTGAAGGGATGGCAAAGACGCTTTGATGACTTCGTATAAAGATCGATAAGATGACAATTGTAAAACTTCGTGATAACCGATCGTTTGAGCATGGACTCTGTTTTGAAAAGGCGGAGTCCGATGCTTCTGTTTTCATTTCGTCTGGCATGGAGGGGCTTGGAGGGCAAAGAGTTGATAAGGATGAGCGAAGTTTGCTGAAAAGATTCGGTGGAAGAAAACTGTCCGAACTTAATAAAGAAACGAATGGAAATATTGTTTTGCTTGACGAAACACATGTTGCCAGTTCTGGGCGGATGACGCTGCCATTTTTCTCGTATAAAGCAATTGATGACAGATCATTTCGTTTGGAGACTAACAACCTGATGGGGGTTCTCAGGTTTCGCGATTCTAAGACAAAGGCGGCAGTCCAGATTGAGATCTTGTCTCGTTTCGATCAAGGGAAGAACAACTTTTTTCTGAACTATCTCCTTTTCCGTGTCTTTAATTTTGCACAGGGGGTCGAAGCGGTTTTTGCACGGCGTTCTTCGCTACTGGATATTCTTCTCGATATTATTTTTGTTCGTCGTCTAGGCGAGGCGGCGAGGGAAGGTATATTGCGCCACTACCGCGAATTCCGTAACAATGACTGGAACTTCAAGGGAAGCCTCGATTTGCCTCGGCACATCAGGGAGAACATTCCGTTGATGCACGGAATCGCCTATCGGAAGCGCGAGATCGACCTTGACGTGCCTGTGAACAGGATGATTCTGGCTGCGGCGCTGGTGGTGAATCGACGCAATCCAAACCTCTTCGAAAGCAATACGGATGCCGCCGATACCCTGCGCCAGTTGCGCATGGGGGTGACGGAGGAACATGACATCCGATCTTTGCTTGCGCATCGCGATTGTCGCGAGTCAGTCGTGCATCCCTTTTTCCGCGAGGTCTGGGAACCCTTACGTCGCATCGCGAGGATGATTCTAGAGGACGAGCAGTGGACCCTATTCTCGGAAGGTGCGGAGGATGATGAGGTCTCCGGCATCGTCTTCGATGGTTCGTGGCTGTGGGAGGAGTATGTTGCGACAGTCCTCAAGCGGCGCGTAGGGTTCTGCCATTCCGGTCGTAAAGACGGCACTGTCGAAAGAATCCTTCGCGTGTTCAATGACGGAAATAAAAGATTCGCGCCAGATTTCTATCTTTCGCACAAGGCGGAAGATGATAAGGAAGTTGTCTATGATTATGTTCTAGACGCAAAGTACAAGAGGTCAAATCCAAACGGAGTTCGAAATGACGTCCACCAGGTTCTTTGCTATTTGCTTCTTTCTGGAGCGAAGTTGGGAGGTCTTGTTTTCCCGCCAGTAGATGACAAGTGTGAAACGAAAGAAGACAAAGACGAAGAAGTCTACGGGAAGAATGAATCTAATGGCGGTTGGGCAGTCAGCAGAATAATCGCTTCGCCATACTCAACTCCTCCACATGATATACGGTGGAGTTGTTTCTCCTGGGCGCCGGTGGAGTTGGAGGACACATGGGAGAGTTTCTGTAAATATATGTCCACACAGGAATCAGCTCTTCTTAAATTACCTGGATAGCAATTACCATGAGTTGAGAATGACAGGTCGGGAGGAATCTCCATAATGAGCAGCCATGTTTTTGTGAAGGTGAAGATGCGGGCGGTTGACGCCAGGCGTTTTGTGCGCGAGTTCAAGAAGGAGTATGGCGACCGGATTGAAGACGCGCGGAAGGTGAAGACGGAAGGCGATGCGCTGGATGCTTTGCTGGCATGGATGGACGGGGCGCGTCCGGCTCGGCTTAGCGCCAAGGACGGATGCTGGCGTTTCACCGGCGAGGACGTGGCCGTTGTTTGGTGGGTTGATGAAGGCTTCTATAAGTTCTTCAGGTGGTGCGTCCCCTACGTCGATCCGAAGACGGCGCGGTTTTCACAGCAGACCGAATTCGGCTGGGGCACTTATAGCCGCGTGAAGTACAAGATCGTGGACGGACGGCTTGAGGAGTTCAGTCGCGCCATAACGCTTCGCGAGCGCGATTTCGTGTTTGAGCCGCCAAAGGTTTCGGAAGTAATCGAGTTTCTGAAGCGGCATCGTCCGACAGCGGTGGAGCGCGATGGAGAGTATGCCATTGACATTGGCCTGAATGGCTATGGTTGGGATGAAGTTGGCGATGACGACGACTGCTTCAGGCTGGAACTCGCGGAGTACAACTCAGACCAGAATCGCCAAATCGGGCATTTCACGATGTCGTTTGATATGTTAGATGGCGAATATGGATATGTCGACTTCTGCGGTTCCGATTTTGACTGGAATGAATACATTGTCTTGACAATGGCCTGACGATGGACGATCTCTCTACGGCGATAAAGAAGTATGTCATGATCCCTGATTGAGGACAGTAGGCGGATTTTGAAACGCGCCGAGTAGGGACATATAAGCTGGCTTCCGTCGAACTGGGGTTGGAGGCATTACGGCACTTACAAACCGGTGGAGACGATTTTCGGGGCTGTCTGAGCGAAACCAGACAAGAAAATGAAGTAATTTTCGTAGGGTGGCCCGCTGATTTTATGCAGTGACAGGGACTAAACAGTCATGCTACCTGGAAGGCGACCTGCTCAAGGTCCTTGACGCGCCAGTTGTGGAACTCGTCGAGGCGCCCCGACTTGTAGAGCGCCC
>Ga0256407_10014293_pt1 | contig 10472 bp, 6 predicted proteins | sample RumenRJG_04DNA_FD_193489 | JGI IMG/M metagenome (GOLD analysis project Ga0256407, IMG submission 193489) | Bovine rumen microbial communities from Lethbridge, Alberta, Canada - RJG_04 | ecosystem: Host-associated > Mammals > Digestive system > Stomach > Rumen | place: Canada: Alberta | collected... | reverse complement strand
AGCGAGAATTCTCTCGCAGTGGTCCGGGATTACATCCGGAACCAGTAAGTTTCCTTTGGCATTCACCCACAACCATGCGGTGCACTGGCTCCTATGGATGTGGTACTCTGCTGCTCCGCTTTATAGGAAGTGACCTCATATTATGAAGTGACCCCATATTATGAAGTGACCGCATATTCGTGTAACTTATTTTCAGAGTTCACAATAAAGGAGAAAAGAGAATGACCCTGCGCCATATGATCATATTCCGCACAGTGTACGAGTCTGACTGCAATTCCACAAAGGCAGCTGAACGGCTGCATATGACACAGCCTGCCATCAGTCTGGCGATCAAAGAGCTGGAGCAGTATTACGGGGTGCGCCTGTTTGACCGCATCGGCCGTCGGCTGAAGATCACAGACTCCGGAATGCTCTTCCTGCAGTATGCCATCCATATCACTGACCTTTTTGAAGATATGGAAACCGGCCTGCGCGACTGGGATTCCAAGGGGATCCTGCGCGTCGGTGCCAGTATTACCATCGGCTCGCAGTTTCTGCCCGGATATGTAAAAGCCTATGCGGAGATCTGTCCCGGCATCGACGTGCGGGTCGTTGTTGAACAGTCTGATTCCCTGGAGCATAAAATACTGACAAACGCACTGGATTTTGCCCTGATCGAAGGTATACCCGTCGATTCCAGGATCGTGGCGGAAACATACATGCATGATCAGCTGTGTGTCCTGTGCTCCCCGGACAAAGGCTGGAAACAAGGCCAGACCATCACCCAGGAGGAATTCAAAAAGCAGCGCTTTCTCCTGCGCGAAAAGGGAAGCGGGACCAGGGATGTCTTTGACCAGGTCACTGCCCGGGCCGGGCTCCATATCGTCCCCGCCTGGGAAGCCATGAGCACCAGTACCCTGATCAATGCCGCAGTCACCGGACTGGGAATCGCCGTCCTGCCCGAAAGGATGATACAGCCCGCGTTAAAAAGCGGCAGGATCATCACCGTGAACGTAGAAAATCTGGATTTCAGACGAAGCTTCTACATCATCCGCCATAAAGACAAGTTCCTGATGCCGTCAGCAAACAAATTCATTTCCCTGTGCAAAAGAGAAGAAGGAACTTGTCCCGGATCGTAAGCAGGTTGTAAGCAGGCTGAAAACAGGTCGTAAATAGTTGGAAACAGTTGGAAACAGGTTAGTGGTTAATCAAGTATAGTACTACAAAATATGATATAATCCCCTATGAAAGAAAAGACAGGCCGCAAGATCTCCATGATCCCTATCACTTGGAAAAGCGGCTGCAGCGGGATCTGCTGTGCGGCAGATCAAAGGACGGAGTATTCGATAAAATGATGAAAAATGAGATGAATCTGCTTCCTGCCGGTACGCTTGTCGCAGACCGGTACGAGATACTCGAGGTGATCGGCCAGGGCGGCTTTGGAATCACGTATAAAGCCTACGATTCGGTGCTTGACGTGCCTGTTGCAATCAAGGAATATTACCCGTCCGGGATTGCCAGCAGATATCATGAGCAGTCTCTGGATGTACAGGTAGGCGGAAGCGAGAACAGAAGATTGTTTGAAGAGGGAAAAAAGAAATTCCTGGAGGAAGCGCGCATACTGGCCAGGTTTTCGGAAGATCCCAACGTAGTGGGCGTGCGCAATTTCTTTGAAGACAATCAGACTGTCTATATTGTGATGCAATATCTGCAGGGCGAGAGCCTCAAGGAATATATTGAAAAGAACGGAAAGATCTCCTTTGATGAGGCTTATCGTCTGCTCCGCCCGGTCATGCAGTCTCTGGGCCGCATACACGCAGCCGGACTGATCCACCGTGATATCAGTCCTTCCAATCTTATTCGTATGCGCACCGGTAAAGTCAAGCTCATTGATTTCGGGACTGCGAGAGAATACAGTACAGACGGGGACAAAAGCCTCTCGATTGTTCTCAAGCCGGGGTATGCGCCCGCGGAACAGTATCAGACCCACGGTCTGCAGGGACCCTGGACTGATGTCTACGCCCTTTGTGCTTCTATTTATAAGCTGATCACAGAAATAACCCCGGAAAACTCACTCAATCGAATGGTGAATGACGAAGTCAGACTTCCTTCAGAATGCGGGGCCGAAATCAGCGCCGCACAGGAACAGGTGCTGATGCAGGGACTGGCCGTACGGGAATCAGACAGAATCCGCAGTATGGAAATCCTGGAGGAGAAATGTGAAGCTGCATCCCGCATTCCTGACAGACAAAATGATGTAACACTGCCCATTGATGATGAACGCACAGTCATGGGACCTTCCGAAGCTTTTACATTTGAAAACGACCGGCCAAAAGTGCCTTCACAGATGCCTGCCCATGAACAGCAGGTATCTTTCGGGCACACAGAAAAGCCCGTCCCCGAAAGATCAAACGCCGCTTCTCCTCTGACGCAGAAGGCTGTCGATTCCGACAGGTCAAACGCCTTTTCTCCGCAGACGCAGAACGCTGTGGATTCCGGCAGGTCAAACGTCGCTTCTCCGCAGATACAGGAGGCTGTCGATTCCGACAGGCAATTCGGCCGCGCTCAGGCAGGTAAAAACGAAAAGGCACCGGCAGGAAGAAAAACCAGAGCAGAAAAAAAGCCTTCAGACCCCCGCGGAAAGGCTTCCTCCCGGAAAGGCAGCCGGATTGGATTAAAGCCGGTCCTCTTATGCATATTGGCGGCTGTCTGCCTGTTTGCCTTTGTATTCCTCCGTTCAAATGGTACCGGCGGCGGAGAAGCCAGTGACTGGCTTGACGGCAAGCAAAGAGTAAGCTTCAGATCCAACGACGAAAGTCTGACCATCAAAAAGTCCATGCTCAATGAGATCAACCGGAATTCGAAAGTTGCCTCACTGTATTTTTACAATTGTGTCATCAGTGATGATGTTATAGCGAGGCTTGCTTCTATGAAGCGGATCAGCGATGTTACATTCTCTGATTGTACAGGTTTTTCTACCCTGTCGCCCTTATCGAAGATGACACCTTTGCGCAGTTTAACACTCGACGGGCCGATCGTCGACGCACCGGTCATCGACGGGTCTGCACTGTTTCCGACGGATATGCCCCAGCTGACAAAGTTTGATCTGGAAAGCTATTCCCTAAAAAACGGTTTTGATTTTCTGGAGCATTTTTCCGGATTAGAGGAACTTCAGATTTTCTCAGTGGATCTGGGCGGGGAATCCTGCCGTCTCCCGGAAAACCCGGCGCTTCAAACAGCCTCGATCACATACACTGATCTGTCCGGCGTAGACCTCTCTGCACTCGGCAATGAACCGAATCTTGCATTCCTGCGGCTGAATGACGATCAATTGACAAGTCTGTCATTTTTGAGGACAGCATCCGCTTTGGAAAATGTAAGCGCCGAAAACAATCTGCTGACAAGCCTGGACGGACTGCAGGATAAGGATTCTCTTTCCAATCTGTATGTTGAAAACAATCAGATCAAAGACATCTCCGCTTTAAAGACCTGTAAGAGCTTACAGGACTTTTCAGCTTCCAATAATCAGATTGGGGATATCTCCCCTCTGGAAGGATGCAGCGAACTCTACAATCTTCAGCTGGGTAATAACCAGATATCAGACATCTCTCCCCTGGAAGGATGCACGAAGCTTCAAGCACTTAATTTAAATAAAAATCAGATCCAGGATGCCGGCCCTCTTTCCAATTGTACTGAACTGATCTCCCTGAATCTGAACCGCAACAGGATCTCTGACCTTTCCTGTCTGTCGGGATGTACAAAAATCAGAGATCTCGACTTCAGGAGAAATGCTGTCAGCGACCTGGGATTCTGTGAAAATATGCTTAATCTGACATTGCTGCGGGCTTCCGAAAATCAGATCAGCAGCCTTGACGGTCTAGATAATGTTACCCAGCTCGCAGAAGTCCGGCTGGATAAAAATCAGATTTCCGATATCTCTATGCTTTCCAAAAACGCAGAGCATCTGGAGACAGCGGTACTGGATGACAATCAGATTTCTGACTTAAGTCCTTTGAAGCCATGTACAAGTCTGAAAGGACTGTCTGTCAATAATAATCAATTGACGACACTGACCGGATTGGAGGATTGCACGAAACTCAGTTTTCTCTCCGCTTCCGGCAACAAGATCAGCAATATTACACCATTAAGATCCTGCACAGAGTTGTATACGTTGGATCTGGGCGAAAACGAAATCACTAATATTGTGGAACTCTCTGCATCCACTTCATCCAAGATGGCAGTTTTGCTCCAGAATAATCACATAAGGGACATCTCACCTCTCTACGGGATGAAGGATTACGTCTATCTGTCACTTTATAATAATGAAATCACAAATATTGACGGTATGCCGGCCATGACCAGTACAGGGAACAGCAGCATCCTCTATCTGGACTGGTGGGACGGGCTGAATCCGGAAACCCTGTCACAGACTTCCTATTATGAACCGCGTCTGGTAGATACACCGCCGGACCAACAGGTTAACTTGCAGAACGCATTTCAGGAGATACGTTTCACTGCGGGTCAATACCCGGGAGAAATACAGTTTCTGACAAAAGAAGCAGCGGATGAACAGATCGCAAAAGACCGGCAAGACGTGAGACTGAACGCAGGAATTGATCTCAAACCTGAAGAGGCGGAATAAATCTGTCAATGATTCCAAACCAGAAGTGACGGAAGTAAGACTATCATTGATTCCAGATCAGAAATGACGGAAATAAAACTATCATTGATTCCAAACCAGAAGAGACGGAAATAAAACTATCATTGATTCCAAACCAGAAGAGGCGGAATAATACAATGTTTGAAGAGACCATCTTATATCAGCACAAGGCCAGTTTTCCCCATCTGACTGTGATCAGCGGGCATGACCTGCATTCCTTTCAACTGAACGGCGAGCAGACTTTCGGCCGGATCTCACGCAGAGGGACTCCGGATCTTTGGGTTCACTCGGGTGTCGTTTCCAGAAACCATGGTGTTTTTGTCACCAATGACGCGGGCTGCCGCTATACAGACACAGGAAGCATGAACGGAACACTCTGCTGCGGCTCGATGCTCACCGCCGGGGAAGGGAAAGTGCTTTCAGACGGTGATATCCTGCGGATCCACGGAAAACAGGATCTGGATTCCGATATGGATGTTGTGATGATCTATTCAACAGCACCTGAGGAAAACAGGATCTGGAGACGCATTCCGCTCGCAGATGCCGCGGAAGTTGTCATCGGCAGAAATGAAAATCTTCGTCTTCGGGAAGGCAGTGTCTCCAGGCGGCACGCTTCGCTCTTTCGTGCCAAAAGAGGCTGGGCACTTTTGGACCACGGGAGCCTTAACGGCGTCTATCTGAACGGAGCCCGCATTGAAGAACCGGTATATCTGCAAAAAAATGATGTGATCAGAATTGCAGATTATTTCTTTGTGTTCCTGGAAAGTGAACTGCTCTGCTATATGGATGCAGAAAACCCTGTACAGCCCGAGGCCGCTCCCGCCCCGGCTGTTCCTGAGGCCACACCCGTCAATGAGGAAGGGCAGGAACCGGTACAGCCCAAGGCCGCTCCCGCTCCGGCTGTTCCTGAGGACAGACCCGTCAATGAGAAAGGACAGGAACCGGTACAGCCCAAGGCCGCTCCCGCTCCGGCTGTTCCTGAGGACAGACCCGTCAATGAGGAAGGGCTCTCTGTCTGGATTGAGGAGCGCAATGTCTGGCAGCGCGCAAAAAAGAAAACTCTCCTGCGGGACATCCGGCTCAATATTTCATCCGGGAGCATGGTACTGATTCTCGGCGGATCCGGTGCCGGAAAGACCACCTTCATGAACGCGGTCATGGGTTATGAACCTGCCGAAGGCCAAATCCGCTATAAAGGGACAGATATCTACAAGGAATACGAACAGATGAAATATGAGATCGGTTATGTTCCTCAGGAAGATCTGCTCCGAAAGAACGATTCCGTCTACGACACACTGCTCAACGCAGCCAGGATGCGGCTGCCTGTCATGAAAAAGGAAGAATACGAACAGCATGTCGAAGAAACCCTGCACCTGCTGGGTTTGGAGCGCCTGCGGGATTCTCTTGTCGTCAAGCTGAGCGGCGGACAGAGAAAACGCCTCAGCATTGCTGTGGAATATGTCGGAAACCCCTCTCTGTTTTTCCTGGATGAGCCTGACTCCGGCCTGGACGGAACCATGGCCCGGCAGTTGTGGGAAAATCTGCGCGCCATTGCGGATCAGGGCAAGATCGTTATGGTCATCTCCCACAGCCCGGACCGCGCTTTTAAACTGTTTGACAAGATCATCGTTCTGGCAAAGGACGATCAGGAAGAGGGGCGCCTGGTCTATTACGGCTCTCCCCGGGACGCCTGTACCTTTTTTGAAGTCGAAAGTCTGGAAGAAATCGTACAGAGGATCAATTACCCGGAAGAAGGCGGAGCAGGACTGGCAGAACATTATATCCGAAAATACGAAGAAAGCGTTCAGGAAGACCCGACATAAGACCGGGCTCAGCCGTTTGCTATACATTTTGCTCGAACATTTTTCCAATCACAGGCATGCCGTCTTTGCAGCAAACTCAGAAGGAGCGTATTGAAATGACAGAACAAAGAATCTCGGGCCGTGGACAGATTGCGATTTATCTGGGCAAATGCTTCCGCTTGTTTCAAAATGAAAAACAGTGGAAAAACTTCCTGTCTTCCTTCATTATCATTACAATTATTTCCCTGGTAACAGGTCCGGAAATGTTCAGCTCATACGAAGCTACCAATAAAGGAGCATTCGCCATCATCTCCGCCTGTATCTGGTCAGGACTTTTTAATTCAATACAGTCGATCTGCCGGGAAAGAGCGATTATCAAGAGAGAATACAGAACCGGTCTTCGTATCTCCTCCTATATCCTGGCCCATGTGCTCTATGAAATGTTTCTCTGCGCGGGAGAAGCTCTGATCGTGCTGATCGTTGTCTGTGTTTCCAACCACTCTCATCTGCCTCCGCACGGAGTTGTGCTGCCGATGTTTATTGAACTGTATCTGACAGTATTCCTGACCACTCTGTGCGCGGATATGATGGCAATGCTGGTCTCATGTATCGTCAAAAATGAGACATCTGCCATGATGATCATGCCCTTTATTCTGGTGATACAGCTGGTAATGTCAGGGGTCGTTTTTGAACTCAGCGGAATAACCGAGATAATCTCCTATTTAACCGCCAGCCGCTGGGGTGTGGAGGCGATCAATACCATTGCGCGAACCTCTTCCAACATCGATCTCCAGGCCAGATGGGTCGCCAACGCCGGCGATAACTGTGCGGCCATTCTGACAAAGGACTGGCTGCTGCTCCTTGTATTCAGCCTGGTCTATATCATACTGGCAATAATCATGCTGAGTTTTGTTGATAAGGATGAGCGGTAAATCCTGTCAACATACTAGGGGACGGTCCTTTTGTACCATACTAGGGGACGGTCCTTTTGTATCTGTCCCCTTGTATTGTTTCATGAATCAGGGGGACAGATACAAAAGGACCGTCCCCAAAGTCTGCCCCAAGTCTGGATAATCTGCAAAATAATCCGCACCGTCATTTGGAAGCTCAATGTTCTAAATGACGGTGCGGAAACTATGTCATAAGCAGAATGGCATGAATGGACAGATTGTCGGAATTGCCCAAAGATGCAGACTTGAAATAAGAGAACAGGTATAGGACGGGACAAAGGAGGCGGAAAAACTCCAAGTACATTCATAACACGGTCTTTTTCTGGTATTATGAAAAGAGGATTCATCTGTGTGTGAGTTCCGGATCTGCTTTCAGTTTAGGAAAAAGGAGGTAGGATTACATGGGATTTCGATGTGCAAATTGTGGAGGAAATATTCTGTTTGACGTCGATTCTCAGTCGATGAAGTGCCAGCACTGCGGCACTATGATCCCTCCGGATCAGTTCGATGTGAGAAACACAAGTACAGAAGAACGGGTCGACGGCGCCTTTTCCACCGGCGAAAGTTTTTCCGAGACAGCCTCCGTCTCCGGAACAGATTCCGGCAACGGTTCTGCCGGGACTTCTCTGTCTCTTTTCACCTGCAGCAGCTGCGGTGCGGAGCTGCAGGGAACTGAGGATTCCCGGGTCGGCTTCTGCCCCTATTGCGGGGGACAGAGCCTCCTCAAAACACCGGCAGGCAGCAGGGACCTGCCCGAGCGGCTGATCCCTTTTCAGGTCTCCAGAGACCGCTGCCGCGACCTCTTTCAGAAGCATACAAAAAAGGTGCGTTACCTTCCGAAAGAAATGCGGGACGCCTCCCATCTGCAGAATTTCACCGGGATCTACATGCCCTATTACGAATACGATGTGGAGATGGGCGCCTCCTCCATCACGGGCACAAAGGTCGTGGAGAGCACCTCCAGATATGACCGAATCAACACCTACCGGATCGACGCATCGGTGAACGGCCAGTACTGCGGCGTTCCCTACGATGCAAGCCGATATTATGACGATGAGATCGCTGCCCGTGTCCTGCCCTTCGACATGAAAAAAGAACGTCCCTTCCTGCCCGCCTTCCTGTCAGGCTTCTATGCAGATGCCTCCACCGTGCCGGCGCAGACCTACTACCGGGACGCCGAAAAGACCGCTTCAGACGATATCGTGGCCGAGGTTGCACAGCTCGTAAAGAAGCAGGACGGAATTAATGTAGAGAAAAAAACCTCCCGTGTAGAAGCCCGCACCACGAGCCACCACAGCACCTTGTTCCCGCTCTGGTTCCTGACCTGGCGCAAAAATAACCGTGTCGTCTATGCTGTCGTCAACGGAGAATCCGGCAAGGTCGTCTCCGACCTCCCGGTCGACATGAAGGCGTTCGCCCTCGGGTGCACAGGCTTCACCGCGATCCTGTTTCTCATCCTGGAGCTGCTCTTTCAACCGACGCCCCTCATCACTTCCCTGGTGAGCCTGGTCGTCGGGATCCTGATGGCTGCCTCCATCAGAAACAGCACCAGACAGATCTTTGAAAAAGAAACACACGCAAATGACAAGGGATGGACTATAAAAAAAGATCCGGTGATCACAAAAAAAGGATCCGTCACCAAAAAGCCGTACAAAAACGTCTCTGACTTTATCGGGAAGCATCTCACCACCTTCCTTTTTGCAGCAGTGATTCTGGTCTCTGTCTTTTTTAACACAGATGCGATAGGCATGCCTTTCGTCGCCCGGCTCATTGCAGTCGGGGCGGTCCTGTTTCTGGCGAACAATCTGTGGAAAATTCTGGGATGGCAGAGGTCCATATCACATCGGCAGCCGACTGCCGCGATCCTGCTGGTCACGGCAGCAGTCATCCTTAACACCGCGATCGTCTTTATTTCACCGGTCAATGACGCCTGGTACTATATGGGTGATGCCGTGTGCATCCTGATCCTGATCATCGCCAGCACCATCATGCTGCAGATCTACAACATCAGTACGACCAGGCCCCTGCCGAAACTCTTTGACAGAAAGGAGGTGCAGTGACGTGACAAAAAAGGCAAAAACACCGGATAAGCTTAAAATGCAGAGCAGAAAAAAGACAGCCGCCTCCACTTTCACTTTGCTCAGAAACAGCCTCCTGCTGCTCATGGGGATCCTGTTCCTGAGCACCTTACTGAAGCCTGTCAGCGCCCTGGCCGCAGACAGACTGGTCGTGGAGGACAATGCAGACCTTCTGAGCCCGGAAGAAGAAGCCCGGCTTATCGACGACTATTCCGCTATCACGGAATATATGGATGCCGCCTTTATCACGATGGATGTACCTTCCGTAGGAACCGCAGCTTATGCGGAAGAATACGCCATCGCCCACTACGGCAACAGCCCTGCGGTCATCTTTATCATTGACATGTATGACCGCCAGCTCTATATCTACACAAACGGGTCGGCTCTGAAGACGATCACCCGGGCAGATTCCCGGGCGATCACGGACAACATCTACAAGAGCGCTTCCAAGGGAAACTACTACGAATGCGCAGACCAGGCCTTCAGCCAGATCCTTGGCAAATGCAGAGGCGAACGCCTTGCCCGGCCAGTCAAGCATATTACCAACACCCTGATCGCGGTCCTGTGCGGGATCCTGCTCAACTACTGCTTCACAGTATATTCCCGCATTCCCAGCGTCGACCGCCGCACAACGGGAAATGTGAATGTCAGTGTTTCCCGACAGATGGCCAATATGCCCGGAATCTCCCTTGCCCTGCCCATCGTCCTTAGCAGTGTCAAGCGCTACAAGAGCCGAAATTCAGGAGGCGGCGGACATGGCGGCGGTGGCGGACACTCCGGCGGCGGTGGCGGACACGGGTTCTGATCGCGCTGCCGCTCTGACGAGCGGCATGGTCGGAAAGAGCAAAAAAAGCTTCACCGCTTCTGCATCACTTTGTGAGCAGAAGCAATGGAGCTTTTTATTTGTGCACAAACACGCTGCAAACTGTGTTGTAAGTCATGATTGCGAAGTGTACATGGGGACAGATACAAAAGGACCGTCCCTAGGTTTTCTCCCGCAGTT
>Ga0256407_10014292_pt1 | contig 10472 bp, 11 predicted proteins | sample RumenRJG_04DNA_FD_193489 | JGI IMG/M metagenome (GOLD analysis project Ga0256407, IMG submission 193489) | Bovine rumen microbial communities from Lethbridge, Alberta, Canada - RJG_04 | ecosystem: Host-associated > Mammals > Digestive system > Stomach > Rumen | place: Canada: Alberta... | reverse complement strand
TGAAGATGTCAGGCAACCAGCTTTGATTCCTTCTAATCGTAGGTAACATAACATAATCATTTTAAACATTCTTCGGTTTCGGGTCCTTACGTGGCCTTCCGTCCGGGTTCCTCATCGGAACGCCTAAAGATATTGCAAAGCTGGGACCAGTGCCGGTATGATGGACTTTTTGTCACCATAGAAGTGCCAAATAGTCCATTTTATGGACACATTTGGCCACTTTTTTCTTTCAGACCAAAGAACCAAAGAGACCGATAAATTGGAATTTATCGGACTGATTTCGTTGCATCATGCGGAGCCAGGGCATCTCTATTAGCCAGCGCCCAATCAATGATTCCGTTCAAAGCCGGCTGGAAGGATTCTCCAAGCTCGGTCAGCCGATACTCCACCCTGGGCGGCACTTCTGCGTAAACCGTCCGGGAGACCAGCCGGAAATCCTCCAGGCGTTTCAGCGTCTGGGAAAGCATTTTCCTGGAAACGTCCGGCATGTCTTTCTGGAAATCCCGGAATCGGCACACGCCGTATTTCTGCATGGCGACCATGGCCAGGACGGACCATTTGTCCCCAATCTGGGAGAGGATATCCCGAACGGGACAGAAACCTTCAAAATTTGCCATTGTCTATCTGTCTGATAATCATCAATTGTTACCCCGAGGTAACTATCGCACCTTCCGGTACCGTCTTGCAAGACTCGGGGAAAGCATCTATCTTTGCACAAAGATACAAAGTTTCTACAAGAAACAAATATTGAAAACCAATAAAATACAAGCTTTATGAAACAGATTGAATGCATCGCAAAAGGACAGAACTTTGAAGCTGTCAACATCGGTTCATGGGAAGAAGTGATTGGATACGAGCTCCCGATGGGTCCGAGTGTTCTCCATGGGAAAGTGTTCGTCGGACAGGCCGTCGGTGCAACGGGCAGCGAGTTAAGCTTCCAGACGCTCGTTCCCGGCCAGGACAGTGGTTTCCTCCATACGCACAAGACGCACGAGGAACTGTACATCATCATCAAGGGCGAAGGACTGTATCAGGTCGATGGAGAAATCTTCCCGGTACGCGAAGGTACGGTTATCCGTGTGTCGCCTGACGGAAAACGGGCCCTGAAGAACAACGGCCAGGAGAACCTGACGATGCTGTGCATCCAGTACAAGGCCAATGCATTTGGAGAAGCCGACAGCCCCATGACTGACGGGAATATCCTCCAGGAACCTCTTAACTGGTAATCATGGCGACCGTTACTACGCTGGCCTACAAGGAAGTCAAGACTGTCATGACGAAATCCTCTCTGCCCGTGGGAGGATTTTCCGTTAATCCATATGTGGGCTGTCCGCACGCTTGCCGATATTGTTACGCCTCTTTTATGAAGCGTTTTACCGGCCATACGGAAAAGTGGGGCACGTTCCTGGATGTGAAAAACTGGCCGCGCATCACCGATCCGCACAAATATGACGGGCAGCGCATCGTCATCGGCTCCGTCACTGATGGCTACAACGAGCACGAGGCCACTTACAAGCGCACCAGGATGCTGCTGGAACAGCTCAGGGGGACATCGGCAGAGATCATGGTCACCACCAAGTCAGACCTTGTCCTCCGGGACATCGACCTGCTGAAAACGTTCCCGAAGGCAACGGTTTCCTGGTCGGTCAACACCCTGGACGAGCAATTCAAGGACGACATGGACGATGCTCCCAGCATTGAACGGCGCCTGTCTGCCATGAAGCGGTTCCATGACGAGGGCATCCGCACGGTGTGCTTCGTCTCCCCTATCTTCCCCGGCATCACGGATGTTCCGGCCATCATCGAGCGGGCCAAGGACCAGGCCGACCTCATCTGGCTGGAAAACCTCAATCTCCGGGGCCAGTTCAAGGGTGATATCATGCGCTATATCGCCGAAAAATACCCGCAACTCATTCCGCTGTACGACGAAATCTATAACAAAGGGAAGCGTGATTATTGGCAGGCTCTTGAGGCTCAGGTGAAGCAAATCTGTTCAGAGAATGATTTCCCGTATCTGAGGAACGATCTTCCCTACGGCCGGAGCAAGCCCGGAAAACCGGTCATCGTCAACTATTTCTATCACGAAGAAATCCGCCTGAACAATAGATAGCGGCAGTATTTCCTGCATCGCCATGGAGCAGGATGCGCTTCACAAATCAACACCCCGACAATCCGCTACTGGAATGTCGGGGCGTAATCATTTCGATAAACAAGAATTTATAAAACTGATGCAAACACCCTCTCCTTGCTGAAATACCTGTCATACAGATACAGACAAACATCCATCATCAGCAGGACGATGAAACCGGCCAGGCCGGCACCGCCGTAGAGAAGGTCGTTTGCCGGCGTGACAACCGCCGCGCTGATGCCCACTACCGCATTGAAAGTGCCGTGCATGATTGCAGGGACAATGACAGAACCGCTCTTTTGCCGGAAATACATCAGCATCGGCGTGAGCAGCAGGCAGAAAACCACCATCATAAAAACGCCAGCCATCGGATGCTGGGGATAATTATGGCCGTTCAGGATGATAGGCGTATGCCAGAGGCCCCAGATGATGCCGATCCACTGGGCTGCCAGCAGGAACTTCTTTCCTTTGAATTCCTTCATCAGAAAACCGCGCCAAGCGATTTCCTCGCCGAAAGCAAAAACTGCATTGATGGTGATTCCGCTGATGAGCCCGCTGACAGTCGTAATTGCTATTATGCCCCAGACGCCGATGCCTTCCGGCATTGAGACAATGGCCGACTGCATCATCTCGCTGTCCGGTGTCCACTGCGCCCCGGGCATCAGCAGCGTCACGCCCAGGACGGCAAATGCAATGACAGGCATCAGCAGCCAGCCGATCCACCACCAACGGTTGAACTTGAAGGATATGCCCAGGTTCTTGAGTACCGGTTCCTTGAAGATCAGTTGCGTAAAGATAACGGCGAGTAGCGGAATGAGCATGGCTCCGGCGCTGAAAAGCAAGCCTTTAATCGCGGCAAGCGGGTCGATGGTAGAAGGTTCCTCCTGAAGACCGACGGCGGAAGCTCCGCTGAAATGCATCACCAGTCCCACAATCATCATCGGCAGAAATGCCCATAGCAGAAAGACAATCAGCTTTTTCGTATTCATCAGTTTGTCTAAATTCCGATTTATCGAACGCAATTTACGCATTCCCCATGAAAACTCAATAAAGCTCCGGTAACAAATACGATGCTGCCGGAGCTTGTTTATGCCGATAAATTGGAGTTGATAAACTAGCGAGTAAGAATAAACACCCTCAAATCCATCGTCTTCCCGCCCTTCACGACAGCCCCGACCTTCGTCTCCTCCAGTTGAAATCCATTTTTCTCCAGCACCCGGGCCGAGGCCAGGTTCTCCGGGAACACTTCGCCGATGATGCGTTCCAGAGCCAACTCTTGGAAAGCAATCCCGCAGATCTGCCGCACGGCTTCCGTGCCGATACCCTGAGACCAGAATGGTGTTAGTATCATATAGCCAATCGACCCGACATTGCGTTGATCTTCGGCCATCCTCTCCACGGAAATGCTGCCGACAATCTGTCCGTCCATGACGATAGCCCGCCAGGCACCCTCCTTGCCTTCATTTTCCGCCACCATCCCAAGCCACCAATCAGCATCCGCTTCAGTGTATGGATACGGCAGCCGGTCCGACAGGAAGGTTCTATCAACGGCGTTGCACAGCACGATCAGTGATTCACGGTCATTATCAGACAAGGTATGAAGGGAAACAATCATCAATATTCAGGCGAATAAACGGGAATTTACTTGCCAATCAGCTTCAGGAAGCGCTTGTCGTTCATTTGCTCATTGGTGATGTACTCGCCATCATGGAAGACTGCATAAGTGGTGATTGGCGTGGGTGCATTCTGGGCCTCTTCCTTGCTCTGCAGATGTATGGCTTTGAAAGGGACGCCATTGTCTTTGGCAACTGCTTCGATAATGGGGACATACTTTCCGTTGAACGGGCACTGGCTGGTGTAATATAGTACGTATCCCGGCTCATCGGTATGCGGATGTCTGGCGCATTCCTTGAACTTGGGCACCTGAGCTTCTTTGGTAAAGGGCAGATACCACAGTTGAATACCGTTATCAGCCTCGTCACAGACGGAAAATCCTTTATGTTTCAGGAACTGAGGGTCAGACAGGAAAGGTTTCTTCTTAGCGGATGACAGGACGCACAGCCCTTTCTTTCCTTTAGCCTTGCTGTCCTGAATGCAGGCGCCCAGCAAATCACTGGAATACCCGTGTCCCTTGAAAGAACCAGACACCCAGAGGCAGTCGATGTACATATATCCGTCGGCCAGGATGGGATTCCAAGCATTCTCGGCAGGGATGTACTCAATGAAGCACTTACCGCGTTCCACGCTCTTGAGGAACACGAGGTCATCGTCAAATCGACCGGCAAGCCAGGCCTTCTTGGAAGCGACCTGCACATCATTGTTATTGGAAATGGCGCAGCAGATATGCTCCTTTTCCAGATTCTCTTTCGTTACCTTGATGTATTCCATGATTTTGACAAATTCCGATTTATCGAATACAAATATAGGAGGATTTCAGATTCGTTTGGCCAAGTGATGCGGTTTTCGGGTATAAGAAAAACATATCTCAGACACAAGAAAAACGATATAATGAATAATTACACTCACTCCGTAATTCTTAAATCGCTGATATAAAGATGTTTACAAGAAATCTATTATAGATTATTTCAAAATCGTGCAAAAATTGCTTCTGGAGGCGCATTTCCTCCCGAACATCGCCGTAATTCGGAATTACAAAAAATCGCTCAAAAACGGCCTCTGAAACATTTCTGAGGACTTTTTTGAAGTATTTCATTCAATTTCCAGAGTTCGGAAAAATTTGGAAAATTTTGAACCGTATATGAACCATAGATTTGTAACTAATTGATTATCAAATAGTCTTACTGACAGCATCGGAAATAGGAAAATTGGTTTAACCGATTATTAGTCAAATAGTTAGGCTGTTATTTAAGTTCGGAAAATTACGGAATACTAAGCGTTTTACGGAACAGTTTGGTGCTTTTTGAACCGCATTTGAACCACGCGTGGTTCAAGGCCCCGGAAAAAATACGCCAAAGTTCACAACTTTACGTCATTTTACATGTTTTTACATAATTGCCCTAATCACTGGGGATAAATTGCGCAGCGAAGGTTCTGAAGAATATTTCCAGTGATTTTGTAAAAAGTGTGTTCTATTTTGACTCTTTACCGGCTTTATTTCAGTATCCAGCCGAGCATATTGACACTGAGGCCAAAGTTGACGGTCCAGGAGGGAGCGGGTGTCGGGAAGGCGGTATGTGCCACATAGAGCCGAGACCTGACGGAGGTTTCGGAAAGACCTTCCAGGGCTTGAACGTAGTCCACTACACGGGAGAACTTGAGATCGGCCGATATGCCTGCCTGATAGCGGAATCCGGAGATCTCATCGGATTCCTTGTCCGGATTGCCCGGATGGTATGGATAGTCGATATAACCGACACCGATACCGGCAAAAGGAGCGACTTTCCACCATTGGGAATCAAATACAGTGTACCCGAGTGATGCTTCGAAGTTGCCGCCCTTCATACGCTCCCCCGCATTCCACTGGTATCCGTCCCGAGCAATGGCCTGCTTGTAACGTCCGCCAAGGCCCAGAAGGCCGCCTAGATAAAGGTTGATCCGGCTGAAACAGAAATCGAAACCAAAGTCGAGGCCGGCAATCGGAGTCAGATAATCCGTTACCGGACCGGTATAAAACTCACTCCCTATGCCCCAGTGCATACCCATGCCGAATCCACGGGGATCGATTCTCAGGTCATCATATTGAACTTCTTCCGTCTGCGCCAATTCTGCCTTCACCCGGCGGGCATAATCCTGCACAGCCGCTACATCCTGCCCTTGCTGCGTTTCATCCTTCAGCTTTGCCATGAAACTGTCTGCCACGTCGAGATGAAACTTCATTACACTCCCTTGGCCAAAAGTCGATCCCTGCATAAGTTCCCGCATGGCACGACGGCGGCAGATTTCCACATAATCGAATCCGGTCTGGATATATTGCAGCATCGCATCCGTCCGAAAATCAGGATGTACCCAGGAAGCATACGGATTCAAATAACTCCTTGAATAAGGTATGCGGAACCGGGTATTGCCTTTCTTCCATTCCTTGGTTATCCAGGAGATGTTATATTGGAACTCGGAAATCTTGGGCAATTCGCTCTTCCTCGCAGACAGGTCGGCATAGGTCAACGGTCCTTCATCCCAATATCGGACTGTGGCATCCATCGTCAGTCCTGGGTTGTGGCTTTGTCCGAGTTCGATCGGTGCATCCTGGATCCGGTTTTGATTATCCACCTTAACCGTCCTGACAAACCAGCCGATCTTCGGCGTCATCGCGAAATCATCCGGATCTTCCAAAACACCGACAATACCGGCAACCAGTTCCAGCGTAGTCTCTTCCAATACAACGCCGTCCAGATTGACAACCTGATACTTGAAGGGAACCACCACCGTTTCCGGCAGCATGGTCTGCGAGATGTCCACTTTTGCAGGAGTTTTCCCTTTATTGTCATACGGGAAGAACTTGAGGAACCAGCCGTCAAACTTGGTAATCTTTGGCTGACGCTTTGAACAGAGAGGACCTTGAATGGTTCTGGGGCGAGTCTTATTGACGATATCTTTCCAGAACCAGTAGTCCGGATGTCCTTCCGCAGCCTTGACGAACTCCTGTAGAATTGGCTCCAGTTCAGTTGTCCACCAACCCAGACCGAAAGCCTCCAGGGAAAGTGTCTTTTCCAAAACTTTGCGCCAGTCGTCCGGTGTCCCGGTCAAAGTGATGGAAGGGATACCGCAGATACCATAGATGGCAGTATTTTCGAAATAGGGCTTGACCACATCCATCAAGGTCACTTCCGATGCGATGCGTTCATCCGTTCCGGTAGTGGAGAAATCAGCGACCAGCGTCGTTGCAAGGCCATTATTGGTATACTTATCAATTTCGGCGGTAAAGCGGCTGATGAGTCCTTCCCAATCGGCCTGATTCGAGAACAGGTCATTCGACTCGACCTTCAATTCTTTCTTCCCCTCATGATTCACCAACACACCCCGGTACTTCTCCGGTTTCTCATTCACGATATGGCTGAACTGCTGGCAGATAATCAACCAGATGGCATCTGGCGTCAATACGACGGGACGATGCTGGCACCAAGCCTTCAGCAGCATCTGAAATACAACGTCTTCTCCGATATCGTATAGGTTGTCCACATCGGCAAAGCTGTTGGCCAGGATTATCGGTTCCCACTCCGAGAACAAGTCGCCATCGATATGCCTGTTAAGGTCGAGGGCCAATTTAGATCCTGTTGTCTCCCAACCGCAATGATTATCCGGAATATCCACCTCGTCAACGGCAAAGGTAATGCGACCTTCTTTCTGGCTCAGAATCAGCTGGGCTGGCTGGGCATACAGATTAACGTAGGCGATTAAGCTACTCAATATAAGTAATAAACGTTTAATCATTTGAAGTTCGATATTAGATAATTAAAATCAAGGCTTGCTGGAAAAATTGAGCCACAGAATCCAAATGATCTTGAACCTGTTCGCAAAAACTCTCTTCAGGTACTTGAATTGTTACAACACTGGTTTGATTTGTCAGTGTCAAATACATCTGAAGACCATTAAATGTTTTGACAGTGCAGCCGATAGCGACTTCTCCACACTCACCTTGTAAGGACTTCATTTCTAATAGAGGCCTAGTTCTGTTAAACAACAACCTCCACCAAACGACAGAATGAGCCTGCCCGGCGAGTTCAGCCTTGGCAATCCTGTCGACACGAGCCTCATACTTCGCTATAAATAAGTCAAAGAGGCGAAGCATTGCCTCGTACCCATAATGAGCGTGGAGATTGTACGCAACAGCTATCCAACCTCCGTTAGACCTCGTCCCTAATTTGGTGACTTCTAACATGCAAAACGACACTCTATTAAATACAAATATAAGGATAAATCCTGATACCTCAATAATTGAAAGGACAAGACAGAGCTTAAAGAGTATTGGTAATGCGAGTTAAAGCCTCTACGCAAGTCATATTTCTAATGAAAAACGGAAGACCTAAGCTTTATAATATACTCCGTAATTCTAATGACTTCTATATAAAGTAATTATATGAAACTCAATTTAAAATATGTACAGTTATTTACATAGATTTACAAACAAAACCCCATTAGATAGGATAAATGGCATCTCAGAGGTTCTGAGAATCGTTCAAAAAGGATCAATGTAAAAAGTGTAAACTGTTTCCCAAAACCAAACATGGACCGTAGCTATCGCAGAGGGCAATTATGGCATAAAACTATAAGACCTCGGACAGGCATAGACTCTAATTCCTGAGAGAGGATTCTTTCCGGTCGGCTTACGCTGGGTGAGTTTGGTTACTGTGAGCCGGATATGCCGAATCCGATTGTCGTACCCTGGTTTCCAGGTCCATTCGTCTTTATCAACGGAAACAAGCCGGTTTCCTTCCATCCGCATGACATCCGTCACGCACAGGAATAGTCTGTCTCCGGCAGCCTCTTCACGTTGATACGTCTCAAATAAATGATAAGGGCACATTTCCCCAAACGGGTTTTCTCTTGTTTCCCAGAGGCCGTCACTATACTGGATTTCCAGTCTGTATTCTTTCGCGCGGGCTTCATATTCCCAGGCATCGGCATCGTCGGGATTGCCGTTGAAGAAAGAAATGTCTGTCACCGGCACCGGGTTCGGGAATTCCAGGTCGATAGTGGATTCCGTCTGCGTCATCTTATAGGCCGATGTCGGAAGGCGGAAAGACTCGATATCAGTCCAGGCAGTAAAGGGATCGCCTTTCTTGGGAAGGGGCAAGCTGAAACGCAGGGAAATTTCGGGCGCCGTCGAATAATCAAACTCGTCGGAATGGAAAGTCCACTTCCCGTCTTTCAGGTTAAAACCCAGCCCTTCGATCTGGTAATCTGCACTTTCTGGCAATAGGCTCGTATCCATAAGAATGTCAATGGACCCTGCCTTCCCGTCGCCCCAATGTTTTGCCGGTGTCAGATCGTAAGTGACCCGCCCGTTCCCGGTTAGAAAGCGGCTGAGTGGAGATTGGCGGAAGTCGTAGTAACCAGCAGTCTGCTCATGGTAAACAGAATAACGCACCTCCAGTTCGACAGTCGCACCGGATGCGATGTCCAATTGGGTATAGGTCCACATCCGGGATTGGCGGGGCACGTTGATGCACCAGATATCTTCGGGATCATCAAATTCTTCTGGTTCGAGAGCGGGCTCCTGGTGCTCCTTTTCCACGATTTCACTGGCGGAATGCCACGCCAAGGGCTCTCCGTCCAGGGAGAATGCGATATTCTGGAGAAACTCCTTCCTCCATCCTGTTTCATAGAGGGATTCCGTGATTTCGTTGTCCCGGAAGGTGAAGGAATCAGCTGGGCCTTCAAAGTCGATGGGAAAGCCATAGTCAAGTCCCTTGATGGCTTTGTCGCTTCGATTCTGAAGGGTATACCGGACTTCGACGATCGTATAGGGAATCCCAGGTTTGAAGGTCAGTTGCTCGTGGACAATCCGGACATCGGCCACTTTCATTGGAATCGGATTCCCGGATCGGGTTACCGATGAAAAGCGGATGACCGGGTCGCCATTAGACCGAGCAACAACTGGAAATAATACCAAGAGAAGGAGTATGAAAAGCCTTGCGCGCATAATGCAGAACAACTGCAAAAATCGTGGCAATAAACAAATAAGCTTTTGCTGATGATGCATGAGATTGTTCACGAAGACGTCACAGAGGCATTTCTATTGTGCGGATTTGCACGGCCACATGGAAGTTATTTACGAACTATGTGTACCACATATCTACCACGATTTAGGTAATATATTGATTATAAATCAGTTAAATATTTTGCATCGGGAAGTAAATGCTTGATAATCAATTAGTTGTAAGTTCTGCAAAGCTCAAATTTGTGTGACAAAACTAGCTGAAAATGAACTCATCAAAGAGTCATTTCGGCTAGTTTCGCATTTTGGGCATTTTGCTTGATTTACGGTCGTTTGAGGCCGTTTTGTCACAGAGTCTGTCTATCCTTTCGAATGAAGGGAAATAAAAAGTCAGATTGTCATTCTCAATTACTTCAACGTATTTCCTGACCGGCATTCTGAGATCGTCGAGACTACATTCAGGATGAAAGCGGCAGAGATCTACGTGCTTCTCTATACCTTGTACACTCCCTTTTTCAGAATACTGCCAGACCGTGTAGTGGGATTTCCCGGGGACCACAGGGACAGAAGATCCATACCGTCCAATGTAAAGTGGGTACTTTACTACAAAATTCGGAGCATCACCACCCAGTCTCACGGCCTAAAATCCAGTGATTTTTTCGGAGTATAACCACCCAAAAAACGGTAAAAACCTTATAAAAAATGCGCGCGTAAGGCCGGCGGCCGCTC
>Ga0256407_10014291_pt1 | contig 10473 bp, 5 predicted proteins | sample RumenRJG_04DNA_FD_193489 | JGI IMG/M metagenome (GOLD analysis project Ga0256407, IMG submission 193489) | Bovine rumen microbial communities from Lethbridge, Alberta, Canada - RJG_04 | ecosystem: Host-associated > Mammals > Digestive system > Stomach > Rumen | place: Canada: Alberta | collected... | reverse complement strand
CCGACTCGTTGCCCACCGCCGCCGACTGCGCCTACCGTGCCCTGCTGCTGACCCAGGCCAAGTACAAGGCCGACATTCATGCCTACCGCCTCGACACCATCAACCTGGCGGTAAACTACTATGCCGACGGGCACGACAAGGACAAGCGCACCCGCTCGCTGCTCTACAAGGGCTGCGTGATGGAGGAATTGCCCCAGCTCGACAGCGCCATGTATTACTACAAGTATGCCGAGGACATGGCCACCCAGTCGGGCGACACCTACCACCGTGGGTATGCCCTGATGCGCATGGCATCGTTGTTTCAGAGCAAGTATGCTAAAAAAGAAGCAATTGAATATTATCGTTCTTCGTTGTCTTGCGCCCAAACAATACATGACGACTACGATGCGCTCTATGAATTACAAGAGTTGGCAAATCTCTATCAGACGATCAATTTGGATAGCGCTTTCTATTATGTAGACCAAGCAATGACACTGAGTTTGCAAATGGACAGTGCAGGCTATGATTATTGTCTCTCTTCTCTTGCATCCTGCTGTCTGATAAAGAAAGACTATCGCCAATGTGTTGACAATGCTCGTGAAGCAATCAATATAGCATCTGATAGCGTGGCTTTCTTCAAGTCCTGCCATTGGGCGGCACAAGCCTATGCCATGATGGGCAAAAAGGATTCAAGCAATTATTACTTTAATCTTGCGAAAAAACCTAAAAACAATGCTGACAGAGTTCTTGACCTACTGACTAAATCAGTTGTTTTCGGCGATTCATCCAGTTTGATTGCATCGGGAGACCTTGCTGATACATTAATTAACTCTGAGGTCATCGTGTCATTGACTCAAGCGGTTAGTCACTACAATTACACGAGAGGCATAGCTGTCGCCAAGCATAATCACCTCCAAACAGTCTGGTTCTTGTTATTTGTTGGTGTTATCATCTCATTGATTTCTTTGTTTGCTTACTGGGGAAAAAGACGCAAAGAAAAAAGAATGGCCGTCACCAAGCAGAATGAGATCAACAAGTTGTATCTTGAGTTGAAAGAGATTTCCCAACGGAGTGAATCGCTGTCCCAGCAGAATAAAGAACTGTCTCAAGAGAATGAAAAGTTACAAGCATTAGCGAAGAAGGTACAGCAAACCGAAAGTGCCTTGAGTGCCCAGCAGGACAGAATGGACAAAGATTATGCTAATCTGGAGAATGAGCGATTAAAGGAAAAGCAGCTCTCCAAGAGCCTGGAATATATCGCTGGACTTCTGCACACCTTTATCCAGCAGTCTCACGAGCTTAAGCCGTCGGAATTCATGGAGAAATTCAGGAAAGGCTTCCTGGAGACACCCAATGGAGGGGAGGTTGACTTCTGGTACACGTTGCGTGTTCATGCCGACCAGGTCCATGGCGGTGCCGTGGAAAGGCTATTGGCAGAGCACCCTGATTTGAACGAGAAATCCATCAGAGTTCTTTGCATGTCGGCATTGGGTTTCTCAACCGAGATGATGGCAACCTGCCTGCAGCATAAGAGTGACTATATTAAGACCCTGAAAAACCGCCTTAAGAAGAAATTGGACATCAACTGTTCGATTCCGGACTACTTGAAACAGCTCGGCGAAACGCGATAGGAAACACTTAGAAAAGTGTCCTTTTTAGGTAAAAAATGGCCTTTTTCGGGCACGATTGTGCCTAGGAAGGGTCATTTTTAACATTTTGATAACCTCGCGATTTTTGTAACTCGCTATTAATAAGCTACTTGTTGTGCTCGCTTGATACGGTAAGAAATTTGGATTTTAACAATCAACCATAGTATCTTTGCACTCAGAATCCTGCCCCCCCCAATCCTCTCGCCTACGAGAAAGATTTTTCGCACTTTGCGTCATGCTGGGGGAGGTGTAACAGGACTTACGTTTTCATGCAGAGGACTTGCGTTCCTGCCCAAAATAATGATAGAATTTGCGACATGTTTAACCCTTAAATAATAGAAACGATGAAAAATATATTTACAATGATGCTGCTGGCTCTGGTCTGCGGCATAGCAGCCCAGGCGCAAGAGACCGACTACCAGCCGCTGGTGCGCGAGGGCGTGAGGTGGAAATGCGCTGAAACCAGACACCGCTATGATGAGCCCATCATGTCAACATCTTATTATTGGTATGAGTTCAAGGGCGACACGATAATCAATGGCAGGAACTATTTCAAACTTTTCAGAACGACCCAAGACGGGCATACAGAGATACCTTGCGACAGCCAATATCCCTTGGCCTATATGCGAAACGACGGCCATCGGGTCATGGCGTCAGGCGTGAAGGAGTATGATGAGAACGCGGAATTTCTCTTCAATGTGTTTGATATTTTGCGGCAGGAGGGGGATGAATATGTCCTGTACGACTTTGACAATCCCTCTGACGCTTACACCATAGATTATCCTTTCATGCCCGCAGACTCTGTCTTGATCGGTGATTGTCCGTTTGCGCAAGTGGCCTGGACTCTGGGTTCCAATGACATCTTGTGTGCGGGTGTCGGCTGGGATTTGTGTGAAGGTGATCCATTTGTTCTCATGGTGCCCATAGCTACTAGCCCTTACCACAACGAATATGGCTTCGTGGGTTTGTATGACCTTGATGGCAATGTGCTGTACAAAGGAGCTTGCTTCGGCGTTTCGCCTAGTGGTGACCTAACGGGCGACGGCCGTGTGGATATCAGTGATGTCAATGCGGCCATCGACGTGATGCTGGGCAAGAGTGCCTCCACGGCCGACGTCACCGGCGACGGCCAGGTCGACATCGCCGACATCAACGCCATCATCGACCAGATGCTGGGCAAGCGTTAACCAATGCACAATTCACAATTCACAATGCATAATTGCCTGTCCGGCGGTTGTAGGGACGGTGCTCCGGCGCCGTCCGCTCCGACAAGAGGCAATATTTTGCAGCCCCGCAGGCGGACGGCATAGGAATGCCGTCCCTACAAGCAGCCAGGCTGCATTATTTGGATAAAATGCTCACGCTCGGCCATCAGCGAGCAAGATTGCATGGCTCTCGCTTAATCGCATTTTGCCGAGGGCAGTGAATATGAGATTGAGACCAAAGGCCAGGTCGTTCTCGGACCAGGCTTCACGGTCGAGAAAGGGGCTTTGTTCTCGGTGACACAGAGCGATTATTAGTCTTTTATCAGATTTCGGGCAGAAGAGCTGACAGTGGCACGACCATTGATAGGGGCTCTCAGTTTGAAATTAAGTTAAATCATTAAATATAAGCGATATGAAGCACTTTAAACGAACAACATTGTTGTGTCTGTTTGCCGTGTGCGCCTGGACGAGCGCATTGGCATGGCACGAATACCAGCCCATGGTGGTGGATGGCAGAGTTTGGGATTGTGGACAGACAAGCTATACAATTCAAGGCGACACCATTATTGATGCGATTCAATACAAGAAAGCAATGAGCTTTTCCAGTCAGGGGGCCGCAAATTTTACATATATTGGTGCCGTCAGGGAATACGACCACAAGGTAGACATAATATTTCCTGATTCTTTTTCTCCTGTTAGGTTATACGATTTCACTGTCGGATTACTCAATAAGGGATGGATGGAAGTGCTGCAGGCAGCAAATGTCATAATTAGTGGACAAGAGCGACGGCTCATCATGTGGTCTTCCGGCGACATCACAGGTTTCTTTGTCACGATAGAGGGAATTGGGTATAATTCTAAACCATTTGATTTTCCCTGGCATAATCCAGGTGAGCTGATTAGATGTTACGATGATGATATTGTGATTTATGATTGGGCTGACAATCCTTTTCTGACAGAAGTTCCCTATTCAATGTTTATCACCGATGGAGAGGTCAATGGTGACGACAGTGTCGACATCAGTGATGTCAACGCAGTCATCGACATGATGCTCGGGCGACCAATGCAGCCCCGCTGGGATGATGTGGCAGCCGACATGGACCTCAGTGGCGCCCTTGACATCGCCGACATCAACGCCATCATCGACCAGATGCTGGGCAAGTGAGAACAGTTGATAGTTAGTGAGAGTGGCTAGGGGCACCTGATTAAATGCGAGCTAAACCATAACTGCCAAGAAATGATGGATTAAACAACAGGGTGGACCCGAGTAGGGCCCACCCTGTTTTGGTTGAGTCTCAACGTAACTAAACTGGGTTACTTGCCGAATGCTTGACTATTGATGTTCAGCATGATGTTGATGACAGTGTTGATGTCTCCCACATCGACCGTGTCGCTCTCGTCGACATCGGCTCGGCCGTCATAGTTGCTGGCCTGGTCGGTGCCCAGCAAGATGTTGACCAGGATGTTGACGTCTTGCACATCGACCTTGCCGTCATTGTTGACATCGCCACGAATGCCTTGGGCGGCATCGGTGAGGGTTACTTGCTTGACCTCTGACCAATCACTCTCTGTTCCGTCGGCATACAATGCCTTGACCTTAAAGTAATAAGTGGTTTCGGGGGTGAGGTTGTTGACGGTGTAGAACTTGTCGGTGATGCCGGTGATGACACGCTTTGACGCATCGCCCTCTTCGGTGGCGGCCTTCATGAGCTGAGCGGTTGATGATGCGTCGCCAGCATAGACCTTGACCTGTCGCATGTCGGGCATACCCGAGGATGTGATCTTGATATAGTCACTATTGGCGCAATTCAGGACAAATGTGTACCAGTTGAATGAGCTGCCTGACAAGCTGATGGTCTTGGTGTCGACACTGGTAGCCACGGTGATTGTGTTGCTGGATTGATATAGCTCAGAATAAATCATCACCGTCACTTTGTCGTAATCTTTGAGGTCGTAGTTGTTGGATTGTACATAGCCGCCAGTGCTTAAATAGCATGCACTGTTAGAGCTATAGTACCTCAATCCGTTTTGGGCCCATCCGGTGGGTATCGTAGCCGAGCTTGTCCAGTCGATGTCGTTGAGCAGAACAACTTCAGGCACGTTGCTGGTGTTGACCCACAGGGTGTAACTCTCGACGTTCTCGGCCGGAGTGTTGTCGGTCCAAACGGCCTTGAACGATGTGTTGGCCACGTTGGCAGCCTCTTGCAGGACAACTTGCTCCTTCAGGATGGTTGCAGTTGCGTTGATTTTGACCGTCACAGTCTCGGCATCGGTGCTGGTGAGTGTGACAGTGGCCTCATGAGTCCCTAATGTTGTGGGAGTGAAGGTAACGGTGACGGTGACTCCATCCTCGGCTTGCGATGCGCTGATGCTGGACTTGTCCAGTGTGAACGCATTGCTTCCGCTCAGCGACAGATTCACAGCACTGGTCAGGTTATATCCTGTCACCGTGAAGGTTGCGGTAGTAGATGTTCCCGTGGCACCGGTCATTTCGATCACCGACGGATTGGTCTTAATTCTGGGATTGGTCAGCGCACCTGCCGGCGGCTCAATGCCGATGATCATGGCCTCGCCATATTTGAACACGTACGAGCCCGACTGGCCCGTGGCGCCGGTTGAGGTGGTGAAGTTGTGCAGGGTGCAGTAGCCGTTGCTGTCGCCGCTCCAGCCCCAGTTCACATAATATTGTCCGCTGGCGTTGCAGCCGAACACGTTGAAGGCATGGCCTGAAACAGAGCCATAAGAGATATCATAGGCAAGATACTCGATGGGGCGGCCATTGTGCAGCTCATTGAGCATGTACTCGTTCCACTGCGCATCGGTGTATTGTTGGGGGCCGTTGGTGTAGCTATAACCCGACTCCACCAGCTCGGTGAGCATGAGGTACTGTGCATCGGTGTATCCCATGTTGAGCACGCCCTGATAGATTTCGGGGTCGTTGGCGCCGCTGGCGCTGGTGCCGTACATATAGTCGGGAATCGCCTGACCCGTGTAGCGCATCAGCCATGCCACAGCGTTGGCCTGATCGGTGGTGTAGGAGGTGTTGGAGGGACCCGTATACTCGTCGATGATATTGTCCCAGTCGGCAACGCGTTCGGGCAGTGCAGCAGCCGAGGCGCCGCCTGAAGAGGAACCGTTGATGGCCGCCACTGCAGGGAAGGTCTCAGGCCACTTCCATTTGTAGTAGCACATGCTCAACGAGGTGGCCGGACAGCCCGTCAGGGTGCGGCGGCTGCCACTGGTGGGGCACTGGTTGTAATAAGGAGCACTTTGATCCCAGTTGGCATTAACCAGTGGCGCAACGGGGGTGGTGGCATACTTGGGTGCCTTGACGGGTGCCAGAGTGCCGGCCTTGATGCCATCAATCTGGTATTTGTACTTGTTGAGCAGCCACTGCATGGCGGGCGGGATGTTGTTCATGTCCAGTTTGCCCTCCTCGCCGTACATCAGAATCTCGGGTGCCAGGTCGTCGCCGGCAACGACAACGTAGGACTTGTCGGTGTTGAAGATGTAGTAGTCAACTGCCGTGGGTTTGGCGACCGAAGCTTCGGCTTTGACCAGTTTCAGGTTGGTTGCTGCCGGTGCTTTCAGGCGTCCGTTAGCGACTTGCTTAGTGAGGAATGACTTGGCGGCATTCTGTGCGGCAGCCAGAGTGACATCGGCTGCCTGCAATTGCGTCGTCGCACACATCATCAGTGCAAGTGACGACATCTTGAGTAGGTTAATTAATTTCATAAGAATAGTAGTTTTTTTAACTATTTAATTTTCTAAAGTAGTGATGTAGTAGTGTAGTAAAGCCGTTACTTTTTAGTAGTTAAGGAGTTAAGTAGTTAAATGGAGTTAAGACGTTACACTATTGTGGCAGGTAGGGGCGCGCCATGGCACGACCCGTAGCAACCCTCAGCCTGGCTGGTCATTCCCCCTTTAGGGGGCTAGGGCGACAACGCGCCACGCCGCGCCTCTACTCCCTACTCCTCAAGTTCCTAAACGTTTAGGAACTTGAATTAACTAAAAGTTTGCAAAAGTACGATATTATAGAAAAATGTGCAAGCGTTTTGCTTAAATGTGTTCTGAGTTTTCTGCCAATTGGCAGAATTGTCGGACAAAATGCTATCGAATATGATAGGCTGATGACTGCATTGAATGGGGGCTACACGAATTGTCATAAAAACGATGTATCACTCAGTCTTTTGAACTGATGCCAGACGGCTTTGAAGGTTGGATCACTACAGAACAGCAAGGTTACCTCTTCGCCAAACGATTATATCAAACTAAAAACGACAAGATGAAAAAGATACGATATGTGATTATCATATTATTAACATTAACCATTCTAGGATCGTGCAACCAACAGATATTTAGCTATTTGGGGTACATGCTTCGATCCTTCTGATACAATAATATTTAAACATGCCAACAAACAATGAATCAAAACAAGACGATCTCAGAAGAGCTTTGAAAAACAGTCTAACAATTTTGAATATTTAAAATAAGAATATAATGAAAACAGATACATCTCAACTAAAACTAATCGTAAAAGTATTCTTTTATGCCCTCATTTTACCAATGTTATTCTTTTTTGCATTTGTGATGATTATTGGAGAGGTCTTTTGTAAATATGAGTCACAAACTCCAGGCCTGTATGAAGAAGTATATCAGCAAGAGACTCATGGCGATGGCTTGTCTCATCATAACCAGAGTATTAACCGAATAGTCATAGATTACAAATGAAAACATTGAAATTATTATTTGTAACTGCATGTGTCTTTCTTTTGAGTTGCAATAAATCCAATGAAGTAGAAGTTATGCCCTGTTGTCCTACATGTTCAATTCTATTTCAACCATATGATAGTGTCTCTTATCAAGAAGCACAACGCTTAGCCCAGACATTTGGATATCAATTATCTTCACTGCTAGGTGACATTAACGTGCGAGAAGTGAGCGTTTTACCGGTTAAGCTGTTGACTAACCAACAGCTCAATAGCACAAACACCCGATATCGCGCAGAGAAGATTTTGAAATATCAGAATGACATAGCTAAAGATATGATTAAAGATGAACATTTCGATGTGATTATTGGTTTAACGAGTAAAGACATTTCGACATCACTTCACAATATTGATGATTATGGAATCCAAGGTTTGTCATATATTGGTAAAAATAATTGTGTTGTGTCGACTTTTAGAATTAAGAATAAGAAAGATGTATGGAAACTTGTTGCTCATGAATTTTGTCATGGATATTTTTACACACAAATGCGACACTGTCCGGCCGATGATCCAACATGCATCATGCGTGACGGACATGGTAAGCCCAATTGGAAGAAGCGAACAAAAATTTGCAACAAGTGTTTGGGGCGGCAATGATTGGAATCAGACAAAGAATATGCATTGCCGGAGCATCAGCTGTGATTAGAAAACTTTGCAAAACATTTGCACTCGTGATGATTCTGTACTTAGGTCTGTCGGAGCAAGAGATTAATATGATAATGAGTAGACCAGCGTTTTTAGTGTGATAACTACATCTTCAACAAGACAGCACTGTTACTTGTCAAGACTGCACAGAAAGTCAACTTGACATATAACGAGGTCAACATCATCGTCTACTACATGATTGTGCCGCTCACGTGGTGCATCATGTCGGATCTTATTTTCAGCAGTTGGCCGTGGATGTCAGTCGTGTGGCTGGCATTGTGTGTGGCTGTCATCTGGTGGCATCGCAAGGACTTCAGCACATGGTGCGACTGGGCATTTGAGAAGTCGGTCAATTTCTTGCTATGGTTCCGCCGCATCGGCTGGAACTATTACAAGGCATCAGTCATCATCTGCGTGGTGTTGCCAATCGCCATATATGTTATATTAATTACCTTATTAGCAATCTGAAGATGATGAGATTGAAATTAGCTCACTAAAATTCAGGAAAATTTGTGGTAATTCGCGTTATTTAAAATCGTCACGAAGGTATCCACAAAAAACATCGGGTGGACCACTTGGCCCACCCGATGGATATTGAGGTAGTGTTGTGACTATTTCTGTTCAGTGCTCAGGTCCAGCAGATAGAACTTGGTGTGCTTTTTCTGAGCCCTAGTGGCATTGTTGCCAAGCATGATGTTGATGACGGTGTTGATGTCTGCCACATCGACCTTGCCGTTGCCATCGACATCGGCACGGCCGTCATAGTTGCTGGCTTGGTCGGTGCCCAGCAAGATGTTGACCAGGATGTTGACGTCTTGCACATCGACCTTGCCGTCCAGGTTGACATCACCCATCAGCCAGCTGGTATCGGGTGTCTGCGACAAGGTCACCAGCTCGATGTTCGACCACTGGCTCTCGGTGTTGTCGGTGTAGATGGCCTTGACCTTGAAGTTGAACATACCGCCGCCGGTGAGGTCCTTGACGGTGTAGAACTTGTCGGTGATGCCGGTGATGGTGCGCATGGTCGAGTCGCCCTGCTCAACAGCAGCACGGCGCGGAGCATTGGCCGAGGTGTCGGTGATGTCGCCTGCATAGATTTTGACGTCTTGCAGGGCAAAGTAGTTGGCTCGTGCTTGCACCTTGACCTGGTCGGTCGACGAGCAGTCAAGCACAGCGGTGATGGTCTGGAAGTCGTCGTCATCGCTCGAACCAAGCGTGAAGTCTTTATAGGCCGATCCGGTCAGGAGTCTAACCGTAGCTTGACCATAGTATGACGGATAGTACGACTTGACTTTGGCCACGACAGTCACCTTGTCGTTGCCGGTGAGGTCGAGTGTGGGGCTGACAACGGCACCATAGGTCGTGCTGTACCAGCTGGAGCTGGCTCCTGTGATGACAAAGCCGTCGTTGATGTAGAGGTAGTTCTCGGCGGTCCAGCCATCGGGCAGATAGTTGCTGGCTGTGGACGCACAATTGGGCAGGCTGCCCTCGTCGTTGACCACAGCCTCGATGTCGCTGAAATCGGCTACGCCACCCGATACAGGTTCGGGCTGTGCCGACTTGGTGGACACTTCCAGAGTGTAGCTGGCGACGTTGGCTGCCGGTGTCTCGTCGGTCCAGTCAGCGCGGAACGAGGTGTGCTTGATATAATTCTCATCGGCTGCCTGCATCACGGGCACAACCTTGAGCAGTTGTCCGGTTCCGCTGAGGTTGATGGTAACCTGATTGGCACCGGCTGTTGTCAGCTTGATTGTGCCGTTATAGGTCTGAGCGGCCTTGGGGTTGAATGTGACGGTGATAGTTTTGCCATTGGCAGCCTCGGTAGCTGAGATGCTGGTGGAGCTGAGGGTATACACGCCATTGGCATCGGTTAGCGTAGCTTGGATGGCTTCGGTCAGATTCCTGCCCGTGACGGTGAAGGTCTTGGTGCTGGCGACATTGGTATAGTTGCTGCCAAAAGCGATGGAAGTGGCCGAAGTCGTGATGGTGGGCACAGGCACCGAAGCCGAGCCCGAGATGTTGACCACCACGTCGGCAGCATTTGCGCTCTTGAGCGTAAGTGTGGCATTGGTATTGCCGGCAGCAGTGGGCTTGTAGGTTATGGTGATGGTGCCACCATTGGTTGAGTTGGCTGTTGCGGCGCTGATGGCGCTCTTGTCGATGGTGTAGTAGCCATTGCCGCCACTCAGTGTTGCTGCGACGTTGCCAGTGAGGTTAGAACCCTTG
>Ga0256407_10014290_pt1 | contig 10474 bp, 9 predicted proteins | sample RumenRJG_04DNA_FD_193489 | JGI IMG/M metagenome (GOLD analysis project Ga0256407, IMG submission 193489) | Bovine rumen microbial communities from Lethbridge, Alberta, Canada - RJG_04 | ecosystem: Host-associated > Mammals > Digestive system > Stomach > Rumen | place: Canada: Alberta | collected... | reverse complement strand
AGAAAATGCTTAAAGAGAGTATGGAAAGCAGCAAGAACGCTCTACAGAATTTGTAATAAAAAATCGACATCAGTTTTATTTTGTGTTAATATCTTTGGTATGGATTTCAAGCAATTATCAAAGAAAAAAAGAGTGTATCTTATGATTGCGCTTGCTCTTACAGGAGTCCTTCTTTGGGCTTTTGCAACGGCAAAACTTATCACGCATGATTTCAAACGCCAAATTTCGGATAATAAACAACCACAGCAAGAAGCCGTAGTTAAAGGGATAATTTTAACCGAAACCAAAAATGATACAAAATATTGGGAAGTATACGGAGATACGGGACATTGGGACGGTAATAGCGGAATTGCACAACTTAACGGGGTACTTGCAAATTTTTACAAAGATAATAAAGTAACAATGAGTCTGAAGTCTTCTAAAGGCACTTATAATTCAGAATCTAAAGTTATAACTCTTTATGAAGATACATTTATTGCAATAGAGGGCGGAATTACACTTAATGCGGACAAACTGACTTATGTCAGTTCAAGCGACCCTATTGTTGCAGAAGGACACATAAAAGTCAGAAAAGATAATTCACTAATTTCAACGGCGGATAAAATAATTATCAGTCCGAATTATGAGGATTTTAAAATAATAGGAAACACTGTTTCAAAAGTTTATGAGGATAAAAAATAATATGAAAAAGATTTTATCATTTATTATAGGAATATTGCTGATTACAGGGATAGCGGTTCAGGCATCGGATTTGGTTATTGAATCAAAATCTCAAACTTATAAAGAAGAAGAGAACAAAATAAAATTTGACGGAGATGTAAAAGTTACCATTGATGACTTAAAAGTTGTCGGAGACAAAGCCGATGTTAACATTGTCGGAGGCCAAAAACTTGATACTGCAACTTTTTATGACAAACCTTATGCTTTTGAAATAAAGAAAAATAAAAAAAGAGAAGTAAAAGCAAATATTTTAAAAGTTTCCTTAATTACAAAGATTATTAAAGCGGAAGGTGATACGCAATCAGTTGTATTTAACGGAAAAACTCCCGTTGTTGTAATAAATGCCGATGCTCAGGAATATAACACCAAAACGGGTGTCATGACCGCAACAGGTACAGTTACAATGCTATATAAAGACTTAGAATCTTATTCAAATGCCGCAGAAATAACAACCGATAAAAACGGAGATTTGAAAAAACTTGTCTTAATTGGTAATGCAAGAGTTAAACAGGATAACAATGAAACACTTGCAGACAGACTTGTTTATGATGCAACAACAGAAAATATCACAGCGACAGGGAATACGACTTCAACCGTTTACACAGATGACGGAACAAAAATGGTTTTAAAATCCGGAATGCAGCAATATAACCAAAAAAGAGGGACATTTAACGCAAGCACAAATGTAAGAATTTGGTATGACGATTATTATGCTGCCGGTCCAAAAGTTACTCTCTACCCGGGACCAAACGGAAAGCCGAATGAAGCAAACTTTATAGGTCGTTCAAGCATCACTCAGGGAGTAAGAACAATATTTGCCGATAGAATTAAAATGACAATGAAACCAAAAACTTTTGATGCAACAGGCAACACAAGAACTGTTATTAAAAATATCGGTTCAAATTCCGGCGATAATGTAACATTAGGATTATAATATTTTGCCCCAACTCAGGTGAAGGTAGTAGAGATGGAAAAAATAGATAAAGCGATAGAATGTTTTAAAAACAAAGACTGGAACGGTGCAATTAATTTATTTACCGCCGTTTTGGAAACAGATATTACAAATGCCGAAGTTTATAACAATTTAGGCTTATGTTATGCAAATGTGGGTAATGATGACAAAGCAGAAAAAAATTACCTCAAAAGTATTGAACTCAATTCCCGTATTCCGCAAACTTATATTAACCTTGTGGATATTTATTACAGACAGCAAAGATACGCAGAAGGTATAAATATTTTGTCTTATGCGATAGACAATTTGCCTGATGATTTGATATTCAGACATTATCTTGCAAGATTTTATATGGAAGATTCAAAAAGGGATTTGGCTATAGATGAACTTGAATATATTCTGGACAAACAACCGGACAACTATGATGCATATTACGATTTGGGCAGAGTATATTTTGAACTTGGCAATTATGACAGTGCAATAGAAAATTTTGAAAACATTCTTGAATACAAAGACGAAAACGAATGGATTTACTATTATTTGGGAGAAGCATATCAGGCAAATGACGAAATAGACAAGGCGCTTTCAAACTTTTTAAAAGCAATTGCAAGAAACAATAAACTTGCCGTAGCGTATAAAAAAGCCGCAATTTTATATATGGCAAGAGGGGATAATCAAGATGCCGTTGAATATTTTGAAGATTATCTGAGTATGGATATTCCTGATGAAGAAAAAGAAAATATTAAAAAAATTATTGAACGAATTAAGTAGAAATGAATTACAAATACTGGATAGCATTTTCATCAATAGAGCAAATTGACAGTCGTTTTATAAAAAGGCTGTACGATTATTTTGGCGATATTGAAAAAGCTTTTAATTCTGAAGCAAAGGAACTTGAAAATATTGACGGGTTATCTGTTAAACAGGCTCAAAATTTTATAAAATTAAGAGATAAAGTTGATATTGATAAAGTTTTTGCAAATGTTGAATCAAAAGGAATAAATTTTCTAACGCTCGAGGATGAAAATTATCCTAAAATGCTTAAAAATATTGAAAATCCCCCTGCGGTATTATATTATAAAGGAAAACTTTTTGATTGTAATCTTGATAAAACTTTAGCCGTTGTTGGTTCAAGAAAGGCGAGTACAAACTCAAGAAACAATTTGAAAAATATAATTTCAGGTCTTGGGAATACAGATATTTGTATCGTTTCAGGCTTAGCATCAGGGATAGATACTGTTGCACACACATCAGCCATTGAAAATAATTTAAAAACTATCGGAGTTATTGCAAGCGGTTTTGATTATATTTATCCGACACAAAATAAAACTCTTTATGAAAATATAGAAAACGGCTACGGGGCAGTCGTAACCGAATATTATCCGAGTTTTGAGCCGATAAAATTCAGATTTCCGCAGAGAAACAGAATTGTGTCAGGGCTAAGTTACGGCACATTAGTAGCAGAAGCAGGTATTCAAAGCGGTGCATTGATTACCGCAAACCTCACACTTGAGCAGGGCAGAGAGTTGATGTGTATCCCCGGAGAAATTTCTAATCCGAATACACAAGGGATTTATAAACTTCTCAAAAACGGTGCAACTATGGTAACTGAAAGCAATGATATTCTTGATGCATTGGGATGGGAGATTAAAAAGGAAGTTCAGACCCAATTGACTCTGCCGACTTTGACACCTGATGAGGAAAAAATTTATGAATATGTCAAAATAGAGGAGCGAGGAGTAGATGAATTGCTTTCTCTAACCGGTTTAAGTTTTGATAATTTGCTTATGAACTTGACAACAATGGAACTAAAAGGCATAATAAAACAAGTAGGCGGGGATAGATATAAAGCGTTTTAAATAAGTCCTCTCTCCAAGGGCGAGGGGATATGAAGAATAATTTTTTATAAGGAATAAAATGGCAGCACAGGAAAAATCATTAGTAATAGTCGAGTCACCGGCAAAATCAAAAACAATAAAAAAAATATTAGGCGACAGTTTTCAGATAGAAGCAAGTTACGGGCATGTACGCAATTTGCCGACAAAAGACCCTGCGACAGAGAATTTGGGCTTTGATGTAAATAAAAATTTTGAGATGAAATTTGAGATTATCCCCGGCAAACAACAGGTTGTCCGCAAACTCAATGACTTGGCAAAAAAAGCAGGCAAAATATACCTCGCATCCGACCCCGACCGCGAAGGAGAGGCAATCGCATGGCATGTTCGTCAGATTTTGAAAGTGCCTGATGAAAAAATTTATCGTATAGTCTTTAACGAAATCACCCCAAAAGCAGTTAAACATTCCGTTGAAAATCCGCGCGGAATTGATATGGATATGGTTAAAGCACAGCAGACAAGACAAATTTTAGATAAACTTGTGGGTTACAAATTATCTCCTGTCTTGTGGAAAGAAATGGGCAACCGTAAACTTTCGGCAGGCAGAGTTCAATCTGTTGCACTGCGTATGATTTGCGAAAGAGAAGAAGAAATTGAAGCATTTAAACCTCAGGAATACTGGTCAATTCATGCAAATCTTGAGAAAGAAGGCAAGCAGTTTGAAGCGGAACTTTCAAAAATCAAAGGTAAATCTGTTGAAAAGACTGTAAAAAATCAGGAAGAAGCACAAAAAATCGTTGATTACCTGACAAATCCTACAACGCAGTATGAAGTTTCAAAAGTTACCAAAAAGACAATAAAAAGAAAACCGACCGCACCGTTTATCACTTCAACAATGCAGCGTGCGGCAAGTTCAAAACTCGGTTTTGGGGTTTCAAAAACCATGCAGGTTGCCCAAAAACTCTATGAAGGGGTTGAAATTGACGGCGCACCTGTCGGTTTGATTACTTATATGAGAACCGACTCTGTTCGTGTATCAGATGATGCGCAAAATATGGCTCACGATTTTATTTTGCAAAACTACGGTGAAAAATATTACCCAAAAGAAGCCAATATTTATGCAAAAGGCAAACAAAATGTTCAGGACGCACACGAAGCAATTCGTCCCGCATATCCTGAAAGAACACCTGACAGCATAAAAAAATATCTTGATAATGACCAATACAAACTTTATAAACTTATTTGGGAAAAATTCATGTCTTCACAGATGGCACCTGCCGAAATTGCAAACAAATCAATAGAAATTGATGCAGGCGATTACACCCTCAAAGCAGGAACAAGCAAGGTCATGTTTGACGGGTTTTTAACACTTTACAATGATGACGAGGAAGAAGAAGGCAAAGAAGCCGATGCAAAAATTCCTGATTTAGACAAAGGTGATAAGGTTGTATGTAAAAAAGTTGAGCCAAAACAACACTTCACCCAACCGCCGCCAAGATACAATGAAGCATCATTAGTCAAAGCATTAGAAGAATACGGAATCGGTCGTCCTTCGACTTATGCAACGATTATCACCGTAATTCAAACAAGAAAATATGTTGAAAAGAAGAACAAAGCACTTTTCCCGACACTTTTAGGTCGTGCGGTTTCAAAACAGTTAGTTGCCGAATTTTCAGACATTATGGATTATAAATTTACGGCAGGCATGGAAGCAAAGTTAGACGAAATTGCCGATAAAAAGGTTGATTGGGTAAAGGTTTTAAAAGATTTTTATGCTCCGTTTATGGATGAAGTTAACAAAGTAATGCAAACGGCGCAAAGAGTGACGGTATCAAGTAATATTAAATGCCCGAATTGCGGCAAACCAATGGTTTTGCGTTCAAGCAAAACAGGTTCGCAATTTTTGGGTTGCAGCGGTTATCCTGAATGTAAAACGGCAATGTCTTTGAATGTTTTACAGGAATTGGAAAACGATACTGACGAAAACGGCGAAGCAAAACCGCAGGAAATTTGTGAAGAAAAATGCGAAAAATGCGGTTCTGATATGGTCTTTAAAATCGGGCCATACGGAAAATACCTTGAATGTACCTCACCTGATTGCGGTTTTAGAAAACCATACCGCAAATCAACCGGCGTCACTTGTCCAAAATGCGGGAAAGGAACGATAGTAGAAAGAAAATCAAAACGAGGAACGGTATTTTACGGATGCGACAAATACCCTGATTGTAATTTTGTACTGTGGAACGAACCGACAGGCGAAAAATGTCCTCAATGCGGGGAACTTTTGGTCAAGAAAACCCTCAAAAGCGGTGAAGTTATAACCTGTTCAAGTATCAAATGCGGATACAAAAAAGAGCAACAAGATTAAGTTATGATAATTATTAAGTTAGATGATTTGATTTGGTAAAATAAGACTACTGCGGAAGAAATTTCAAAACAAACAGGATTAGGTAGTTCAACAATTTCAAAGTTAAGAAATTCAAAAAATTTGAATATTAGTTTAAATACGATTAATAAACTATGCAAATATTTTAATTGCAAAGTATCAGATTTGCTTGAATACATGCCTGATTAAAAATTGCTAATTAATTTGATTCTCTCAAAAGCAGGATAGTTTGTCTTATTTCGTTTTTAAGATAACCCATTTGCTCTCTCAGGTTATTAGGGTTGTAAATATAACCCTCACTGCCGTAAGACAAATACGGATTATATTTTTCCGCTTCCATTCGCAACTGCGAAATCGAACGGGAATGAGTATTTAACTCTAACAGTCTTTTATACGAAACAAATTGGCTTTCCGGTTTTCCGGCATACTTATCTCTGAAATAATCCACACTCTTATTAAAATAAAAAACTTTTGCGTTAAAAATCTGAACATTTTTATTTTCATCAAGCATATCGTAAATTTCTTCCAACAACGGAATAAATTCATTCAGGTCATTCGCATATTTAGAAGTTTTGTCGGTTTTCAAAATAATATTTACAAATGACGGATCTTCAATCGGCGCAGGCTTGATTTCTCGTTCGGAATTAAAATCCTTTGACGGAATTGGAGAAACAGAAGCAGGAGTTTTATCCGTTGCTTCTTCATTTGAACCGTAATTTCTGGTCAAAACAGGCAAAGAGCCGACATAACCCTGTCCCGGCGGAAGTTTATCTTTTGCAAAACAACTGCTGCCTGCAACAAGAACTAATGATAATATTACCCAAAAAAGTGCGCACTTTCTCATACAAATATTATAATAATTCTGCTAAAAAAATCATCATTTATTTACATTATTAAATCTATGCTTCTTCCAAAATCAAAACAGGTTCAGGTATAGAAGTCTGATATTCTATATCAAGATCAAGTTCCTGTGCCTTTTGTTCATCGGATAAAGCCTCTTTTTCCCTGCCAAGGCTTCTGTAAACCTGCGCTCTTTCATAGTAAAGACGATTTTCAACAAGATATACTCTGTCATCTTCGGATTTTTTTATAAGTTCATCGTAAATTTTTAGAGCGTTTTTGTATTCGCCAATATTGTATAAAAACTGTGCCTTATCCCAAAGCAAAGAATCTCTTTCTCCGTCATCTTTGGTCTTTTTGATTTCATTGTCAAAATCATCTATTGCAGATTCATAATCGTTTAAAATATATTTGATATAAATTTTATTATCAAAACTCATGCTCTTGTATTCATTATTTTTGAGAATATAAGCCTTGTCATAATCTTCTATCGCACCTTTATAGTCTCCGTCATAAAATTTTGCATAACCGCGCAACGAATACCACTGTGCATCAACAGGCAAAATTTTTGACCATAGTGTTGTCATCTTTATAGCATCAGAATATTTACCCTTATTTATCAAATTCAAAGTCGTTTCATAAGGCGAACCAATCCACAAATAAATTCCGCCAATAACCATTAATAACAAAAATATTTTTAATATTTCTAACTTAAAATCCTTATATGACTGAGTTTCAATAATATTTGTCATCGGGAAGTGTGTTCTTTCAAATGAACCGTATTTTTTATTCAGATAAAACTCAAATAATAATGAAATAAACAAGAGAATAACAAACGGTAAAACAAGCGCAAGAACAATAATAGCAACTTTCAAATTGTTATTGACAAAAAGTTGATAATTCGGGAAAACAAATCCGTAAACCAGAATTAAATAAAACAAAAGCACCGCTACCGTCGAAAATCTTTTAAAATTTTTGATAACTTTTCTCAAATCATTCAAATCATCGTCGGAAAATATTTTGTTATATTTATAACCTCTAAAGGTATTATTTATGGATTTTATAATGGTTTCACCGTTTTCGGTTATACTGTAAAAGTTAACGGGTGAATGTTTATACAACCATTGTAATATATTAATTTTAGCCATGCGGTTAATTTATATCCCTCTTGAAAGTATTATATAATAAACGATTTTCAAGAATACTATTTATTTTGTAACAATATATAAAAGTATTGTATATATTGAATTTCGGCAGATAAAAACTTTTTAGTTTTCTTAATAATTTGTAACAAGGGAATTAATTAAACACCAATCCAGTGCAGATGCCCGATTACAAGCCCAAATAATGCCGAAACACCCAAATAGAAAAGCGGATCACGCTTTTTGACAAAACCCGTAATTAAAAATATCGCAAGACATAAAAAACCGAGCAGATGCATATTAGAAGTAAATAAAAGTTTTATTCCGACGGCAGATAAAAGCGCACAACCTGCCGGTTTGAGGGCATTTACACAACTTTGAACATAAGAGTTTTCTTTAAATTTATCAAGAATTTTATACACTACAGAAGCAAAAATAAAAGACGGTAGAACAATAGCAAAAGTAGCACAAATCGCACCGACAATTCCTGCCGTTGTAAATCCTGAAAATGTTGCCATATTGATGCCAACAGGTCCGGGGGTAATTGAAGATACGGCAATCATATCTGTTAATTGACTTACACTAAACCATTTGAATTTTTCCGCAATTTCATACAAAAACGGAAGCGTTGCATACCCTCCGCCAAAAGAAAATACGCCGATATGAAAATACTCAATAAATAGGTATAGCAGGAGTTTAATCATTACTTTTCCTCCTGTTTTTTATAAACTGGACTGCAAGACCGGTAATTATCGCAAATATCACTATTATCGCAGGTGAAATTTTACCCCATAGAGCAAGGATTAGGCACAAAACATAAATAACGGAAGTAAATCTGTCAGTTATGCATTTTGACCACATTTCTTTTACTGCAAAGCATAAAAGTGCAATAACACCGATTCCGACTCCCCAAAATATGTAATTTACATGGTTAAATCGGACAAGTTCACTCAATATGGAAGCAAGCAAAACTATTACCATAAATGACGGTAAAGTAACCCCTAAAATTGATGCAATCGCCCCTTTTGTTCCGAGGAGTTTTCGTCCTGTAAATACGGCGGTATTTATTGCAATAACCCCCGGCAGACTTGTACTTATCGCATAATATTCGCTCAACTCGTCAGATGTTATCCAGCCTTTTTTTTCGACAAGTTCGCAAGACAATAGCGGTAATATTACATATCCTCCGCCCAAGAGTAATGCTCCGATTTTAAAAAATGTTTTGAATATGCTAAAAAACGACTTTTCCATAATATAATTATACAATTTTATTGTTTTTTTTAACTTTTGTTAACAAATTTTAATAAACAGGCAATTTTTTTAAACAAAAAAACTTTATATAGAAGTAAGGGTTATTTAATTATTTTTGTAGGAAAGGTTATTTTATTATGGGTAATGGTTTAGTATCACAGGTAGGCAGCACAACGACTGCAACAACACCGGCAACATTTTCAACCAGTTTTAATACGAGTTTTGGCAATCCTATGGCAGGCGGTCTTTTTGGAATGCCGAAGGATTATTCAAATGATTTTATGATGCCGACAGAATTAAAAACAGGCAACATCACAGATGAACAAAGAGCAAGCATTTTCGGGCCTATGTATGTTCCGACACAACAGCAGCAGGTACAACAACCTCAGCAGGCGCAGGTTCAGCCGCAATATCAACAACAAATGCAGTATCCGCAGCAACAAATTCAGCCTCAGGCTCAGTATCCGCAGCAATATGCACAGTATCCGCAAACTCAAAATCCTTATGCTCCTGCATTCAGTGGTCAGCAGACACAAGAACAGGCTCAAATGCTCCCTGAACAGGTTAGCGAATACTATGAAAAATTAATGGCAGAGAATCCAAATATCAGAATTACCGAAAAAGGTAATGTATATGAAGTTACCAACACTGGAAAATCGACAGGCATCCTTGCAGGTATCGGTACGGCACTTGCAGGCGGAATAGTCAAACTTTGCAAAGGTGCAGGGCTATCAAGCGCATTCAACCTCAAAAGTCTGGCAATAAAAGTTCCTGCATTGGCAATCGCAGGATGGGCAATCGGTTCTGTTATTGATGCGTTTACAAACAGCAACAGAAAACAACAGGCAGATGCTCAACCACAACAAGTTTAGTTTTATACCCCTTTCTATAAATAATTAACCCTAATATCTTCGGTCGGAACCCCTCCGACCGTTTTTATTTTGTCATTGCGACAATCCGATTTATTGTCTATCTCCCCTGCGGGGAGAGTAATTTTTCAATGTGAGAAATTTATTTCGAACATTTGAAAAATGAGAGAGGGTTTGTAGTTAATACCCTCTCCTGTCAACTTCGTTGACATCCTCTCCAAAGGAGAGGTAGAAAATCTATCTCCCTGCGGGGAGAGAAATTTTTCAATGTGAGAAATTCATTTCGAACATTTGAAAAATGAGAGAGGGTTAGGTTTATTATCAATTTGGTGCGTATAAACGCACCCTACTCACTATTTTACAGTAGCATGTCATTGCGAGCCCGTTAGGGCGTGGCAATCCAGCCGTTTAATTTGTCGATAATGATGAAATAACTGGATTGCTTCGTCGGAAAGCCATTTCCTCCTCGCAATGACAGA
>Ga0256407_10014286_pt1 | contig 10477 bp, 4 predicted proteins | sample RumenRJG_04DNA_FD_193489 | JGI IMG/M metagenome (GOLD analysis project Ga0256407, IMG submission 193489) | Bovine rumen microbial communities from Lethbridge, Alberta, Canada - RJG_04 | ecosystem: Host-associated > Mammals > Digestive system > Stomach > Rumen | place: Canada: Alberta | collected... | reverse complement strand
TGCTGGATGAGATTCTGCTTCAAGGGATGGGCAATGCGCTGAGGCATGTCGTAATACATCTTTGATATACCCAGGGGCATGCGCACAGGACTGTCATCACGATAAACGGGACAGCCGTCCGTTTGCGTAGCTGGGTTGTTTAAGTTTACACAAGTGGCCATGCGGCGGTCTTTTGGTGTAAACGTACGCAGCTGCCAGCGAAGACAATGTGTGCGCAGTGGACATGTTTCAGAGTAACAGATGGCGTAACTCTTGCTTGCCTTTTCAGCAAACAGCTCCTCGCGAGTCTTTTTTATTGCTTCTTGTTTCTTCATTTTGGGAGATATTTAGTAATTCTGCTACAAAGGTAACAAAAAAAAACGATATATTAAAATTTCGAAATACATTTTTGAATTTTATATAGAACTATTCATATTTTAAGCTAATCAACTTATTAATAAAGTGTTATATCATGAATAGTAATACTTTTTTATTTGCGGATTATTCATAAACTAAACTCCATGAGGTTTATTTGCTAATAAGTGATATAGTTAACAGACTTAATAAGAATAAGTTACGATATAGCAACTCAAATAGTTACAAATTGTAAATGGCTTTATAACAAATTGTCACAAGGCTTGTGACAGTCTGTTACCGATATTTTAATAATGCTGTTATTCTCTTTATAAGTTGCCGTAAAGGCGCATCTTCTGGATTATGAATAGTATAGCAGCATTTCATAGCTACTATTCATTGTCTAATATATTGTAAATATGAAAATTACAAGAAAATATGAATAGATTAATAAAATTTTTATCAAAAATTATTTGCAATTTAAAAAATTATGATTACCTTTGCAGAAAAACTAAGAATATGGCAAAGGTAACTATCGTTAAGAACTATCGTAACACTGAGACACTAAAGGTATCGGAACTCTCTGAGGTGGTCCGTATGATTCAGTCATGTGAATATCATGATGCCGTAAGGGAGGTTATGGGCATCTCGTTATATATGGAACTGAAACGCCTCGACGACGGCAGAGTCTCCGGTGCCAGCAACTTCACCGACAAAGTGCCCCGTGTATGCTTTGCCTCGGTGATGGAGAATCGAAATCGCCAACGTATCCGCAAAGCATACACAGGTCTGGTGCTGTTGGAGGTTAATAACCTTACAAGCTATGATGAGGCCGTTGGCATCCGTCAGGGAGCCGCCATGATGCCTCAGACGCTTCTGGCATTTGTCGGTGCGAGCGGAAGAAGCGTGAAGATAGTGTGCAGAGGTGAACTCTTCGGTGGTGGCTTGCCTGATACGGAAGAAGATATCAGCCTGTTTCACCTTAATCTCTACGAAAAAGCCTGTATGGTGTATAATGCGCAGCTCGGAGTGACCATCGACAAGCTGGATCCTCGGCTGGAGCGCACCTGCTACCTCAGTATCGATTCTGATCTGTATTACGATCCGATGGCACAGCCCTTCTATACTGACACGTCCGATCTGATGCAGGCCCTGAAGCCCATCCAGCCAAAAGAGAAACTGCCGGATGAGATTGTTCCCGGGCGGAACCGATACCAGGCTCAGTGCCTCATCTACCAGTATAACCTCACGAAGGCATACGATGATGTAACAGTTATCGTAGACGATGATGACGAGGAGAGCAACATCCTGATAGTCACCCGTTTGGCGGAATACTGCCGAGAGACGGGACTCGACATGGCCTTTGCCAAACGGCAGACGCTGATGAGACATACCTATAGCCAATATCCTGACGTGGTGACAAAGATTTTCGAGAACGCCTATCGCCAGGAACATGTAAAACAGTACTATAAGCGTAAGAATCAGGTGCCACCTACGAAAAACATCCCGTCTGAGACGCTGATGATGATGAAAATCGACATTTTCCTGAACAGCAACTACGAACTCCGTAAGAACGTGATGCGCGGTGTGGCAGAATACAGAGTGAGGACAGGCCATGGTTTCGCCTTCCAGGACCTGACCACCGAGGCGCGTAACTCCATCACAATAGCAGCTCTCTCACAGGGTATCAAGTGCTGGGACAAGGATATCATGCGTTATGTCAACTCCAACGACATTACCCTTTACGACCCGATGGATGACTTTCTGGCACATCTGCCGAAATGGGACGGGAAAGACCGTGTGGAGGCACTGGCACGCAGAGTCAAGACAAATTACGAAGAGTGGCCACATCTGTTCCATATCTGGATGCGCTCGATGGTGGCAATGTGGAAAGGCAAGGGTCAGTTGACTGGCAACGCGCTCGTACCTTTATTAATAGGTCGTCAGGGCTGCGGCAAGACGAGTTTCTGCAGGATACTGCTTCCCTGGAACATGCGCGAATACTATAATGACCGCATCAACTTCAAGAACGAACATGACCTGAACCTGGGTCTGACGTCGTTCGCCCTTATCAACCTCGATGAGTTTGACAAGATAACCCAACGCCAACAGATTGTGCTGAAATATCTCGTATCCACCTCCGACTTGAAATACCGTCCTCCTTACGGTACGGCCTATTCCTCGCATCGCCGTTATGCCTCATTCATCGGCACCACTAACGAACCAATGCCACTGACTGATCCAACGGGCAGCCGCCGCTTTATCTGCGTTACTGTTGAGGGGAACATTGATTTCGAGACACCAGTGGAATACGCGCAGCTCTATGCCCAGCTAAAATACGAGGTGGAGCAGCAGCGTGAGCGTTATTTCCTGACAAAGGAAGAGGAAGCCGCGCTGATGAATCACAACCTGAGATATCAGAAGATGAACGGACTTGGCGAGATGCTGCTCTCGCTCTACGAGAAGCCCATTGGCACAACGGAAGACAATCCTGACGGTGGCTACTGGATATCAGTAAAAGACATCTCTGCCCGTCTGAAGGATGTCTTTAAGGGTGCCTATAAGCCCGATGAAGGTTCATTGGTGAAGATAGGCCAGTTCCTGAGCCGCCCAGAATACAAGTTCGACAGCGAGCGTAAGACGAGAGGCTGGTGCTACTGGGTGAAAGACAGGAAATAATGCATTTAACATTTTTTAAAAATATATTCTTTAGTTCTTAATAAATAATTTTGTATATTTGCAGCCAAATAACTATTTATTAATTAAATTAAAATATGAATAAAAATTTAAAACTATTAGTATGCTCCATTGGCATTACGACTGGACTGTTATCTTGTGGTGTCGATATGCCTAAGGAAACTCAGACATCGTATGAGACAATGACAGTAAAGAAATCAGACATTGAACTGCCTTATAAGTTCAGTGCCAGGATGAAAGGCCAGAACGACGTGACGGTTACGCCACAGGTGAGTGGCCAGTTGATGAAAATCTGCGTGACGGAGGGTCAGCAGGTGAAGAAGGGACAGACGCTCTTTATCATCGATTCGCGCAATGCCCAGCTGGAGCTGGAAGCCGCCCAGGCCAACCTTCAGGCAGCACTGGCTGCTGAGAGCAGTGCCAAGCTGGAGTACGAGTCAAACAAAAACCTTTTTGACAAGAAGATTGTGAGCCGTTATATGCTCGACAACTCCGAGAACTCCTACAAGCAGGCCCAGGCATCGGTGGTTCAGGCCCGCGCATCTGTAAACCGTGCTAAGGTGAACCTCGGCTTCTGTACCATCACGGCAACTGTACCGGGTGTGATCGGTGAGATTCCCGTTCGTATTGGCGACCAGGTGTCACCGATGACGCAGCTCACCCTGTTGAGCGGCAACACAACAATGTATGCTGAAATCTCCATAACGGAGGCAGCTATTGAGAATATGGTGAAGGAAGGTGTGAAGGCTTCAGATATAGAAAAACATATTGCCCAATTGCCTCCAGCAACGTTTATCATGAAGAATGGTACGGAGTATCCTCACAAGGGACGCTTTGCCAGTTTGACTGGTGTTGTGAATACCTCTACCGGCTCGATGACAGCCAAGTTGTCGTTCCCCAATCCGGATGGTCTTCTGTACTCAGGTATACAAGGCACCATCGTGATGAACTTTGGAGAAAAGGGTGTTATGGTCATTCCACAATATGCCGTAGTACGCTTGCAGGACAAGTCACAGGTTTATAAGGTAAAGGCTGACAGCACAGCAACAGCTGTCGAGGTAACGACTGAAGATACGGGCAACGGTAAGGACTTTATCGTGACCAGCGGTCTGAACGAGGGTGACGTAATTGTGGCTACTGGTGCCAACAATGTCACGGAGGGAATGAAGGTGCTGTTTCCAGAAGCAGAGAAAAAGTAATTTCGTTATAACGTAATATCGATATTTCGAAAGATGAAGAACAATATATTTATCAATAAGTATGTGATGGCATGTGCCATCTCGATAGTGATAGCACTGGTGGGCTATATCTCGATGAGTACGCTGCCAGTGGAGCAGTATCCGGATATAGCACCTCCTACGGTGATGGTTACCACCAGCTACAGCGGAGCTGACGAGAACACGGTGATGAAGTCGGTCATCCAGCCTCTGGAAGAAGCCATCAACGGTGTGCCCGACATGACCTATATGACCTCTAAGGCATCATCTAACGGTGACGCCGAGATTACCGTCTATTTCAAGCAGGGCACCGACCCCGACATGGCGACGGTGAACGTGCAGAACCGCGTGACGCGTACACAAGCTCTGCTTCCTTCCGACGTGAACAAGATCGGCGTGACGGTACAGAAGCGTCAGAACAATATCCTCCAGATTTTTGCCGTGAAGAGTGCTGACGGCAAGTACGACGAAGACTTCGTCTCAAACTATGTCGACATCAATGTGAAGCCACGTCTGATGCGTATCACCGGTGTCGGTAACGTACAGAGCATGGGTAACACCTACGCCCTGCGCATCTGGCTGAAACCTGATGTGATGGCACAGTACGGCCTGACGCCCAACGATGTCTTCGCAGCCATTGGCGGACAGAGCTTCGTGTCGGCTGTGGGTTCACTGGGAGAGCAGTCTGCAAACTCCTACCAGTACTCCATGCAGTACAAGGGTACGTTGAAGACCGTTGAGGAGTTTAACGACATCGTGCTGCGCACCAGCGGTGGCGGCATGCTGCACCTTAGTGACGTGGCAGAGGTGAAGATTGGTGCCATGAGTTACAACTTTACCTCGAACATCCAGGACCGTCCCGGTGCTATGTTCATGGTATTCGCGGCTCCGGGTGCCAATGCGACGCAGGTGAACGCCAGCATCAACAAGACCTTCGAGGAGCTGAAGAAGACGATGCCTGCCGGACTGGAGTTCGTGACGTTGATGACCAGCGACGACTTCCTGTTTGCCGCCATCCATAACGTGGTGGAGACGCTTGTCATCGCCATCATACTCGTGGTACTCGTGGTGTTCTTCTTCCTGCAGAACCTCAAGGCCACCATCATCCCCTCCATATCTATTATCGTGTCACTGTTGGGCACGTTTGCCGTCGTCTCTTTAGCAGGCTTCTCGCTCAACATCCTGACGCTGTTTGCCTTAGTGCTGGCCATCGGTACGGTGGTAGATGACGCTATCGTTGTGGTCGAGGCCGTCATGGCGAAGATGGAGGGTGGCATCAGCGATGCCCGCGAGGCTACTCGCCAGGCTATGAGTGAGGTGTCGGTAGCCGTCGTCTCATGTACCTTAGTATTTATGGCGGTGTTTGTCCCCGTGATGTTCATGCCAGGTACGTCAGGCACGTTCTTCACCCAGTTTGGTGTAACCATCGCCTCGTCAGTCGGTCTGTCGTGTATCTCGGCTCTGACGCTCTGTCCTGCCCTCTGCGCTATCATGATGCGCGTCACGGAAGGCAAGAAGGAAGGCAAGGGTCTGACCTATTATACAAAGAAGGCCTACGAAACCAGCTACAATGCTATATATAATAAGTATAGTAAGAGCGTTCAGAAGTTTATCAAGCGCCCTGTCATGGCTTGGAGCCTGTTGGCGGTAGCCGCCATATTACTAGTGTTCTTCATGAAGAGCCTGCCCTCCGGCCTTGTGCCACAGGAGGACCAGGGTGTATTCCTGGCTGAACTGCAAGCACCGGAAGGTAGCACACTGCAGCAGACCCGTGAGATGGTGAAGCAGGTAGAGGCAAAAGTGAAGGAGATTCCTGAGCTGGAGAGTTTCGCCGTAGCCTGCGGATATGGTATGCAGTCGGGTGCTGGTTCCAACTATGCCACACTGGTAGTGCGACTGAAAAACTGGGACGAGCGTCCTGGCATCGAACACTTGCTGACACTCGTCATGTACCGTTTCTACTTCGCCTGTCAGGAGATCAAGGACGTGAGGGTGCTTCCCTTCGAGATGCCTCAGATTCCGGGCTATGGTACGAGTAACAGCGTGAGCCTCGTGGTAGAAGACCCCACCGACGGCAACCTTTCGGAGTTTGCCAAGCAGACAGAACATTTCTTAGCTAAGCTGTCAGAGCGTCCGGAAATCGCCTCTGCCATGTCAACCTATTCTGAGCGTTTCCCGAAGTATCAGGTCGATGTCGATCCCGCCCAGTGCGAGCGCGCCGGTGTGTCACCAGCTGACGTGCTGAATACGCTTGGTACATTCTGCGGTGGTGCCTACATCGGCAATTTCAACCAGTTTGGTAAGGTCTATCGCATCATGGCTGCTTCATCGCCCGAATACCGTCTCGACCCGCAGTCGCTGCAAAACATCTTCGTTCAGGTAGGTGACGGCAAGATGGCCCCCATCTCGCAGTTTGTCTCACTGAAGCAGATTGTCGGCCCGGCAAATATCGAGCACTTCAACCTGTTCCAGAGCATATCCTGCTACCTCCAGACCGGTACTGGCTATACCGAGGGTGATGCCCACAAGGCCATTGCCGAGGTGTTCGAGCAGGAAATGCCAGCTACCGCTACCTACGAATACAGTGGTATGTCTCGTGAGCTTGAGGAGACATCGAACTCCAATGCCACAGCTCTCATCTACCTCATCTGCGCCATCCTGATTTACCTTATCCTGGCTTCGCTCTACAACTCATGGTTCACACCTTGGGCTGTGCTGTTCAGCGTACCGTTCGGATTGATGGGTGCCTTTGTATTCGCTTATCTTGGCTATAAGAATCAGATTCCCGGCATGGATAACAACATCTACTTGCAGACGGGTGTCATCATGCTGATAGGTCTGTTGGCCAAGACAGCCATCCTGATAACAGAGTTCGCCACCGAGCGCCGTGCCCAGGGCTTGAGCATCGTCGATGCCGCCTTCGCGGCTTGTAAGGAGCGTCTGCGCCCGATTCTGATGACTGTTGCCACGATGATTATCGGTATGATACCTCTCGTCATCGAAGGTGGTGCCGGTGCCAATGGTAACCGTGCCCTCGCCCTCGGTGTCATCGGTGGTATGAGCATCGGTACTGTCGCCCTGTTGTTCGTAGTACCGGCCTTCTTCATCGTGTTCCAGAAACTGCACGAGAAGTTCCAGGGAAAAGAAGTAAAAGTCGAAAGCTCAGAAAAATCTGAATAAAGATAGAATTATGAAAATCAAGAATATCATCGCAGTCGCAGCCGTGGGTATGTCACTCACGGGCTGCGGCCTATATAATAAATATGAACAGAAGACAGACACGCCCAGTGATGTCTTCGGAGAAAATATAGCATCGCAGAATACCGATTCCTCGATAGCAGAGATGTCGTGGCGTGAGTTCTTTACCGACCCGTTGCTCCAACAACTAATCGACCAGGTGCTGGCCAACAATGCCGACCTCAACTCCGCCCGTATCGCAGTAGAGAAGAGTCAGGCCTCACTGTCAGCTGCACGTCTGGCATACCTGCCATCGCTCGCTTTTGCACCACAGGGTTCTCTCTCCAGCTTCGACGGAGCCAAGCCCACGAAGACTTATAATCTGCAGTTGCAGGCATCGTGGGATATTGATGTATTTGGTTCCATTACCAGTAAGAAACGTGCCGCCAAGGCTGTGCTCCTTCAGTCGCAGTTCAATGAGGAGGCCACACGTGCCAATCTCATCTCCACCACTGCACAGTTCTACTACATGCTGCAGATGCTCGACCGCGAGCTGGAGATCCTCAACATGACCGACAGCCTCTGGGGAGCATCTCTTGAGACTGAGAAGGCACTTTGGGAGAACGGTCAGGCATACAGCACTGCCGTCAACCAGATGGAGTCATCATGGCTGAATGTCAAGACACAAGTTGTCGACATCACACGCGCTATCCGTTCAACAGAGAACGATATCTGCCGACTGCTGGGTGTCACACCACAGCATGTAGAGCGCAGCAAGTGGGGTAGCTCAGCCCTGCATCATCCTGAGGCAGATGGAGACACCGGCCAGCGCATGTTCGACACTCGATTCCTGAAGATAGGTGTCTCTGCCAACATGCTCGAACGTCGTCCCGACATCCGTCTGGCTAATGCAACAATGGAGGAGGCTTTCTATAACACTCAGAGTGCACGCGCAGCCTTCTTCCCCAGCATCACACTGTCAGGATCAGCAGGATGGACCAACAATAATGGTATAATAGTCGATCCAGGTAAGTTCCTGTGGAACGCCTTAGGCTCTCTCACACAGCCTATCTTCGCCCGCGGTTCTATCAAGGCAAACTACAAGATCCAAAAGCTCACCGAGGAGGATCTGCAGAAGAAATACGTGCAGACCGTCATCAATGCCGGTAACGAGGTTAACGAGGCTCTTGCCGACTGTCAGGCTTCACGTGACAAGCATCAGTATTACCATCGTCAGGTAGAGGTGCTCCATGATGCCTACATAGGAACTCACGAGTTGATGGACAATGGTAAGGCCAATTATCTTGAGGTGCTCACCGCTCAGGAGAGCCTGCTTAGCGCACAGCTCAACGAAGTATCCAACATGTACAACGGTGCCCAGGCCGTCATCGCCCTTTACATCGCTTTGGGTGGCGGCATAAAATAAATGGCAGATTATTTATTAAAAGCTAAGAACTATGTCTTTTGAATTGTTCGGCTTTGGCCTTGACGCTTGGATTACGATTGTCACGGTGCTGGCGATGTTCAGCGTGATGCTATTTACCAAGCTGCGCTCCGATCTGGTGTTTTTAGGAGCCATCGGTATTCTTTTTGTTACCGGAGTGCTGGACGCAAAAGGTGCCTTCTCCGGATTTAGCAGTACATCGGTAATTGTTATCGGCGTATTGTTTGTCGTAGTGGCAGGACTGATGAACACGGGTGTGCTTCACCTGATGGTGCGACTACTGTTAGGACAGCCGAACACCTACGCGAAGGCTGTGGTGCGACTGATGCTGCCAGTAGCAGCCCTGAGTTCATTCCTGAGCAACACCACGGTGGTATCACTCTTTGTGAACATCGTTAAGATGTGGTCGAAGAAACTCAATATCGCACCCTCTAAGCTGCTGATTCCGCTGAGCTATGCCTCGGGTATGGGAGGTGTGTGTACTCTTATCGGTACGCCTCCTAACCTGATTATCTCCGGCCTCTATGCCGACAAGACAGGTATCTCCATGAATGTGCTGGCGACAGCCATTCCTGGTATCTTCTGTCTCTTCGTAGGTGTGCTCTCGGTCATCGCCATGCGCAAGCTGTTGCCCGTACGTCAGACCCCAGAGTCAGTCTTCGAATCCACAAGTGAATACACCATTGAGATGCTGGTACCTTCCGACAATCCATATATCGGAAAAACCGTAGCCGAGGCAGGACTGAACAATATCCGAGGCGGAAGTCTTATTGAGGTAGTACACTTCGACGAGATGATTTCGCCAGCCATCGACGATGAGATAATAATGGGAGGTGACCGTCTTGTCTTCTCTGGAGACATCGACGAGTTACTCTACCTGAGGGATACCCATCATTTTGTTAGTGCCGATCACCATGTATTTGCCTATAGCGAGGTGAGCCGTGACCGTCAGCTCCGTACGGCCTATGTCAAATTCGGCAGCAGTCTCATAAACGATACGATCAAGAAAAACGACTTCGAGAAGAAATATAATATGACCCTTGTGGCAGTTGCCCGTAGCGGCAATCGTATCAAGGAGTCGCCTCGTGAGGTGAAGCTGCAGGCTGGCGATACGCTGCTCTTCGAGTGTCCTCCTCGCGTAAATATCAATGAGGGCGGTTTCTCATCGCAGATACAGTTCTTCGACAATAATGATGTACCAAATATTGGTCCACGCACGCTGATATCCACAGCCATAATGTTAGCTATGGTGGTATTGTCGGCTATAGGTGTAATGTCGCTGTTGCAGTGTGCCTTCATCGCTGCTGCCGCAATGCTTATCTTCCGCTGCTGTAGCCCTGACCAGGCAATGAAGGCCATAAACTGGGATATCCTAATGGTGTTTGCTGGTTCAGTGGTATTAGGTCTGGCCATCCAGAACACGGGTATTGCCCAGCGGTTGGCTACAGGCATCCTCGACGTCTGCGGCACTAATCCTATCGTGGTGATGACGGCTGTTTGCTTAGTAGGAACGTTTATCACAGAGTTTATCTCTAACACTGCAGCTGGAGCCATGTTCTTCCCCATCATGTATAACGCAGCCGAGCAGCTTGGCTACGAACCCTACCCT
>Ga0256407_10014285_pt1 | contig 10477 bp, 11 predicted proteins | sample RumenRJG_04DNA_FD_193489 | JGI IMG/M metagenome (GOLD analysis project Ga0256407, IMG submission 193489) | Bovine rumen microbial communities from Lethbridge, Alberta, Canada - RJG_04 | ecosystem: Host-associated > Mammals > Digestive system > Stomach > Rumen | place: Canada: Alberta... | reverse complement strand
TGGGGAGGAAGCTGCAAGCGACGGAGCCTAAATAGACTTTAGCATGATTGATATAAAGAACATAAGCGGTTACGGCATCGAAGACCCGGGCTTCGAGCTGCTCCGGCAGGTGGCACGCAAGTACTGCCCTGAGGAGAAGCCCGTCACCAGGGCTTCACAACCAGAAGCCGACAACTACCTCGAACGGTTTGTAAAGGAAGCCGGACTAAGCTCTCCGCTCTCCTCGGGAGAGCAGATAGGGGTGCTGCCTCTGGGCAGCGAGCTGCATAACCTGCACTACGAAGAAGCCGACACGCTCAGCTCAGAGCAGATAAAGAAGGATTTCCCCGTGCTCAACCAGCAGGTCAACGGCCACCAGCTCGTGTGGCTCGACAACGGAGCAACCACGCAGAAGCCCTTGCAGGTGATCGACAAGATCTCGGACTACTACAAGAACTATAATTCCAATATCCACCGAGGTGCCCACACGCTGGCTGCACGCGCCACCGATGCCTACGAGGAGGCCCGCGAGAAGGTGCAGCACTTCATCAACGCCGCTTCGCCGGAGGAGATAATCTTCGTTCGCGGCACCACCGAGGGTATCAATCTCGTGGCGCAGACCTACGGCAGACAGTATCTCACACCGGGCGACGAGGTGATAGTGTCCGAACTCGACCACCATGCCAACATAGTGCCCTGGCAACAGGTGTGCCACGAGCGCGGATGCCAGCTCAAGGCCATACCTACCGACCGCAACGGCGACCTGATACTATCCGAACTCGAGCGCATAATCACTCCGCGCACGCGCTTTATATCGGTGGGCCATGTGAACAACACCTTCGGCACCATCAACGATGTGCAGCGGATAATACAGATTGCGCACTCGCACAACATCCCCGTGCTCGTCGACGGCGCACAGTCGATAGCCCACACACCCGTTGACGTGCAGAGACTGGGAGCCGACTTCTTCGTTTTCTCGGGCCACAAGATATACGGTCCCAACGGCATCGGCGTGGTCTACGGTCGCAAGGAGCTGCTGGCAAAGATGCAGCCGTGGCAGGGAGGCGGCAACATGATAAAGGATGTCACCATTGAGCGCACCGAATACAACCAACCACCGGCACGCTTCGAGGCCGGCACGCCCAACGTGGCCGACGCCATTGGCCTGGGAGCCGCGCTCGACTACGTGAAGAGCCTGGGCATACGCAACATTGAGCACCACGAACACCAGCTCACCGAATATGCCCGCGAGCAGCTTGCACAGATACCGGGGCTAACCATCATCGGCAATCCAAGAAACCGCGTATCGGTGGTGAGCTTCGTGCTCGACGGCATACCAGTGCCGGAAACGGGCCAGCTGCTCGACAAGGAGGGCATTGCAGTGCGCGCAGGCCACCACTGCGCACAGCCTGCACTCAGGGCACTGGGCTACGAGATGAGCGTGCGCCCCACCATTGCGCTCTATAACACGAGAGAAGACGTAGACCGCCTGGTCGTGGCTGTCAGGAAGATTGTCGGTAACAGGAAATAATGAGGTGAGAGGTGAGTTCTAAGACGGTTAGGGGTGAGACGGTTAGAGGTGAGAGGATAGTGCCTCAAGCTGTAGCGACTGCCCTCCAATCGTCTCGCTACTCACCTTTAACCGTCTGAATATAAACAAAAACCAACATGAAATACGAAACAAAGATACTCAGCACACGCTATCCGCGCCCCGATGCCTACGGCTCGCTGGCCATGCCCGTCTACCACACAGCCGCCTTTGAGTTTCCTTCGGCCAAAGCCATGAGCGATGCCTTCTGTGGCCGCTCGGCAGCACCGTCGTACTCGCGCATAGCCAACCCCACGGTGAGCCATCTCGAGGAGCGGGTGCGCCAGTGGACAGGGGCTCTGAGCGTCACGGCACTCAACACGGGCATGGCGGCAGTGGCCTACGCGCTGACGGCTGTGAGCGCAGCAGGGCTCAACATCGTGGCCTCGCGCCACCTCTTCGGCAACAGTCTGTCGTTGCTGCGCGACACGCTGGGCACGCTCGGGGTGGAAGCGCGCTTTGCCGACTTCACCTGCCCCGACGAGGTGGCGGCCCTGATCGACGACAACACGGCGGCTCTGTTCTTCGAGGTCATCACCAATCCACAGCTGCTGGTTGCCGACATACGCGCACTGGCCGACGTGGCTCACAGCCACGGCGTGCCGCTGATAGCCGACACCACAATAGTGCCGTTCACCGTGTTTCACGCACGCGACTTCGGCATCGACATCGAGGTCGTCAGCAGCACTAAATATATCTCTGGCGGAGGAACGGGCCTCGGTGGACTGCTTATCGACTATGGCACAATTGACTGGTCGCGCCATCCCTCGCCTCAGATGCAGAGCCGCATACGCCGGGTGGGACGCAAGATGCCGTTCACCGCACGCGTGAAGACCGAGCTCGTGACCAATCTTGGCGGTCTGATGGCACCGCAGGCGGCTTACATGGAAACGCTCGGACTCGACACGCTCGACATACGCTTCCGCCGACAGGCCGAAACCACGCTGTGGCTCGCAAGGCAATGCCGCGAGCTGCCCGAGATAGTGCGCGTCAACTACACCGGCCTGGAGGATAATGCCTTCAGCGAACTGTCGCTCAGACAGTTCGGACCGCTGCCCGGAGCAGTCTTCACCATCGACCTCGCATCAAGGCAGGCAGCCTTCGACTTCATCGACAGCCTCAAGCTGATACGCCGCGCTACCAACCTGTTCGACAGGAAGTCGCTCGCCATACATCCGGCATCTACCATCTTCGGGACATTCACCGACGAACAGCGCCGCGAAGCATCGGTAGACGACACCACCGTGCGCCTGAGCATCGGATTGGAAGACTGCCACGACCTGCTGGAAGACATAAAGAGCAGCCTGACATCAACCCAATGACAAAGAGAACAGGTTGCCGACAGAAAGTAATATGAGTCATATTACTCACCAATATAAGTCATATTACCGACCAATATGAGTCATATTGCTTTCTCCTTTCGGCTTTCCTCTGAGGAGGAAAGGAGGAAAGGAGCTTAAATCTCCCATGCTCCATTAAGAATAAATCACTCACTTTGGTACAATAAACTATGCGGTGGAAGCGTTCTTTTAAGAGAATGAGAACGTTAACAACAATTATGCTGCTGTGCGTAGGTCTGCTGAGCGCATCGGCACAGGAGCGCAAGGTGGAGAACAAGCCATATATCGACTTCAGGCCATTCCACCTTGGAATAGTCGTGGGCACACATCTGCAGGACATGGAGCTTGTGAACCGAGGCCCGCAGCTCATCACCGACGAGACAGGAGCGACCAGCGAAAAGCTCATATCCGTGGAGCAGGACCGCTGGGATGCCGGTTTCAACGTGGGTGTGGTAGGCGAACTGCGCATCAACACCAACTTTCAGCTGCGCCTGACACCACAGCTGTACTTCGGCACACGCCACCTGACATTCCTCAACCACACCGACGTGGATGCCGCCGGACGCAACATAGTGCAGCACCAGGAGATGAAGACGGCATACATATCGACTGCCTTCGACGTGATATTGGCTCCGCTACGCTTCAACAACCACCGCCCCTACCTGATTGCGGGCATCAACCCTATGCTCAACCTATCGGGAAAGGAAACCGACTACATACGTCTGAAACGCTTCGACGCATTTGCCGAGGTGGGAGTGGGCTGCGACTTCTATCTGCCTTACTTCAAGCTGCGCCCCGAGCTGAAGTTTATGTTCGGCCTTACCAACGCGCTCGACCCCAACCACGCCTCGAAGCTGCCCGACAAAAATATGTTCATGTATGCCAATGCAGCCTCCGACGTACATTCAAAGATGATTGTGCTGTCGTTCTACTTTGAATAACATATACCTGAAACCACTAATAACCGCTACCATGAAACACATTCAGCTAAGAGCACTGACTCTCACGTTCACGCTGCTGATGGCTGCCTTTGCCGCTCAGCACGCTTCGGCACGCCCCAACTGGCCCGACTACACCGACGGCGAGAACATCTACGTATTCGAAGACTGGGCACCACACAACGAGTGTACGCTCGTGTGCAACGAAAGCAAGTACTACATAAAACTCGTAAGGGAGGACGGCGAGACCTACACCGTGGCCCAGAACACGGGCGACTACTTCGGTTTGCCTGCCGGCGTGGCTGCGGGCGACCGCGTCTTCCGCACTCAGATGAGCTTCGTGTTCGTCAACAAGAGCGGCAAGGCATACTATTCGGTCAACGTCACCGACCGTTCGCTCTACAGGGACGACAGAAATGAAGCCTTCAAGAGCGAGAAGCTGCTGCTTGTAGACGGCTTGTATCAGTCGCCCAATGGCAGACAGCTGACCATCGAAGCCCGAAACCGCGTACTGACGATAGGCGAAGGAGTAGAAGAGGTTATCAGTGAAGTAAAAGACTACACCCACGAAGACATCACTTACATGGAGATTACCACCGGTAACAGCCGATACTATATTCATCCGACGGCAGAAGGCATAGACGTTTACCAGATGGCAAAGGCGAAACAGCCACGCAGCAAAAAGGGACGGGCGCGGACTACACTCAAGCGCATCATGTCGCTACGCTTCGCACTGTCGTCTCAGTTTGCCGATGCCAACAGCCGCTTCCCGATGCTCAGCTACGGTATTGTGCCTCTGGTGCAGAACGTAAGGAAATACTACCCCAATGAACTCGTAAAGGTTCTTGCCGGCGAGATGAACAAGCAGGACAGTGACCACATGATGAAGAAGATTGCCGCCACATTGTAGTGCGGCAACCCTTCTGGCAGATGGTGCAGACCTGTTCTATGACGATTGGAAGTGAGGGACGAAACGGATGAAGGAGGCTATTTCGTGCCTAAAAATATGGATAAGTCTAAAATAAGTCGCGGAAAAAGCTTATCTTTGCCCACATCAAACGTAAAATGATACGATGATGGAAGCAAGAAATTCAAGACGGCACCCGGTGCGCCCCATGAGCTATTATCGCGAAATGGTGAAAGACATGGACGACAGCCAGAAGTTGGAATTGATGACTATACTCATAGACAGCGTCAAGCCTATTCAGACAGAAAGTGTGTTTGACACACCTATCGAGGAGGATTTTCCCGACATGAACAAGGAACTTTACTCGCCCCAAGAGGCTTACGAAATGACTATGAAGGACATCAAGGCTACGGCATTGTGCCCCTGGTGCAGAACGTAAGGAAATACTACCCCAATGAACTCGTAAAGGTTCTTGCCGGCGAGATGTTAAAGAAAAGCCGAATTATCTTTACAACACCCTTCCCGATACTCGAATATTTGGCATCAACGCTTCTTTCGCCGCCATATATACGAGTATTTCGCACCGAAAACTAATCCAAAACGCCCTCATACGGCACTTCAAGCCATACCGCACGGCTCTTCCGGGCGTTTCGCAGACGGCCCGTAAGGTTTCTCCGGGGCTGCTGTAGCAATGCTCCAAGACAGTCGGAGCAGTACTCCAGAGCTGCTGTAGCATTGCTCCGGAGGCTTTGAAGAAAGTTTACGGAAGCCTCCGTAAAAAACCGTTTCACCTCTAAAGACTTGATGCAGAGCCGTTTCCGAGCCGCCAGCTATATTCCACCGAAGACCTCTGATGGCTGAGAAGGCTGAAAAGGGCATACGGAAGGGACGGCGAAAAGCATCGCTCGGCGAGTGGGCAGAAAACGAAAAAGGAAGCAACCTGGACGCAAATATGTGACGAAAACAGGCTTTTGCACCTCCGCGCAGGGAACAAACAAGAGAAGGAAAGGCGGTCTGACGGTACGGAAACGCCAATTCCGGCTCTGAAACGACAAGTCGGGGAGATACGTTTTCTGCATAATTGTCTTTACATTATTGGCTCAACCTGTAGCAGCCAAGGAGCCAACATAGAGGCAATATAGGGGTTTCCCTATATCGAAATAGGGAAATTGGATTTTCACTTATTAAAAAAAATAAATATATTTGCAGCGTGAAACATAATAATCTGCTTGCAAAAATGAAAAAGAACATCATCATCCTTCTCAGCGCAACCATACTGGTAAGCAGCTGCGATACATACACTGGCTCTGGAGCCTATGCCGGCGGCACGCTTGGCTCGCTCATAGGCACGGCCATTGGCGGCATAGTAGGCGGTGGCCACGGGTCGAGCGTTGGCTCGCTCATAGGACTTGCCGGAGGAGCAGCCCTCGGGGCAGCTGCAGGAGCGGCTGCCGACAAACGTCAGGCACAGCGCGAAGCCGACGATGTGCATGAACACTACGAGCGAGTGCAGCAGAACAAGGCACGCGGCATCAACCCCTATAAGGAGAACCGCGAGAACAATGAGCCGGAAACAACTCCACAGGCTCCCACAAACGGTGACGACGAAAGCGGTTTCGACAGCACCAACAGCGGCGACGACCGCATAGACCTCAACATCTAAGGCGCACGGGAAGCCTTGCTGCCACTCTACGTCTAAGGAGAACAGGAAATCAGGAGTCATTTTGCTCCCCAACTCCCATTCTCCTTAGATTGTTTTTCGGAAGCTCTCCCACCTTTATATAATAGGGAGAACTGTCAGTCAAAATCTTAATAAAACTTAAATAATCGATTGGCGAGTGGCTTTATGCTGCGTGAATGATGGAATATGACTACCTTTGCGGTCGCTTTCGGTGTAACCGCTGGCAATAGATGAGTTATTGGCCATGTTGCACTGAGCAATAATCAATTAAGACATTCAGAATAATTATGGATTTAATCAAAGTTGCTGAAGAAGCATTTGCAACAGGCAACAAGTTCCCGGAGTTCCGTGCCGGTGACACCATCACTGTTGCTTACAAGATTATCGAGGGTTCAAAGGAGCGTATCCAGCTCTTCCGCGGTGTTGTAATCAAGATCAACGGCCACGGTGACAAGAAGCGCTTCACTGTTCGCAAGATGTCGGGAACCATCGGTGTGGAGCGTATCTTCCCCATCGAGTCGCCCAACATTGCCTCTATCGAGGTGAACAAGCATGGCAAGGTACGTCGTGCCAAGCTCTACTACCTGCGCAACCTCACTGGTAAGGCTGCCCGCATCAAGGAAAGACGCGTCAACCTTGCGAAGTAATCCTTCGACTTGCAGGAAATCAGAAAGGCTAAAGATGCAACAACTGTTGCTCTTTAGCCTTTTTGCTTGTCTTCTACGGCGGTTTGCGGCTTCCTACCCAGCACCCATCAGACGCTCGAGGTGGCATTGCAGCAGGCGACCCTCGCCATCACGCAGGTGCATACCGCTACCATTGCAGTAGCGAAACATATTGCAGTCGGCACAGCCGTCGCGCTTCATCCAGCTGCGGTCGCGGTAGAGTTGGAACCGATTCTCCCATACATCCATGAAATCATCCTCGTAGATGTTGCCTTGGTGGTAGTCGGCGCGTATGCTTGAGCAGGCCGATATGCTGCCGTCGACGAGCACCGAGCCGACGGTGATGCCGGCCTTGCAGAAGAAGCTGCGGTCGCGCACGTCCATCTCGTAGCTGCCCACAAAGCCCTCGCAGCCGTAAGCACAGTCGATAAGGCCCTGCCGCCGCGTTTCGGCGATAAACTGCATGAGCTGCCGCAGGTGTCCGTCGGAGAGCAACAGCTCAGGCTGGCTGGCAGCACGCCCCACGGGGAACACGTCGAGCAGTCGCCACGATGGCACGCCCTTGCTTATCAGGAAGTCGCGCAAGGCAGGCAGCTCGTCGAAGTTGTGCTCCGTGGCGCAGGTGACGATGTCCCACACCACGTTTTTCTCATTGGCGAGCAGGTCGATGGCCCGCTCCACACGGCTGAAGCTGGCATCGTTGCCGCGCATCCAGTTGTGATTGTTCGCCAGTCCGTCGAGACTGATGGTCATGGCGCGCATACCGGCTGCCACGAGCGATGCAAACAGCTCGGGTGTGATGGCCAGTCCGTTAGTAACCATGCCCCAGGGGAAGCCCCGGCGGTCAATCTCGCGGCAACAGTCTACGATGTCGCGTCGCATGAGCGGCTCGCCTCCGGTGATTATCACGAACACCTGTGCCGGGTCGGTGCGCTTTGCTATCGAGTCGAGCACGCGGAGGAAGTCCTCAAGCGGCATATCGGGATGCCCCGTCTCGGTCTTGCAGTCGCTTCCGCAGTGGCGGCAACGCAGGTTGCAGCGCAGCGTACACTCCCAAAACAACTGATACAACGGATGCTCAGCCACAAGATGATGCTGAATCTTCCGTTGTATCTCCAATGCCAGTCGCTTTCGCAAAGACAGCTCCTTATATTTCATTTCTTCTGCTTAAGCTTTTCGAGCTCGTTATAGGTCTGCCGCTTCACGTCGCTGATACTGTCGAGCTGGTGCGAAACGTCCTTCATCTGCTCTTCTATACCAGCGGCCTCCTGATTAGCCCTTTCCTCGGCTTCACGCACAATGCGGTTCACTTCTTCGCGGCTCATGTTTGGTCCTCCATAGACGCACACTCCGCGCCCCATACGTATCACTTCGTCGCGCCGTTTAGTCAGTTCCTGATAAAGCGACGTAAGGCGGCTCTCCTCGGCTAAAGTGTGGTCGAGCCGCGCTGTGAGGTTCTGTTCTTTCTCCTTGATGGCTACGCGGCTTGAGCCACAGCTTCCGAAGCCGAGCACAGCCAAGCCTGCCGAAAGTGCCGACAACATCAAGGGTGACAGTTTCTTATACTTCTTCTTCATTACGGTTACTTGGTCTTTCGTTTGTCAATGATGCTTTGCAGCGAGTCGCGGCGCTTTATCAACTGCTCTAACTCAATCTGCTCGGGCGATTTTCTGATTTCCCAGCTGCCATCGTTGAGGTTAGGGCCGCCGTAGACACATTCCGCCCTGCCGATGCGCTCGCTGGCACTCTGCTTGGCACGTATTAGTTTGTTGAGACTGTTTACTTCCTTCTGCAACTTGTCCGACGGGCCACACGCTCCGAAGCCCAGCAAGGCAAGTCCTGCAGACAAGAACGAGAGCGTAACGGTGGATAGCTTCTTATACTTCATGGTGCCAGATGTTTTTTAAAGTGGTGGGTATGTTTTGTTGCAAACTTAACTATTTTGGTCCAATCATACAATTATTTAACATATTTTTCGTACTTTCGCAGCCACAAAAACATTTAAGCCAAGTTATGAAAGAACTGTCACTGAAGTACGGATGCAATCCGAACCAGAAGCCTTCACGCATATTCATGGAAGAAGGCGAGCTTCCCATTGAAGTTATCAACGGCCGTCCGGGCTACATCAATTTCCTTGATGCCCTGAACTCATGGCAGCTTGTGAGCGAGCTCAAGGCCGCCACTGGCCTGCCTGCTGCTGCCTCGTTCAAGCATGTGAGTCCTGCCGGTGCAGCCGTAGGACTGCCCTTGAGCGACACTCTCAAGAGAATCTACTTCGTAGACGACGTTAAGGTTGAGCTCTCACCGCTGGCCTGTGCCTATGCCCGTGCCCGTGGTGCCGACCGTATGTGCAGCTACGGCGACTTCGTAGCCCTGTCAGACGAGTGCGACGCAGCCACAGCAACACTCATCAAGCGCGAGGTGAGCGACGGCGTGATAGCTCCCGGCTACACCGACGAGGCATTAGAGATACTGCGCGACAAGCGCAAGGGCAGCTACAACGTGATAAAGATCGATCCGACCTACAAGCCTCAGCCCATAGAACGCAAGCAGGTGTTCGGCATCACTTTCGAGCAGGGACGCAACGAGATACGCCTCGACGACCCGTCGCTCTTCGAGAACATCCCCACCGCTAACAAGACGTTCACCGAGGAGGCTCGCCGCGACCTTATCATCGCGCTCATAACGCTGAAATACACCCAGTCAAACAGTGTGTGCTACGTCAAGGACGGCCAGGCTATCGGCATCGGTGCCGGACAGCAGAGCCGCATCCACTGCACCCGACTGGCCGGACAGAAGGCCGACACATGGTGGCTGCGCCAGTGTCCCAAGGTCATGTCGCTGCCCTTCAAGCCCGGCATAAGGCGCGCCGACCGCGACAACACCATCGATGTCTACATCAGCGACGAGTATGAAGACGTGCTCCGCGACGGCACATGGCAGATGTTCTTCACCGAGAAGCCCGAACCGCTCACGCTGGAAGAGAAGAAGCAGTGGATAGCAAGCAACAAAGGCGTGGCTCTCGGCTCAGATGCCTTCTTCCCCTTCGGCGACAACATCGAGCGTGCCCACAAGAGCGGAGTTGAGTTCATTGCCCAGGCTGGCGGCAGCATACGCGACGACAATGTCATAGAAACCTGCGACAAGTACGGCATTGCCATGGCGTTCACGGGCGTAAGGCTCTTCCACCACTGATACAATGCATAATGCTTAATGCATAATTCATAATTGAAAGACAAATAGCTAAATAGAATGAAGGGTAAGGACGAAAATATAATTGTTGAAAAGAGTTACGCATTTTCTGTAAGGTGTGTAAAGCTCTACAAATACTTATCCGAAAAGGAACATGACTATGTTATTTGTAAACAATTACTTCGGA
>Ga0256407_10014283_pt1 | contig 10478 bp, 4 predicted proteins | sample RumenRJG_04DNA_FD_193489 | JGI IMG/M metagenome (GOLD analysis project Ga0256407, IMG submission 193489) | Bovine rumen microbial communities from Lethbridge, Alberta, Canada - RJG_04 | ecosystem: Host-associated > Mammals > Digestive system > Stomach > Rumen | place: Canada: Alberta | collected... | reverse complement strand
AGAACGTATAAACTCAAAAAGGGACAGTTTAAGATCCGGATCGTTTAAAAGTTTATCAATCTCGTTGAAGACAATAACAGGGCGTAGTGTTGCTTTTATATAAGAAAAAATATCTGAATTAACAATAATATGCTTCTCTTTACGATACCTACCTATACGAGCAAACAATGTAGCAGGATTTCTTCTTTTTTTATCAAAGGAAAGTATAGTTGAAGCATCTATAGTGAAGACCTTTTTATCTTTTTGACCCGCGCACAAAGCTCTAGCGAGTAAGTTTGCCATGAAAGTTTTCCCCAGTCCAGGCTTGCCAGCAAAACAATAAATCTCAGCGCCAGGACCGCGCCTCATGTTAGAACTGTCAGAGTAAAAATTCTTTAACTTTAAAATCTGAGCACAAAACTGCTCAATAACTGCCTCCTTGGCTTCTTCCTGCCCAACAATTTTCTCTAAAAGTTCTGAAAGCAGGTCTCTGCAATCAGTGGGGTCAATACTTTGATCTCCATAAAAATATTTTTCACACATTTCATGCAACAACCTTTCATTTTCTTCTAGCTGCAACCTAGCTATTTCATTTCTTATTGATGCATCCAAAACACGACCAATTATAAACTCGACAATACCAGCAAGAAAAGAACATTTGTACGCTACGTCTAATGTCTTTTCAAATACACTACGTCTTTCTTGTTGATTCCCATTATTCGCATTATTATTTCCACCTTGGTTATCCATCGCTTCTACAACAGAACTAAAAGAAAAAAACGCAAATAAGCAAATTAAAACCTTCCTCTTTAAAAAATTTTTCTCCATAATTTTTATTTGTACTTTTTACATAAAAGAATGATTTTTTTATAAAAATCATTCTTTAAAATCTAAATAAAGAAAAACTCTCCATCTTTATATCCTATAATATTCTCCCCGTCAACAATTCCTTTCCCCTCTGCTTTCTTTGTATTAGAGACCTTCCCTATCTCCCTCGTTAAAAAACCAGAAAGTTTGTGTTTAAAAAGATCCACACATCGCGCCCCCATAGAAGATAAAGAAGGATTAGAGTGTGCTTCTTTTGCTATATTTCGACACCCTTCACAACTCATTTTGAATGAAATTTTCTTTTGTTCCCTTTTAGAAATATTATCTTTTCTCGTTGACGTAGCACTATCCGCGCTGTTTGACGATCTATTGATTCCCTTATTTACTGAAACATTATTCTCTCCCGTTGACACAATAATATCTTCTTCAAAGTTTAGAACAGTGTTAAACTGCAAAAAACTATCTAGACTCTTTGAGAACATTTCAAAATACTCTTCCTCAGAAAAAGGGTGGAAATAAATCATGTTAAATCTTGTATCCATTGAAGAATCGGAAAACATTTTTGCATTATTAGAAGTAAAAATAATAGTCAAACCGGAACAATCCACTTTCTCGCCTGTGTCACTGATAATATAGCCATCCTCTTTTATAGAACGTAAAAATTCAGAAAGATCTTTTTGAAGGTCAGGCTCGCCCAATAATTTGTCTAACTCATTAAAAACTACAACAGGGTATCGAACACTCTTCACATATGAAAAGAAATCAGAATTGACGAAATATGATTTTTCTCCTTTTTTCTTTTCAACACTGCTACACAAAGAAGAAACCTTTCTTTTACCACCTGAAGAATTCAGTAAAGTTGAAGCATCTATAGTAAAAACTTCCTTCTCCTGCTGACCAAGACACAAAGCCTTAGCAAAACAAGTAGAAAGATAAGACTTCCCCAAACCCGGTTCCCCAACAAAACATACAAACTCTACTCCCGGCCCCTTTCTGTCTTCAGAACATCTATTTTTCTCATGAGTTATAATACTTAAAATACGTGAAGAGAATTGCTCTTCTATCTCTTTTTTTGCTTTATTCTGGCCAATAGTTTTTTTAAAACTGCAAGCTAAATTTTCAAGGTTTTCCTTCATGTTAATCCTATCTAAATACATATATTTCCTCCTCAACTCTTCTAACAATTTCTCATTTTCATCTTCTTGCAGCCTAGAAAGTTCATGGTTCTCTCCATATATAAAGACTTTATCTAAAAAAAAAAGCACAGATTTAACTACAATTGGGCCTACGTTACCCAAAAACCAACATTTTAAAACCCAGGAAATATGTTCAGAATCTATTTTTTTTATAAAATCAGCTATACTTGCCACTAATTTATCGCCAGGACTAAGACCTCCTTCTCTTTCCAAAAATTCATCTTTATCATCAGAAGCACACACCTCCACTTTATAAACAAAAAAGAAGATTAGAAAAAGGATCCTTATTTTCTTGTCGCAAAATATAAACATAAAAAATTTTTATCAAAAAACATTTATTTTTAAAGTTTTTGAAAAATTTTTTTCTTGTTTTTTTAATTCTTCTATCTCATCAAGAATTATGCCCGTTTCTGTTCCAGCACACTTTTTCAACATTTCTTTTTTTTCGTCAATAGTAACCTGTATCTTCTTTATTTTCAAGAAAAGGATATTTTCATACAATAACCTTAGGAGAGGGAGATCCTCATCTTCCCTTTTTACTTCTTCTGTATCAACAAGAGGATGTCTATATTCATCTTGCACTTCCTCGCCTTTCCCACATTCAAAAAAAACAGCTATTATTCTTTCTCTCAAACCAGTATCCTTTATTTCATTAAGAACATCTGTTTCCAACTTTCCATCTCTCCTAAAAGTATTTAAAAATAAAAACAATATTTCCCTTTTGTCATCAGACAAAAAAGAAGCCTCACCGAGTTCTCCCATTATTCTCTCAAAATCACCAACATATTCTTTCTTCCAAAAAAATAATATTTTAAAAAACAAAATCAAAACTTCCTCCTCATATTTCTCTATCGTAGACTTCGTTTCTTTTTCACCATCCTTTTCCGCGCACACAAAACATCCTTGCTGCAAGTCGTTAAAAGCAACTCCACAAAGAGAAGATAGTTTTTTGAATGCTAAGGTTTTATAAACATGATCGTTTATCAACGCCAAAAAAGTTTTCACTTTATTTATAGCTCGAGTTTTCCCTTGTAAACCTTCACTAGTATCAAAAAAAAACCTGTATAAAAACGTCACAAAATCTTCCTCAAGTGCTTTCATTTCCTTCACAGCCTCTTCCGGCTCCTTCCCGCGTAAGAACTCATCGGGGTCTTTTTCTTTAGTTTTTATTCTGACAACGTTAACCATAAAACCTTCTTTTAAACACTGCCCTATGGCACGTATTGTCGCACTTTCCCCTGCTTTGTCATTGTCAAAAAAAAGAGAAACACAATCTGCAGTCTTCTTTAAAAGAAGGCACTGTTCTCTTGACAGGGCCGTGCCAGAAACCGCCACCGTGTTTTTATATCCAACACTAAACATGGTTATAGCATCAAAAAACCCCTCTACAATGAAACATTTTCTTTTCTCTTTTATTTCCCCCCTTGCCTGAAAAAATCCAAAAAGCACCTCCCGCTTTTTAAAAAGAAAACTCTCCACAGAGTTTGTATACTTTGGACCCAAAAGTTTTTCTTCACCCCCCGAAAGACTACGCCAAGAAAAACCAACAACATTTCCGAGAGAATCAAAAAAAGGGAAGGATATTCTCCCCTCAAAAGGCACTTTTTTTCTACCGCCATCATTGTGAACAATCCCCAATTCGCCCAACACACCCATTTCCTCCATCGGAATTTTATTGTTTAAAAAAAAAGAAGAAAATGAAGGGCAAAAGCCTATTCCAAAAAGAGCGGCGTTTTCGTTATCAACCCCTCTTTTATGTAAAAATTTCACCGCTTCTGCAGAACCCCCTTCCAACAGGGAAGAAGAAAAAAAACCCTGAACCTTTTTTATCACCTCGCACGCCATCTTCTTTTTTTCAAAAACTTCTGTATTTTCATTTTTTTTGGCCAGAAGCGAAAGACAAAGTGAAGAAACTTTAGGGTACCTTTCAGCAAAGAGAGCCACAGTCTCAGCAAAAGATATGTTCTCGTAGTTTTCCACAAAAGAAAAAATGTCTCCTGAGGTTCCACAACCGAAGCATTTAAAAAAACCCAGTGCAGAATTAACAAAAAAAGAAGGTGTTCTTTCTTTGTGAAAAGGACAACAACATGTATAATACTTTCCTTTTTTTTTTATATTTATATAATATTTTACCACCTCCTCTATTGTTAACAACCTTTTTATTTGCACACACAGATCGGTAAAGTCTGTTTTTGTTAAAGGATTGTCCACAAAAATTTTTGTTAACTTTTGTTGAAAGGAAAAAAGAAGAACATGTTCTTTAGTTATCCACAAAACTTTTTGTGGATAACTCATTTTCCTTCTTTCCGAATGTTATTTTAAGTCCCATTGCTCTAATTTCATTAATTAGAACATTGAAAGATTCTGTTTCGCCTTCTAGTTTTATAGGTTTTCCGTAAACTATATTTGTAAAGACCTCTTTTCTTCCATGAACATCGTCAGATTTTATTGTCATCAATTCATGTAGGGTGTATGCAGCTCCATATCCTTCCAGGGCCCATACTTCCATTTCACCGAAACGTTGTCCTCCAAAGTTCACACGCCCCTTTAAAGGCTGCTGTGAAAGCATGGAATACTTTCCTGTAGCACGTGCATGTATTTTATCGTCGACCATGTGGTTAAGTTTGAGCATATATATCTTCCCTACTGTTATTTTGTTTTCAAACTTCTCGCCTGTTTGGCCGTCATAAACATCCATTGTGCACATCGAAGGAAGACCCGCCTTTTCAACTTCGCTTTTTATTTCGTCAAATGAAATTCCATTGAAAATAGGAGTGAAATATCGTTTGTTTAACTTGTCTCCAACAAGTCCAAGTATTGTCTCGTACAATTGCCCTATGTTCATACGGGAGGGGATTCCAAGAGGGGTTAAGATAATGTCCACATGTGTTCCGTCTGCCAAAAAAGGCATGTCTTCTTCTCTTACAATCTTCGATATAACACCCTTGTTGCCATGCCTTCCTGAAAGCTTATCGCCTTTTTTTATCTTTCTCTTTTCGGCAATTGTTACCTCAATAAGCTTTGAAACATCAAAAGGGAGGACATTTTTTTCTGTGAGCATCTTCTTTTGAGATTTAAAAGTGTACAATATTTTTTTTTGTTCTTTTAGTATGTCGTCAATTAAAGATTCTACTTTTTGGTTTAGAAGATCATCCGGAAACCAGTTTTTAGGATTTATGCTTGTAAGAGAGCAGAGATTAAAATTTTCATCGCCTGTTTCCTCTAAACAGTCATTATAGGAAAAAATTCTCTCTATATCTTTTTCTGTCAGTTTTTTTGATTTAATAAAGGAAGAACCATCTTTCATGTATATACCTTTAGTCTTTTGGCCTAAAACTAAATTCTTCATTGCGTTGGTAGCTTTTGTAAAAAGAGAGTTCATTTCTTCATAATATTTTACTATAAGTTTTTCTTCTTCCTGACGCGTTTCCCTTGCACTTTTTTTTTGTGTTTTTGAAATAACTTTTGTTTTTATTACCGTCCCTTGAACAAAAGGAGGAACAGTAAGACAGCTATCTATTGTTGCCTGTGCTTTTGAGCCAAAGATTTTCTTTAGCAAGGCTATTTCTGGAGAGGATGTTTCCTGTGAGGAAAAGGGTACTGTTTTCCCTACAAGGATATCCCCAGATTTCACATATAGCCCTTCTTTTATTATTCCGTCGTCGTTCAGGTTTCTTTCTGTTTCTGGCGTTACGTTGTTGAGGTTCTTGGTTGTTTCTTCTTTTCTGTTTTTTGTTTCCTTTGTTGTTGTTTCGAACCTGTCTACGAAAATGGAAGTTAAAATGTCATGTTTAAGAAGCCTATCTGAAACTACGATTGCGTCTTCATAATTATATCCGTTCCAGTTCATAAAAGCGGCTACAAGGTTAGTTCCCAAGGCGAGCTCTCCATCTTTAGTTGCGAAGCCTTCTGTAAGAGGATCTCCTTTTTTCACCTTCTGCCCCTTTTTAACAAGTGGTGTATAATTTAATGCTGTCTTCTGGTTGGATTTCCTCATTTTCGTTAGGGAGATGGTTTCGGTTTCGCTGAAAATCGAATCTTTTTCTTTGTTGTATTCTATGATTATTTGTTTTGCGTCAGCGTATGTCACGATACCGTCTTTTTTAGCATAGTCTATTCTTCGACAGAATTTACAAGCCTCCTTTTCCATTCCTGTTGCGACTATAGGTTTTTCTGCTCCAAGTATAGGTATAGCCTGTTTTAACATGTTTATACCCATCATTGCCCTACTCGCTTCATCATTTTCTAGAAAAGGAATCATTGATGCTGCTAGAGAGAAAGCTTGCCCCGGATCTGCTTCAATATAATCTACCTCTTCTCTTTTTACGGTCTTAAATTTTTCATCTATTCTTACAACAACAAAATCGTCTTTTATAAAACCTTTATCGTCGTATTCTATATTTGCTCTGACGATCTTCTTGCCTACCTCTTCGTTTGCGTCAAGAAAAACAACATCTTCTTTTATTTGTATGTAACCATCTTTGACTTTTCTGTAGGGGCTTTTAATAATACCCGAGATTTCTACCTTTGCATTTTTAGCTATTGAGGATACTAAACCGATATTTTCGCCCTCAGGTGTTTCAATAGGACATATTTTGCCATATTGAGAGCTATTTAAGTCACGGATAGTTGTTGTTTTTGAGTCTCTGGATATACCGTTTACTCCTATCACTGTAGTTCTTCTTTTGTGCATTATCTCCGCAAGAGGACTTGTTTCGTCCATGAACTGCATTGTAGGGTTTGTAGCGAAAAATGTGTTTATTGAAGAGAAGAAATGGAAATTATTAACCAGCTCAAAAATAGATATTTTCTCATCTGGAATAGAGTTTAATTTTATTGTAATCTGTTGTCTTATCTTTGTAAAAATGCCTGTGAGAAGATCATAAAGCTGTTCTGATATTGTTGAAAGTTTCTTATTGCAAAAGTTATCTGCATCTCCGTATGTTTTCTCCCCGTTTAGGAAGCTTATGTAAGCTTTCGAAATCTCAGCAACGTCCTCTTTTGTCAGAATGTTATTTTCTTTTTTTATTCCCAATATGGAGAAAAATTTCTGTCTTCCTGTCTCTCCTAGAGAATAGTTCTTCTCGTTTCCAAATTTGTTCTTTATAAAATCTTCAAGTTCTTCTTCTTTTATTGTTTTTTTCTGTTGGAAAACAAAGGATTTAAAAAGATATTCTTGCGCTTCTTTTTTTGTTTTAATCTTATCTTTAGATAAAGTGTTTATTATGTATTTTGTCTTTGCAAATGCTTCTTTATCTAGAACAAAAATCTCTTTCTCTCCTGTTTCTTCAATTAGTTTTATGTTCTCTTCATTGAGAACTTCTCCGGCTTTTACTGCTATGGTCTTTTTTTTATCTGTATTGTTTTTTGTTACATCTAAAACTAGATATTTCCCAATGTTCTTTTTTAAATCTTTGCTGTTGTTTTTTATTTTCTCTGGTTTTGAGAAAATGCTAATTATGTCTATATCTTTTTCATAGCCTAAAGCACGTAGAAAAGAAGAGAGGAGGATTTTATGTTTTTTGTCGAAGCAAACGAAAAGAAGTTCCTTAGTGTTTGTTAGGAATTCTATCCAGCTTCCCGTTTCTGGAATTATCCTGCACACGTACTCACTAATTATGTCTTTATTTTCGCCGCAGAAAAAAGAAAGGCCAATTGTTTTCTTCAGTTGTGTGAGACCAACTCTCTCCACGCCGTTGTAAACGAAGGTTGCATATTTAGTAAGGTAAGGGATATCTCCCATAAAAAAATCTTTTTCTACCACTTCCCCATCTTCTACGTTTTTAAGAGTAAATTTGATATAAAGAGAAGCAGAGTATGATAGTTTATTTTCAATACAATAAGAATAAGGCAAATAAGGTCCCTCTATTCTATAATCTGTGGCGTCTACTATAAACCTCCCATCTTTACTTTCGACAGGGAAAAGTTTTTCTAGGATTTTCCAAAAGAAAGATTTTTTTTTATCTTCCTCTTTTTCATAAAAAAGAGCTTTAAAAGAATCTATTTGAAATGCTAGAAGGTCGCTTTGTGGAAAAGGTAGTAAGGATGTTTTCTTCTCTGAATGACTTTTAATTTCCATAATTATATTTATAATTATTATAAAAGATATTTTTTTAAAAAATATAAAAATGCGTGTTAATATTTTTAGGAAGGATGTTACTAAAGCTCAAGTAGCACAAGATTTTTTTCCTGAAAAAAGGAGGGAAGCTAAATTGATGGTAGTTTATAGGCAAACAGGACATATTGAGCATGTTTCTTTTTACGACATCGCTAATTATTTTACAGAAGGAGATGTGTTTGTTTTCAACAATTCTTATCTGTTAAATGGTGTTTTCTTTTTGGAGGGAAGAAAGGGGGAGTATCTTTCACTCTTGAGAGAAAATGAAGATTTTGTTTGGGAGGCTGGTTTTTCTTCTATTCGTAAAGTTAAACAAGGTAATGTTTTTTATTTTAGCCAGTTAGGATGCTATGGGGAGATTATTGAGAATCTATCTGCCAGAAAAAAAAGAATATCTTTCTTTGTAGACAAAGACAAAAGTTGTGTCTCAGACCTCTCTCATGATGAGTTCATGAAAAGAATAAAAACGTATGGTACTATAAGAATGGAGAAATATATTGGGCGCAGTTTTAAAAGTACTGATGTTGAGAATATAAAAGACATTTTTGCTTCGGAGTTTGGCTCTTTAGTTCCTAACGTTGCAGGATTGCATTTTAGTGAATATCTTGTTAAGAAAATGCAGGTTAACGGTGTTATTTTTGCTACGTTGACATATCATGTTATCGACGACAGTACGATTAAGCTTGGTGCTAGAACTTTAGATGGAGATAGGATTTTCCCCGAGCGTTGTTATATTTCAAAAGATAATATTTCAGAAATAAATAATGCTTATTCACAAAAAAAAAGAATATGTGCTGTGGGGTTTTCAACTGCTAGTGCTTTGGAGAATTTGTTTAATCCTTCTGTAAATAGGATAGTTAATGATGATATATTGATGCAGTTTTCGCCAGTTGTTCCTTCATATTTCAAGTTGACGAATGCTTATTTAACCAACTTCTATTTCCCTGGTCATTTGTCTCTTAAAATTGACAGTGGTTTTTGTGGTGACGAATTATTGGAGAAGATTTATCATGCTGCAATTGAAAATAATTACAATTTTTCTATATACGGCGATTCTTTACTTGTATTATAGGAGTGTGAATTTGGTGGGAGTTGAACCCACAACCTTTAGATCCGTAGTCTAATGCTCTATCCAGTTAAGCTACAAATTCATGTTTTTTATTCTATCATTGGCATTATAAGTCCTGAAAAGGCTTTCCCTCCTTTTTCTTTTATTAGAGATGCCTGATAAGAAAATCCACTTTCGTTTGCTTTCGAGAGAAAGAAGACAACATCTTCTGATGTCATGTTCTCTAACATCTCTATTACATATTTTACATTATACAAAACAGTAATATTCTCTCCTTCATATGAACACTCTATATATTCTTCTGCTTTGTTGTCGAAATTTTCATTTTCTCCTGTGATATGTATACGATTGTCGTTTTCTTTTATTTCTATTTTTATTTTGTATGAGAGTGTGTTCGTAAAAGACAGTATTCTTTTTAGTGAATCTAACAATTTATTTCTATTCACTGTTAAGATGTTAGAATTGTTTTGTGGAAATGCGTTTTTATAATCTGGATATTTCCCTTGAATGGTGTTTGAAATAAAGAATATATCTTTTACTTTTATGCAGAAAAATTTATCATTAACTTCAAGTTGTATTTTCTCATCTTCAGGGAGTATAGATATTAATATTTGGGAAGTTTTCTTTGACAAAATAAATGACAATGTTTCGTCTATAGAGATATCCTCGTCTTTACAAAAAGAACTTTCTTGTGTTGTGTTATGATTCTCCTCTGCTTTTGATTTTGCATTCTCTTCTTCTGTAGTGTTAAGGTCTATTTGTATTAACCTATGAATGTCTGTTGCGATTAATGACCTTTTGTTTTCATCTTTAAAATCGAAGAATACTCCATTTAGAACAGGCTTAAGGTTCTCTTGCCCAACAACACTTAATGTTTTTTCCAACTCTTTTTTTATTGTTTTAGAATTGAATTCGAATTTTGTTTTTTTCTCTCCCATTTTGAAAGAAGGAAAACCTTTTGTATCTTCTCCATTTATAAGATATTCCCCGTTGTTAGTCTTGATGCATATTTGAAGATCTTTGTCGTTTATTTCAAATGTTATTTTATCTTCGTTTATTTTTTTTATTGTCTCTGCGAATATTTTTGCGGGGATTGCTATTTGACAATTAAAGTTATTTTCAGTTTTTATTTCAACAGACATTATCGACTGTAGATCTGAAGCGTATATTGAAGTTTTGTGGTCTTCGAAAATGAAAACAAGGTTGTTAAGAATAGGGATTATAGGCTTTGAAGGGATTACTTTCATTAATGGATCTATTTTTTCAACTAGTTCTTTTGTTGTAAACG